>ENA-UESU01000982-UESU01000982.1-human-gut-metagenome-genome-assembly--contig:-NODE-982-length-22067-cov-18.447385_pt1 | contig 22067 bp, 19 predicted proteins | sample MGYA00243007_ERZ508008 | MGnify/ENA primary metagenome ERZ508008 (study PRJEB26167, sample SAMN06115399) | human gut metagenome | host: Homo sapiens | place: China:Henan | collected 2016-06-23...
CTGGATCCACGAGAAAGGGGCTGCTCGCCCCTTTCAGACCCCAAAGGAGAAGTCGAAACGGAAAAAAGCTAGCCGCTGCGCTTAACGCTTTTTTCTCGTTTCTCCGATTTACGGCTTCGCCGATGGCGTTATGTCTTAGCAGAACTTTACGTCCAGCAAAAGCGTGAAGTCTGCTGCGGAGCAGCAAATCGGCGGAGGCTCAAAATGCGGTTAAGAGATCTTCGTGCGAATGCACGAATCTCCAGCATTTTGAGTTGGAGCCCACCTCTCCGGGGTTACTAGGGGCGAGCAGTCCCTAGTTCGTGCCTCCCGCGCCTCGAAAGTAGCGGGCACTTTTTTGGTTCTCTTTTGGTGCGCAAAAGAGAACTTAACCCCGCGTAACAGCGCTCTATACCTCTATTATACACCAAATCTCCCTAATTTTTGTGACCAAGTCCCAAAAGCCTCCATTTTCCGCCTGAGCGCCACTTTGCAAGGGCGGGCGAGTGTGTTATACTTTTTACGAATACGATCCAATCTTCCTGATGGAGGCTTTTTTATGTCCACAAAGCAGCGTCTGCTTTTTATCACCACCGGCGGCACCATCGCCAGCGTCCGCACCCAGCAGGGCCTCAAGCCCGTGCTCACCAGCGAAGAGCTTCTGGCTCATCTGCCTGAGCTGAACGAGCTCTGCTGCCCCGACACACTGGCCCTGTGCAGCATCGACAGCACCGACCTCGGCCCGGAGCACTGGCTGATGATGGCGAAGGCCGTGCAGGAGAATTATGCCCTCTACGACGGCTTCATCATCTGCCACGGCACCGACACGCTGGCCTACTCGGCGGCGGCTCTGTCTTATCTCATCCAGAACGCCGACAAACCCGTCATCCTCACCGGCGCACAGCAGCCCATCTCCAACGAGATCACCGACGCCAAGAAAAACCTTCGCGACAGCGTCATCTGCGCCCTCGACCCCGGCAGCCGGGGCGTCATGGTGGTGTTTGGCGGCCATGTCATCGCAGGCACCCGCGCCAAGAAGAACAAGACCATCAGCTACGACGCCTTTGCCTCGGTGAATTTCCCGGCGCTGGCACTGGTACAGGGCGACCGTCTGGTGCGGTATGTGCCTTCGCCCTGGCCCACCGGCCCTGTGGAGTTTGGCCGCTCGCTCAGCCCCCGCGTCTTTCTGCTCAAGCTGACTCCCGGCCTGAGTCCCGATTTGATCCCCGACATTTTCCGCCTCTACGACTGCGTCATCGTGGAGAGCTTCGGCGTAGGCGGCATCCCCCAGCGGCTGATGGACGCCTTCGCCGAGGGCCTCGGCGACTACGACAAGACCCACAAAGTGCTCATCCTCACCACCCAGGTCACTTACGAGGGCAGCGACGTGGGCATCTATGAGGTGGGCAAGCGGGTCAAGAACCGCTTCCGCTTCCTCGAGGCCCACGACATGACCATTGAGGCCGTCGTGACGAAGATCATGTGGCTGCTGGCGCAGGACTGCGACAGCTTCGACCAGCTGCAGCAGCGGTTCTACCGGCAGGTCAATTTTGATACGTTCTACCATTGAGGAGCGTGCAATGAAAAACGAACGTGAAAAAGCTTTATTTTTAGCACAACTAAAAGACTTTGCAAATACTCTGTCCGATAAGATTGCAGTAAACGATGAATGGACCATCAAGGGCTTTATCGATATTTTCAAAAACATTTATACGATTTCTTCCGACACTAAAATCGTCTCCAAAATATTAGAGTTGCACTTATTCCCTCAGTTTTTAGCCTTTGCCGAACAGACTGGATATGACATCGAACTTGCAACTTATCAAAATTACTACCCGGATTTGACTTTTATCTCTAAAACCGACCCTTCCATCAAATTTGCTGTCGATTTGAAAACAACTTACCGAGAAGAGAATCATCCTGATTTCTGCAATGGATTTACACTAGGTTCTCACGGCGAATACTTTATCAATCGCACAAGTACCAAAAACATTCAATATCCCTATGATGATTACAGTGGGCACTTCTGTTTCGGAATCATTTACACCCGTGCAGTGCTGGACAAAAAGAATGAGACGCATACATATTCCATTGATGAGCTGAATGAGATTCCTTCTGTTATCCACGATTTTCTCTTTTTCGCAGAAGAAAAGTGGAAAATAGCAAGTGACAAGGATGGCAGTGGAAACACGGCAAATATCGGCAGTATCCATAATATTCAAGATATTTTAAATGGTAATGGTGTGTTTGCCGAAGCTGGTGAAGAATTGTTTGATGATTATTGGGCAAACTTTGGCAAAATAGAAATTCTTTCTGCGAACAAGCGAAAAAAGCTTTCCTCTTTTTCGGAATATCTGCAATACAGAGGACTGCCTTCCGAGTTGAATAATTGCAGAGCCTCTAAAAGGAGCACAAAATGAGCGAAAAAATATTCGTTCCTCCTCTTAAAATTCAAGGCATTAAAACAAAGCTTGTCCCCCTGATTCGAGAAAATGTGATTCTGGACAAAGAAACTATATGGTATGAGCCATTTATGGGGTCTGGTGTTGTTGGCTTTAATGTTGAGCCGGAACGTGCCGTATTTGCAGACGTCAACCCTCACATCATCAACTTTTATAACAGAATAAAAGATGGCTCTATCACCAGTGGAAAAGTCCGTGCATTTCTCGAAGCGGAAGGGAAGAAACTCGAGAATGGCGATGCCGATTATTACTATGAGGTTCGTGACCGATTCAACCAGCATCACGAACCTCTGGACTTTCTCTTTCTGAACCGTGCCTGCTTTAACGGGATGATGCGCTTCAATAAGGACTACAACTTCAATGTTCCATATGGACACAAACCCCAGCGGTTTGCAAAGGCTTATATCACAAAAATTGTAAACCAGGTCGCCCACATCGAAGAGCTTCTGAAAACCCATGAATGGGAGTTTTTGTGTCAATCCTTTGAGGAGACGATAAGTTCAGCGACCCATTCCGATTTCATATACTGCGACCCTCCGTATATTGGCCGTCATGTCGATTACTATGACAGTTGGGATGAAGAACTCGAAGTTGCTCTGCACAGCGCACTCGTTAAATCACAGTCCAATTTTATGCTGTCAACATGGCATCATAATGATTACCGTTCAAACGAATATATTGAGCAGGTGTGGAATGACTGCCAAATCATCACGCGGGAACATTTTTATCATGTAGGTGCAAAGGAAAAGAACCGCAATCCTGTCGTAGAGGCACTTCTTACAAACTATGTCATTACCGGCACTCAAAATCAGCTCCGGCTTGAAAACGAACAGTTGTCTCTATTTGGCACTTCCGATACACTTCCAGAAAAAATAGCAAATTAAAAACGTCCTGTATTGCTGCAAAATCAATACAGGACGTTTTACATTTCTCAAAACACCATCTGCACCAGCAGCACATAGCACAGAGTGCCGCCGGCGATGGAAACCAGCGTCTGGTGCTTCCACTTATGGAGCGCAATGGTCACGCCGATGGCGATAGCCTCCGGGATGCCGTGGCTGCCCGCGGTGAGGCTGACGCCCTTGAGGCAGTAGACGATGAGCATTCCGAAGATGGCGGCGGGCAGCACATGGCCCAGATACTCCACCACCTCAGGCACCCTGCCGCCCCGGGAGCCGAACACCAGAAAGGGCAGAAAACGGGTGAGCATGGTCGCCGCCGCGCAGACGGCGATGGTCAGGATGAACTGGATATTGCTCATTTTGCCGCCTCGCTTTCTTTGGCCTCAATGGGGCGGCGGAACAGCAGCAGGGCCACAAGGATGCAGACCATCGAGGGGATGAGGAAGCTGCCTGAGCCGAAGATGCGCAGGCAGACCAGCGGCGCGGCAATGCCGATGATTGCGCTGGCGTGCTGTTTTTCCTTTTCCCACTGGTTGAGGAAGATGACCACGAACATAGCCGTCATGACGAAATCGACGCCCTCGGTGCTGAAGGGCAGGACAGAGCCGAGAGCCGCGCCCATGGCCGCGCTGGCGACCCAATAGATCTGGTCCAGCAGGGTAATGAAGAACATGAACCAGCCCTTATCCACGCCATCGGACGGCTCTGCCGAGCAGGTGATGGAGAAGGTCTCGTCGCTCATGGCAAAAATCATGTAGGCACTGCGCAGGCCGTAGCCGCGGTAGCGCTGCAGCATGGTCAGGCCGTAGAAAAGATGCCGCGCCTGGATCATCAGCGCCATCAGAAAGGCCGACACCGGCGCAAAGCTGCCCAGAAGCAGCGAGGCCAGCACGAATTCCAGCGAGCCGCCGTACACTACCGTACCCATCAGGGGCGGCAGCCAGACCGGCAGGCCCAGCGACTGCACATAGATGCCGTAGCCGAGACCCAGCACCAAATATCCGGCAAACACCGGCAGCGTCTGAGGCGCTGCGGCCCGGAACGCGCGCCATACCGGTGCGCGATTCAAATTTGTTTTGTTTTGTTCCTGCATCTATTTCAACCCTCCAATACAGTAGTATAACAGGTTTATCTGCATTTGCAAGAACTATTTATAAAGCAAAGAGGGTTCTGTGCGGACGCACAGAACCCTCTTTGCTTTATATCTTTTATTTTTGGGTGAGGTCTTTCGTGTAGAGGGCGCGGGTCGCATTCAGGACAGCGAGGACCATGACGCCGACATCGGCGAAGATGGCCGCCCACATGTTGGCGATACCCAGAGCACCCAGCAGCAGGCAGGCCGCCTTGATGGCCAGAGCAAAGACGATGTTCTGGTAGACGATGCTCTTGGTGCGGCGGGCAATGCGCATGGCGAGGGCGATCTTGGCCGGGTCGTCATCCATCAGGACGACGTCGGCGGCCTCAATGGCGGCGTCAGAGCCCAGAGCACCCATGGCGATGCCCACATCCGCACGGGAAAGGACAGGGGCGTCGTTAATACCGTCGCCCACGAAGGCCAGCATCTCTTTGGGGTTCTTGGCAGTCAGGAGCTTCTCGATCTGGTCCACCTTATCGCCGGGCAGCAGGCCGGCGTGGTACTCGTCGATGCCCAGCTCTGCCGAGACAGCCTTTGCCACCGGCTCTGCGTCGCCGGTAAGCATGACGGTCTTGCGGACGCCGGCCTGCTTGAGGCCCTTGATGGCCTGTGCGCTGTGGGGCTTCACCACGTCGGAGATGAGCAGATAGCCTGCATACTTGCCGTCGATGGCCACATGGACGATGGTGCCGGTCTGGGGGACATCGGGGACGGTGAGGCCCAGCTTTGCCATCAGGCGGGCATTGCCGGCAGCGACCGGCTTGCCGTCCACCCTGGCGGTGACGCCGTGGCCGCCCAGCTCCTCCACATCGGTGACGCGGGCAGCGTCGATGTCCTTGCCGTAAGCAGCCTTGATGCTCAGGGAGATGGGGTGCTTCGACCAGCTCTCGGCCAGCGCAGCGGCTTCCACGAGGCTGTCTTCGGTACCGCCCTCCACGGGGCAGACCCTGGCGACCTTGAAGGTACCCTGGGTCAGGGTGCCGGTCTTATCGAAGACGACGACGCGGGTATCGGCCAGCTCTTCCAGATAGGTCGAGCCCTTGACGAGGATGCCGCAGGCGGAAGCGCCGCCGATGCCGCCGAAGAAGCTCAGCGGGATAGAGATGACCAGTGCGCAGGGGCAGCTGATGACGAGGAAGGTAAGGGCGCGGTAGACCCAATCGCCGAAGCGGGCGGGCTGACCCATCAGCAGCAGAACGATGGGGGGAATGAAGGCCAGCGCCAGCGCGCCGTAGCAGACCGCCGGGGTATACACCCGGGCAAAGCGGGTGATAAAGTTCTCGGCGCGGGCCTTCTTCATGCTGGAATTTTCCACGAGGTCGAGAATTTTAGAGACGGTGGATTCGCCGAACTCCTTGGTGGTCCTGACCTTGAGCAGGCCGCTCATGTTGACACAGCCGCTGATGACCTCATCGCCGGACTGGACATCGCGGGGCAGGCTCTCGCCGGTGAGGGCGGCGGTGTTGAGGGTGGAAGCGCCCTCGACGATGACGCCGTCGATAGGCACACGCTCGCCGGGCTGGACCACGATGATGGTTCCGATCTCGACCTCATCGGGGTCTACCTGCTCCAGCTTGCCGTCCTCGCCCTCGATGTTGGCGTAGTCGGGCCGGATGTCCATCAGGACCGAGATGCTGCGGCGGCTCTTGCCGACGGCAACGCCCTGGAACAGCTCGCCGATCTGGTAGAAGATGATAACGGCACAGCCCTCGACGTAATCGCCCAGCGCAAAGGCACCCACGGTGGCGACGGCCATCAGGAAGCATTCATCAAAGGGCTGACGGTTCTTGATGCCCAGCAGGGCCTTGCGGAGCACATCCCAGCCCACCACGAGGTAGGGGATGCAGTAGAGCAGCAGCTCCACCGACGCGGGCAGAGGCGGCAGCAGCTTGAGCACCAGCACCAGAGCCAGAGCGGCGATGATGCGGTACAGCATTTTCTTTTGTTTTTTCGTCACAGGTACCAGCCTCCTTTTGGGGCAGTTTTCTCAGATTCAACAGGTTTTCCCCACAAGGGGCTTGTTTTCCACGCTTTCCCCCGGCTTTTCCACGAGGTTTTCCCGCAAAAAGCCGCAAATACGCGTTCATTTTTCTTTTTTTGCACCCAGGATGTTGAAAACGCCGTGGAAATTGTTGAAAGCTGATTTATTTTTCCACATTTTCCACGCGCATCCCGGCAGTATAAGTCGAAACTCAGATGCCAAAGATCTCGCAGTCGTCCTCGACCTTCTTGCAGGCGGAGAGGACGTTCTGCATGGTAGCCTTGACGTCAGCACCCTCATCGAACTCGACGTTCATCTTCTGGGTCATGAAGCTGACGGTAGCCTTTGCGACGCCGGCGACCGTGTTGGCGGCATCCTCCATCTTCTGGGCGCAGTTTGCGCAGTCAACTTCGATCTTGTAGCTCTTTTTCATAATAAGTACCAGCCTTTCTTTCTATATCCCCGCTCCGCCGCCGGGTGCAGCAGAGCTTACAGCGTTTTCGGGGCATTACTCTTCGATGTGGTCCATGCCCATGGAGAGGATGCTGCGCACATGGTCATCGTCCAGTGCATAGTAAATGGTCTTGCCGTCGCGGCGGAAGCGGACGAGCTTTGAGTCCTTGAGCACCCGCAGCTGATGGCTCACCGCCGACTGGCTGAGCTGGACGGCATTTGCAATGTCCTGCACACACAGCTCATCGTCGTGGAGGGCGTAGAGGATCTTGATGCGGGTAGAATCGCCGAACACCCGGAACAAATCGGCCAGCTCGTAGAGCACCTCATCGTCCGGCAGCACCGGCGGGGCCTTGGGCAGCTTCTGTTCTGGGGCAAGAACATTCTCAGCCATCGTTGTCATCCTTTCGCTTCAATATATGAACATCTGTTCATGTGTTCATGATAGCACGCTGTATGGCTCCTGTCAAGGGGATTTGCGCAAAAAATCAGCATTCTCTTAAAATTGATAAAACAGACCTCAAAACGCAAGAAATTTGCAGATTTATTTTGCAGGAAGGGTGCAATTTAGGGCGAAAGAAAAAGGCAGTCCTGACCGAACTGCCTTTTTCTAAAGCACTGCATTCATGCCCGCTTCTTCTTTTTATAGTCCGCCGCCCACGGCAGATACATGAGGAACAGCGCCAGCGCGGTGGCAGGCAGGAAGCCCAGGATATAATATTTTTCGCCCAGCAGGGCCGTGAAGGTGCTGGTGATGATGTTCCCGTAGGGATTATTGAGGAAATAGAAGTTGGTGTTAAGGGACTTATTCAGAAAGTAGATAGGCAGAGCAGAGCCGAACAGGAACGCCAGCACCTGCGGCACCCGCCGGGGACTGGGACGGTAGCCGCCCGCCACCAGCAGGACTGGATAGAGTACCAGCAGGGCATGGATACTGACGGAGTGCAGATTGATGAGCGTCCACCAAGAGGGGACATCCAGCCAGCTGGGGCAGAGCAGTGCCAACATTGCACCCGGGATACAGAGGGCATACAGCTCCTCTTTGCACCAGTTTCTGTCCGTGATCGTGTTGTACAGACAGACGAAGACGTTGATATTGCACAGGTGCAGGGGCAGATAGCTCCAATTCCACTGGCCGGTCAGGGCCATCCCCAGCAGAAGGGCAGCTTCGTCCAGCAGGAGCAAAGCGGTGACTCCGGCTAAAATGCGCCGCCGGGTGCGGGCAGAACTGCGGCGATACCACAGGGCCGTCCCCACGATAAAGGCAAGCGAAATGGCCAGCTCCATGAGGTGAACAGTGCCATACAGCGGGTAGCATCGGTAATCGGCCCCGTATTCGGCGTGGGTGATGTCGTAGGATTTCCAGAAATCGTTCATCTTCTTTCCCTCCTTGTCCAGCTTATGATACCGCGTTTGGCCTCAGACGGAAAGAGTTTTGAAGGAAAATTCCGAAAACAGGTGCAATAGTGTGAGTTTTGTGGTATCCTTACAAATGTGAAATTATCTGCCGCAAACCGCGGCATCACGACAAATTAAGAAAGAGGGAATTTTTATATGTTAGAAGCTGGAATCCGCGGCAAGCAGAGCGTCGCCGTGACCCCCGAGAACACCGCCAAGACCATGGGCAGCGGCACGCTGAATGTCTTCGCCACTCCCGCACTGGTGGCGCTGGCCGAAAAGACCTGCTGGATGAGCGTTGTGGACGCTCTGGACGAGGGCTGCGGCTCTGTGGGCACCAAGCTGGAGCTGGAGCACACCGCACCCACCCCCGTGGGCATGACCGTCACCTGCGAGAGCGAGCTGACCGCTGTGGAAGGCCGTAAGCTGGTGTTCAAAGTCTCCCTGTACGACGAGAAAGGCCCTGTGGGCGGCGGCGTCCACGAGCGCTTTGTGGTCAACGACGCAAAGTTTGCCGCCAAGGCTGAGAGCAAGAAGGGCTAAGACTCTTTTTTCTCGGCAAGCTCGATGGGCGGCGGGTCGGCAGCCAGCAGCTGCTGCTCGGCCCGGGCCTGAGCTTCCTGCAAAAGCCGTGCCGCCTGTTCGCTGGCACGGAACAGCTCTAAATACATCGCTTTATAGTCCGGCGCAGCCAACACCCCCTTCCGTGTCCCATCACGTTAGAAGCTGTTTTTGTAAGCAGAGTGCATCGAACGACGAGAATTTTTGCTCGCAGACAAGGCGATTTTCCGCAGCAATCCTGAGCGGATTGCAAGGGAAAGCAACGCAGTATGCGGGCAAAAAGGCCGTCCGGGCGGTGTGCAATGCTTATGAAAACGGCTTCTAAAGGGTTAGTCTGCCCGGCAGGCTGCAAAAAAATCAACCGAGGAGTTTATCATGAAAAAAACCAATCTCTCGTGGGTGGGTGCGTTGCTGGTGTTTGCCCTGCTGCTGTGGTGTACCGCCGCAACGCCCGGCAAGATCGACGACCCTTCCACCTACACCTGCGCCGTGTACAGCTCGGCACTGTCCCTGCTGCCCCCTGTGATAGCCATCGTGCTGGCCCTGAACACCAAAGAGGTCTACACCTCGCTGCTGGTGGGCATCGCCACCGGCGCACTGCTCTACGCCAACGGCAATCTTGAGCTGGCGCTGACCACCCTCTTCTTCAACGAAGACGGCGGCATGGTGTCCAAGCTGTCCGATTCCAGCAACGTCGGCATCCTCGTCTTTCTGGTGATGCTGGGCATTCTGGTGGCCCTGATGAACAAGGCCGGCGGCAGCGCCGCCTTTGGCCGCTGGGCCTCCACCCACATCCACACCCGGGCGGGCGCACAGTTCGCCACCCTGCTGCTGGGCATCCTCATCTTTGTGGACGACTACTTCAACTGCCTGACCGTCGGCTCCGTCATGCGCCCGGTCACTGACCGGCAGAAGGTCTCCCGCGCAAAGCTGGCCTACCTCATCGACGCCACCGCAGCACCCATCTGCATCATCGCGCCGGTGTCCAGCTGGGCCGCCGCCGTCACGTCCTCTGTGCCGGAAGGCTCGGGCATCAACGGCTTTACCATGTTCCTGCGCACCATCCCTTATAACTACTACGCCATCCTCACCATGGTGATGAGCCTCTTCCTCATCTTCAGCGGCCTCGACTACGGCCCTATGAAGAAGCACGAGGATAACGCCCTTCTGGGCGACCTCTTCACCACCGACGACCGCCCCTACGGCGACGACGCGGACGACGGCAGCGACACCCGCGGCCATGTAGTGGACCTCATCGCGCCGGTGCTGGTGCTCATCGCGGCCTGCATCTTCGGCATGGTGTACACCGGCGGCTTCTTCGAGGGTGTGGACTTCATCACCGCCTTCGCAGATTGCAGCGCCTCTGTGGGCCTCGTGATGGGCAGCGCCATTGCCCTGATGTTCACCTTCGTGTTTTACCGGGTGCGGGGCGTCATGACCTTTCAGGACTTCGCCGCCTGCATCCCCGAGGGCTTCAAGGCCATGGTCAGCCCCATGCTCATCCTGACGCTGGCGTGGACCCTTTCCGGCATGACCGGCCTGCTGGGCGCAAAATATTACGTTGCAAGCCTGCTCAGCGGCTCTGCGGCGGCTCTGCAATACCTGCTGCCCATCATCATCTTCCTCGTGGCCGTCTTCCTCGCCTTCGCCACCGGCACTTCGTGGGGCACCTTCTCCATCCTCGTACCCATCGTCTGCCACGCCTTCCCGGAGGGTGAGATGCTGGTGGTCTCCATCGCCGCCTGCCTGTCCGGCGCGGTCTGCGGCGACCACTGCTCGCCCATCTCCGACACCACCATCATGGCCTCTGCCGGCGCGCATTGCAGCCACGTGAACCATGTCTCCACCCAGCTGCCCTACGCCATGACCGCCGCCGCCATCTCGGCGGGCTGCTATCTGCTCTGCGGTGCAGCACAGGCTGTCCTCGGCGATGCCGCCAACACCCTGACCTCCTTCGTGCTGCTGGCCTGTGCCATCGTCATCGAACTCGTCGTGCTCAGCATCGTCAGGGCGCGGATGGGCCATACTGGGAAGGAAGAAGTCACAAAATCTTAACGGAATCGTAGATTTTTGTCTTCCCCTCCGGCGCAAATCATGGTATACTTATTAAAAGAGTAAATTTTTTGAGCTATTTGCTCACTGGAGGAAAACCCCATGCTGGAAGAAGTCTTTCAGGACGTCTATACAAAATTCAAGCTGCATTTTTATCAGAATGTATTTCAGCGCTTTGCCACCCGCGAAGCCACGCTGACTACGGTGGAGTCCTTCTGCATGGAGGGCATCATGGCGATGGGGGAGCCCACCATTGCAGAGTTTTCCCGCATGATGGGCATCTCCACCCCCAACGCGGCTTATAAAATCGGCAGCCTCGTCAAAAAGGGCTATGTGGAGAAGATCCAGTCCACCACCGACCGCCGCGAATACTTCCTGCGCCCCACCCAGAAATACATCGATTACTACAGCATCAGCTATTCTTACCTGCACACGGTCATCGAGCGTGTGCGCAAGCGCTTCCCGGCTGAGGACTGCGACAAGATGGAGCAGATGCTCTCGGTCATCAGCGCCGAGCTGATGCCGGAGCTGGATATGCTGACCAAGTGCCGCCACCCCGAAGCTCCTAAATCGGAAGAATAAAATACAGCACAACGAAAGCCCCCGGCATTGCCGGGGGCTTTCTCATTATCCTATAAAAGCGAAGCGCGGCCGCCCCGCCGGAACGGGACAGCCGCAGCTTCATGGGAATGTAAAAGACAGAGCTTGTCTGGATGTTGGGGGTTATGCGTTCTCCTTCGCGGCGTTTGCAGCAGCACGCTTGTTGATCTTGCTCTGGTTGTAGACAGAGTAGACGATGACCAGGATAGCGACCGTTGCAAAGACCATTGCGATGGGAGAAGTGGTGATGGCGAAGAAGTTGCCGCGCTGGATGTTCATGTAACGCACGAAGTTCTTCTCGCACATGGGTCCCAGAATGAGGGCCAGCAGGATGGGAGAAAGCGGGAACTCGTACTTGTTCATCAGCCAGCCGATGATGCCGAAGGCGACACAGACGCCCACGTCAAAGGCATTCTTGTTGATGGAGAAAGCACCCAGCAGGGAGATGACGAGGATGATGGGGTAGAGCATCTTCTTCTCGACGGAGACGATCTTTGCAAAGAAGCGGACGCCGAGGCAGCCGACGACCAGCATGCAGAGGTTTGCCAGCATCAGAGCTGCGAACACGCGGTAGACGGTAGGCAGCTCGGTGACGTACATCATGGGGCCGGGGGTGATGCCCTTCATGATGAAGGCACCCAGCAGGATGGCAGTGACGGAGTCACCGGGGACGCCCAGAGACAGCAGGGGGATCATAGCGCCGCCGGAGCAGCCGTTGTTGGCGGACTCGGTAGCAGCAACGCCGTTGGGGATGCCGGTGCCGTACAGCTCGGGGTGCTTGCTGGCGGACTTGCTGGCGCCGTAGGAAACGAAGACGGCGATGTCACCGCCTGCGCCGGGGATGGCGCCGATGAAGGTGCCGATGAGGCCGCCGGAGAGGATGTTGGGCCAGATCTTCTTGATGGTCTTCCAATCGGGCAGGACGTTGGTAATCTTCTCGTTGGACTTCTGCTCATGCTCTTCGCCGCGGATAATGCGCTCAACGCCGGCGATGACTTCAGAGACAGCGAACAGACCGATCAGAGTGGGGATGAACTGGAAGCCATCCAGCAGGCCGGTCTGCTTGGTGGTGATGAAGCGGGGGATGCCGTTGGTGGGGTCGAGGCCGACGGTGCAGAGCAGCATACCGAAGAAGGCGCTGATGAGGCCCTTGGCCACAGACTTGCCGGAAATTGCGACGATGACCGACAGGCCGAAGACGGCCAGCATGAACATCTCGCCGGGGCCGAAGTTCATGGCCATATCAGCGACCAGCGGAGACAGGAAGGTCATGACCAGTGCGCCGATGACGCCGCCGCAGAAGGATGCGAACATAGCGACGGACAGAGCCTTGCCGGCCTGACCTTTCTTACACATGGGGTAGCCGTCCAGCAGGGTGGCGGCTGCGGCGGGCGTGCCGGGGGCGTGGATGAGGATAGCGGAAATGGAACCGCCGTACATACCGCCGCAGTAGATGCCCAGCAGCAGGCCGATGGACGGGATGAGGTCCATGCCGAAGGAGAAGGGGATGAGCAGCGCCACGCCCATGGTGGCGGTCATGCCCGGGATAGCGCCCAGCAGAACGCCGCCCAGTGCGCCGATGAAGGTCATCAGAAGGACCTCGGGGTTGGACCAGACAGTAGCATAGCTGGAAAGAAGCAGACTAAAATCCATAACTGTGCTCCCTCCTTATATCATGTCCACGAGGGTGCGCAGGAAGTTCAGCGGACCCAGCGGAATATTGACGGTAAGCACCTTGTAGAACACCAGCCACATCAGCAGCGGCACCAGAACGCTCACAAGGACCATCTGCACCCAGTTGCGCTTGCCGATGAGGAACATGATGATCATCGAGAGCACCACAGCGCACAGGATGTAGCCGCAGCTCTTGAACAGAGCAGCGAACAGCACACAGAGGAGCATGACGAGGTAAGCAGCGGCCACGCCCTTATCCTTGAGGGGATTCAGAGTGCCGACTTCGACAGCAACGGGGTCGGTGGGCTTCATGGTACCCATCAGCTTGAAGATGGACTGGATGAGCAGGACCACCGAGAAGATGAGCATACCCACGATCATGACGCGGGGGAAGGTGGAAGCCTGCACATAGGTGTTGGCCACCTCAGGGAAATTATCGGTCTGGAACCACGCCCAGATACCGATCGCGAGGAAAATGATGGAGCCTACCAGATTGGAGAAGGCCATCGTTTTCATTTTGTCTTTGTTCAAAAGGGGTTCCTCCTCTCTATATCTTCTCATAAAAAGGGGCAGGCATGAACTGCCTGCCCCAGCAAATACTCAGAGAGACAAATCAGAGGCCGACAGCGTCCATAGCAGCTGCGACATCGACGGCAGCCTGCTTCAGGTAGTCAGCATAGCCCTGTGCATCCAGATAGGAGATTGCCTGACCGTTGTTGTTCATGAAGGTCACGAAGTCAGGGTCCTCGATGGCAGCGGCGCAGGCCTCTTCCAGACGGGTCATGATGGCATCATCAACGCCCAGAGGAGCGGCCATACCGCGCTGGGTGTAGTAGGTGATGTCGTAGCCCTGCTCCTTGCAGGTAGGAACATCGGGGAAGACGGGGTTGCGCTCTTCGTCCATGACGCCCAGGCAGATCAGGTCGCCGGACTCGATGAAGCTGCGAGCTTCGGCCAGAGAGACGGTAACACCCTGAATGAAGCCGCCGGCTGCGTTCTGGACAGCGGTAGCAGCGCCTTCCTGATAGGTGATCATCTGGATGTCGATGCCGGTAGCGCTCATCAGGTAGCCGCCAGCGATGTGCCAGACAGAAGCGTTGGAAGAACCGCCCATCTGCACCTCACCGGGGTGAGCCTTGCAGTAATCAATGAAACCGGGCAGGTCGGTGATGCCGTTGTCTGCAGCCCACTTTGCGCCGACGGTGATGGCAGCTGCGTCGGTGTTGACGCGGCACAGGGGAGCGTAATTCTCCCAGGTCAGTTCACTGGTGCCCAGCTTCTTATAGGTAGCCAGCTCGAAGGTGATCATACCGATGGTGTAGCCGTCGGTGTTGGCGTCTGCGATAGCCTGATGGCCCAGGATGCCGCCGCCGCCAGTCTGGTTATCGACAGTCAGGGTGACGCCCAGGTTCTTGCCCATAGCCTCGCAGAATGCGCGCAGGCAGGAGTCCGTGCCGCCGCCTGCAGACCAGGGGCAGATGACGGAAATACCCTTGGTGGGGTAGTCGGTAGACTTGCCGCCGGCAGCGGTGCTGGCAGCAGTGGAAGCTGCAGTAGAGGTGGCAGTGCTGCTGGAAGAACCGCCGCAGGCGGTCAGGACGCCAGCTGCACCCACAGCAGCAGAAGCTGCGAGGAAGTCACGACGAGAGATCTTTTTCATTTCTTGTTACCTCCGATTCACGTTGCGTTTATCCGTATTATGGCAGCGCCGTGCTTTGCTCACAGCGCCATTCCTTCCGCATACGGGTCGCCTTTGGATATTATGATAACGCATATTTTCTCATCCCGCAATTAGATTCAAGCACAAATTTTCCAGTCATTGTTTGTACAAAGTGACCCATCTGATTGGTTTTTGGCGCTTTCTGCAAGCCATCCTTTCGATTCCTAGCTCTTATATCCAAAATTCTTTGCTGATGTATTTTTGATGAATACAGTCATTCTGAAATTCCATCTGTTCATCGTCCGGATTTCATTGTATAATAATATTGTATAAAAATGTCGTAATATTATAAAGATACGCAGCCAGCCGCCCGCGCGGCCCGTTCGGAGGCGATGTTTTCATGCTTTACCGCATCTGGTCCCTTCTCAAGGAAGCATATCATTACGAAAAGCATTCTACGCTGGACTCAGACTACCTGCGCCAGGTGATGACGCTGGCTGTCGTCGTGCTTTTTGCGCTGAATCTCAGCTGCAACGGCCTCGGCAGGCCCGTCGTCTTCGTCCTCACCGGACTCATCTGCCTTGTGCTTCTGATGGTGGAGTGGCTGCTGCCCCGGGCGAAAAACGAAAAGCATCTGGTCATGTTCTCAAACACGGCCCTCATCGTCATGGGCCTGCTGCTTCTGGTCCTGAACGAGAACGACGGCTTCCAGAACCTGTGGTTCTTCCTGATGCCGGCTACTCTTTTCGTGCAGTCGGGGCTGCCCATCGGCCTGCCGTTCTGCACAGCCTACGGCCTCGCGGCCACCTGCTTTTTGTGGCTGGGTCCCCTTGCCGGCAGCACCCTCTACCGCCGGGACTATGCGCTTTTCTACCCCGCCGCCTACTGGTCGTTCTGCCTGCTGATGATAACGGCGGACATCTTTTACAAACACTACCGCATCCGGCAGGAGCAGAGCGAAAAAGAGATGGAACGTGAGGTCCGGGCCACCATCTGCGAGGCCCGGCAGCTGATGGTCAGCTCTGTGGCCGCCATCAGCCAGATGATAGACGAAAAGGATCGCTACACCAGCGAGCACTCCCACCGGGTGGCCGAATATGCCCGCCTCATCGGGGCGCATATGGGCTTTGCCGGCGAGGAGCTGGACAGCCTCTACCGGAGCGCCCTGCTCCACGACATCGGAAAGATCGCCGTGCCGGACGCCATCCTCAATAAGCCCTCCCGGCTGACGGACGAGGAGTTCGACATCATGAAGCAGCACACCGTCTGGGGCCGAAAAATTCTCGAGGGGCTGGAATTTCTGCCTCAGGCCGACTGCGGTGCCAGCTACCACCACGAGCGGTTCGACGGCAAAGGCTACCCCGCCGGGCTGAAAGGCGGGCAGCTGCCGGAGATGGTCTGGATCATCAGCGTCGCCGATGCGCTGGACGCCATGGGCTCCGACCGGTGCTACCGCGGCCACTGCGACAGGGACTACATCATCGGAGAGTTCCGGAAATTGAGCGGGACGCAGTTCGAGCCTGCGGCGGTCAAGGCCGTGGTGGAGCTGCTGGAAAGCGGAGAGATCGCGGTGCAGTGACGCGCCAAAAGGATGTTTTATGAACAAGGATACACTTGAACGGCTGCGCGAGACGGTACTCGTCCCCCATGGCGACCCGCAGCTGGCCCTCTACGCCAAGCTCGTCGTGGGTCTGCTCTGGCTGGTACATCTGCCGCTGGGGTTTCTGTACGGTGCGCCGCTGCCGTTTTATCTTCTGCTGGGCGGCATGATGCTTCTGGACGGCGTCAACCTCTCTCTGTCCCGCCGCAGTGCCAGCCGGGCGCGGGAGCCGGGTGCAGCGCTGGCGTTTCTGGCCGGCAGCGCCCTGCTTTTCCAGAAGGCTTATGTGGGCTATTTCAGCTGGTTTTTCCTGCTGATATTTTCCTTTTCCTGCACCTTCGTGCTGGGTCTCGTGGACGGTACTTTTATCAATCTTCTGGGCTTTCTCTGGGTGATGGCCTGCCTGCACGGCGGGCTCGTCCCCGACCCCGCCGCCCTCTACGGCGAAAACTTCGTGCTCCGTTTCCCGTTCCTCTACATCTGCATCCTGGGGGTGGCCTACATCATCATGTTCTCCATCCAGCGCTACTGGGTGGACAAGGCCAAACGCCATCTTTTATTGCAGCAGCGCATCGACGCGGAGAAGAGCAAACTCTCGGAGATGTCGCTGAAGGTCATCACGGCCATGTACAGCGCCCTCAGCTCCAAGATCCCCGAGATCGACCTCCACTGCCAGCAGACTGCGGAGCTGACGCAGGAGATGGCCCGCCGGATGGGTCTGGATGAGGCCGCCTGCCGGGACGGCTACTATGCGGGCCTGCTGCACGAAGTAGGCACCGTGGGCCTGCCCGATGATGTGGTATTGCAGCGGAACATCACCGAAGAGCAGTACCAGCTCTACAAGACCTATGTAGCGCGGGGCTGCCGCATCATTCAGGAACTCCAAATCGTAGACCGGGTGGCCGAGACCGTGCGGTATCACCGCGAAAATTACGACGGCACCGGCTACCTTGAGGGGCTGCAGGGCGAGGCCATCCCGCTGCTGTCCCGCATCCTCGCTGTGGCCGACTTCACCGACCGCCACCGCCGCCGGGGCGAGACGGACGCCCAAATCGCCGCGGCCCTCCGCGAGTGTGCCGGACATGCGTTCGACCCACAGTGCGTGGAAGTCATGTGCGGAATGCTCACGAAAGGACGTAAAAAGGAGGATGCTCCATGCCGGACGAAAATCCGATGAAATATCCACTGCTGGAATTCGAATATGATAAAAAGCTTTATGAGGAGCTTTTGACGCTGAATCCACATCCGGAGTTTATGGATAGGGTCAGCACCGTGACAGAGGATTATGAGCACGATGATTTCGGGAGTCTTCCCGGTGATGAGAAAAATGCTCTCGGCCACGCAGCAGGTGTTTTATGGAAGATTCAAAAATACAGGACGTCCTTTTCGGATGAAGAAAGCAAAACCATCCGAACGAGAAAACGCTCACGTACAAAAAAGCCAGACCTGTTGTTATTCGTAAACGATTTGGAAAATGATTTTTATAATTACTGTGCTTGCATCAAACATGGCCTCGGAAACAAAGCTGACCTGTGTGCGCTAACGGAGGCTTTGCTCTGTTACGGCTGCGAAGATACTGTATGGGAAGAAGTCACAGAATGGCATACCGCTGTGAGCGAGAATAAAAACTTTGCCAAATCAACATTTCTTCCCAACTTTGACAGACTCTATATCCGACAGGCAGACCGTTTTCTGTTTCTGGAGCTCAATACTGAGGAAGCCCTGAAGTTTTACGGGCTGGCGGCCCTGTCGTGGAAGATCGACTCTGCCGGAAAGCCGGCGAAAGACTTCAATGACAGCTATTTCATTTCTTTTTCACGCCAGTATGAGCTTTACACCCGTATCCTGAAGGGCGCCCCCTATCCCTACAGCGTTTCTTCCGATTCGCCGACCTATTTTCAACTGTACAATCGTATCATCGACCCGGAAGCTTCGGCTGCTTCCCGCGCGAAAAATCTGGATGCATTTCTTGCGGCCATTAAGGAAGTGCTGGACACACCCAACCCTCGGCGGCTCCACCGGAACCGTCTGGCACTGCTGATGTTCATCGTCATAACGAGAAAGTGTCTCCTCCCTGAGCTTGCCCGTCTTTATGATGACCCTGACAGGGAGCGCTGGGAAGTCGCTATCATGGAAAAATCCCGCCTGCTTGAGGATACCGGTTACTCTATTCTTTCTCACTATGCAGCGCATATGACATGGAAGTCGGGGACACTGTACTTCGACTCTTATCTGAGGCTGGCAAAAGCTGCATATCTTTCGGAACTTCTTTTGGATGAACTGAACGCTGAGGGGGATGCGGCGGAAATCGCTTATTATACATCGGCAGAAGTTTTTTCTTATATGCTCCCCGAAAAATGCACAAAAGAGGAGGGGAAAGAAGGGCGTCTGGGCAAATTGACCGTTATGCATCTGTCCTATATGAATGACCCAAACGAAGGTAAAACTCTGCAAAAGGCAATTTACGGCCCATCGTATGGAGCACTTCAAAAAGGCCGCAAACCTCTGGATGTTCCCTTTGTATTTGTAAAATGCTTCAGCCCCCGCATCGACTACCTGCCCATGTGGGAAATGTATGGCGACCACGCCAGAGGCTGCTGTCTTGTCATCGACTGGGAAACATCAAAATGGATGGAAGAAGAAGCCGAGCCTGTTCTCTATCACGTCTGTTACCTTCGGAAACAGGGAAATTCGTATGTAGTCTTGAACGAAGACAATGAAAAGCTTTCCCGCTCCTGCCGCGCCATAAATTCACAGCTCCAAGAACTGCACAATGTCGCCGAGGAAATCGCAGAACAGGACCGCCGTTATCTCGATGATGTCCTAGGGAAAGTCCTCTACCTCTTCAAAGACAGCAGCTATAGCTACGAGCAGGAGCTGCGGGTCATCTACCAGACGAAGGACAACATCCTCCACACTGACGGCGACAAACCGTGGCTTTTCGTCCAGACACCTTTTCCTCTCCAATTAGACGAAGTCATTCTGGGGCCGAAGTTTCCGGACGTCAGCACCCGGGTGCCTTACCTGCAGGAGCAGCTCGACCTGATGTGCGAAAAGACCGGCACGGAAAAGCCACGTATCACCCTTTCTGAAATCGACTACCGTTGACACAAAAACAGCCCGCAGGCCGGATTTTTGTCCGTCCGCGGGCTGTTTTTATTTCCTGTGAAATCATACCCTCCCGGCACCCTTGTCCAGTATCTTGTCGAAGCGGGAGAAGAAGGTGATGGCTGTAATGGTCGCTGCCAGAATATCACTGACCGGCTCGGCGAGAAAGACGCCGAAGCACTTATCTGCCGTGAAGCAGGGCAGGATAAAAATCAGCGGGATAAGCAGGATGATCTTCCGCAGACAGGCCAGCAGGAGGCTGACTTTGGCCTGACCCAGCGCCATAAAGCTCTGCTGGCAGGCGATCTGAACGCCCATGGCGAGGATGCCCGCCATGTAGATGCGCATGGCCCATGTGGTGTATTCGATGAGGGCGGCATCCGAGGTAAAGATGCCCGCCACCACGCCGGGGACCAGCATCATGAGCAGCCAGAACAGGGTGGTATAGCCGAAGCAGAGTGTGAGCTGGAAGCGGAACGCCTCCTTGACGCGGGGCTTTTTGCCTGCGCCGAAGTTGAAGCTCATCACCGGCTGGCCGCCCTGACAGATGCCCTGAATCGGCATGGTGCAGAGCTGGGACACGCTGGTGATGACGGTCATCGCGCCCACAGCCACATCGCCGCCGTAGCGGGCGAGGCTGGAGCTGAAACTGATGGAGAGCAGACTCTCCGTCGAGAGCATGACGAAGGACGAGATGCCCAGCCCCAGCACCGGCAGGATGATGTTTCGCTCCACTTTGAGATTTTCTTTCCGCAGTTTGAGGATGGTCTTGGGGCCGGTGAGGAACTTGAATATCCAGCAGGCACCCACGGCCTGACTGAGCACCGTCGCCACTGCCGCACCCCGAACGCCCCAGCCAAGACCAAAAATCAGGATGGGGTCGAGGATGATGTTGATGACTGCGCCGATGACTGTCGTGAGCATACTGATCTTCGCAAAGCCCTGGGTCGTGATGAAGGGGTTCATGCCCATGACCAGCAGCACGAACACCGAGCCGAGGATGTAGATGCGGCCATAGGCCACCGCATAGGGGAGAGTGGCGTCGCTGGCACCGAAGAGCCGCAGCAGGGCGGGCGCACCGGCATAGAAGCCCGCCGTCAGCACCACAGCGAAAAACAGCAGCATGGTAAAGCTGTTGCCGATGATTTTTTCGGCCTCGTCTTTATTGCCCTGTCCCAGCGCGATGGCCGTGCGGGGCGCACCGCCTGCGCCGATGAGCATGGCGAAGGCGTTCAGGAGCATAAGGATAGGCGCAAACAGACCCACGCCCGTCAGCGCCGCCGCGCCGATGCCCTCGATGTGGCCGATGTAAATGCGGTCTACGATGTTATAGAGCAGATTGACCACCTGCGCCACCACGGCGGGTATCATCAACTGCAAAAGCAGGGGCTTGACTGGCCCGCTGCCCATATCCTGTCGATTCTGTGCCATAGGTTCTCCTTTGAGCATATACTTCAAATTTGAAATAAATATAGCACACCCCGTTCTGCCTGTCAAGCACAAGGGAACGGGCTTTTTGTATTTCCAGTTGACGGAAAGGCAGGATTTTGCTATAATAATTAAGCTGTATTGTGAATATGGAGCATTACTCAAGTGGTCGTAAGAGGTCGCACTCGAAATCCGGGTGGATGCTTCGCCGTGTTTCTCCATTTCACACGAGGAAACGTCAGAATTTGATGTTCTGGCAGGCTTTTTGACCTGTCTGAACGATGCGTTTTCTAACAATATTCTAGCATTAAATTTCTAAGATTCAAGAGGAAATCGGCAATATACAAATTGCAATTTCTTCTCGGAATACAACGTGGAGTAGTACTCAAGTGGTCGAAGAGGCGTGACTCGAAATCTCGTAGGCCCTGCAAGGGGCGCCAGGGTTCAAATCCCTGCTACTCCGCCAGAGGCGTGGATTCATACGAATCTACGCCTTTTTTGTTTGCTCTTTTGTCACTTGGAGAGCAGGCGCACCGGCGAAAGCCGGGTTTCAGATGCCCGTTCTCTCCTGAATTCTCTCCAATGATCGGCTTGACCATACCACAGTTGAATCTGGCTGGAATACTACCAATTGTTGAAGATTGAAAAAGAAAGATTCACTTTTTTGTTTCTAACAGCTCTGCGATCACGCCAGCAGAGCCCTCCTTGCTCTTGTAATCGAGATGTGCGTAGATGTCAGCGGTGGTCGAGAATGTGCTGTGACCCAGCCACTCCTGAACCTGCTTCATGGATACGCCGTTCATGACCATCAGGCTGGCATAGCTGTGGCGCAGATCGTGGAACCGGATGTGCGGCAGACCATACTGCCGGAGCAGCCATTCAAAGTGTTCCGTCACGAAGTTCGGGCGGATCAGCTTGCCTTCCTGATCGGTGCAGACGAAATCCAGATACTCAGTGCTGTAGCTCTTCTTGAACAGCTTGCGGTAAAGCTGCTGCCTTTCCTTCTGCTTCAGAAGTTCTTCTTCCACAGCCGGGATCAGCGGCAGGGTGCGGCAGCTGGTCTTGTTCTTCATC
>ENA-UESU01000983-UESU01000983.1-human-gut-metagenome-genome-assembly--contig:-NODE-983-length-22066-cov-8.326982_pt1 | contig 22066 bp, 18 predicted proteins | sample MGYA00243007_ERZ508008 | MGnify/ENA primary metagenome ERZ508008 (study PRJEB26167, sample SAMN06115399) | human gut metagenome | host: Homo sapiens | place: China:Henan | collected 2016-06-23 | study...
TATATATACGCGCGCGCATCGGAATATACTAAGTTCACCCCTTGACATAGACCACTGAACGGCCGGCACCACGCTTGAGGAGCCCAAAGAGAACTGACAATAAACCTGCGAAAGGCTACATCCGGAAAGCCCGGATACTAAACGAGAACTACTGAACAACTTTTCTCACCACAGATATGTTTCTTTCTTACCACACCCGTGTTTCTTTCTTTCCACAGCTGTGGTAAGAAAAGAACATTGCTGTGGAAAGATTAGTTTTTAGAGAAACAGACTCAGAAAGTAAAGAGATAGCAATTATATCTGGCATTTTAGAAACTAACTATCCATAAAGAACGAAATGAAATACTTCAAAGATAAAAGAAAAGAGAATGAAATCTCCCACAATACTGTGACAAACCGAAAAACTCAGCGACAGATAGGGTAAATATCAACCTAATTATTTATCTTTGTTAGCTTTTAAAAGTTAGCATACTAAAAACAATAAAGTGCAATGAAAGATTTTCTGAAATTTACGTTTGCCACCATTACCGGCATCATCGTATCAGTCGTTGTTTTAGTTTTCATCAGTATTCTGGTGGTTTTCAGCATGGTATCATCTTCGGAATCAGAAACGCAAGTACGCAAAAACTCCATTATGATGCTGGATTTGAATGGCGCACTGGCTGAACGCAGCCAAGACAATCCGTTCGATGCCCTTATGGGAGACAATTATAAGACCTATGGCCTGGATGATGTCCTCTCCTCTATCAAAAAAGCAAAAGAGAATGACAACATTAAAGGTATCTATATAGAAGCAACTTCGCTGGGTGCAGGATTTGCTTCACGCGAAGAAATACGCAATGCATTGAAGGATTTCAAGGAATCGGGAAAATTCATCGTAGCTTATGGTGACAGCTATTCCCAAGGTCTTTATTATCTGTCAAGTGTAGCCGACAAGGTGTTGCTGAACCCGCAAGGTATGGTCGAGTGGAGGGGCTTGGCCGCTACCCCCATGTTCTTCAAGGATTTGCTGGCCAAAATCGGAGTGGAAATGCAGATATTCAAAGTAGGTACCTACAAATCGGCTGTAGAGCCTTTCATCTCTACCGAAATGAGCCCTGCCAACCGTGAACAAATCGACGCTTACCTGACCTCCATCTGGGGACAAGTGACCAATGATGTTGCAGAATCACGCAAAATATCTGTAGACTCACTAAACGCCATTGCCGACCGCATGTTGATGTTCTATCCCGCAGAAGAAAGTGTGCAATGCGGACTGGTCGATACATTAATATATAAGAATGATGTGCGCAACTACCTGAAAGCGATGGTAGGCATCGACAAAGACGACCGCATGCCCGTACTTGGTTTGCAGGACATGATTAACGTAAAGAAGAATGTTCCCAAAGACAAAAGTGGAAATGTGATTGCCGTATACTATGCCTATGGAGAAATTGACGGTGGTTCATCTTCTGCCTCCAGCGAAGAAGGCATCGACTCTAAAAAGGTGATTAAAGACCTGCGCAAGCTGAAAGATGACGAAGATGTAAAAGCTGTAGTATTACGCGTAAACTCACCGGGCGGAAGCGCCTATGGTTCAGAACAGATATGGTATGCCGTCAGCGAATTGAAGAAAGAGAAACCAGTCATTGTTTCCATGGGTGACTATGCAGCTTCAGGAGGTTACTACATTTCTTGTAATGCAGACACCATCGTGGCCGAGCCTACCACACTGACGGGTTCTATCGGCATCTTCGGCATGTTCCCCAACGCAAAGGGGCTGACTGATAAAATCGGGGTAAATTTTGATGTAGTGAAAACCAATAAATACGCAGACTTCGGCATGCTGACACGCCCGATGAATGACGGTGAAAAAGGGCTGATGCAAATGTATGTGAACAACGGATATGACCTCTTCCTCACCCGCTGCTCCGATGGCCGAGGCATCAGCAAGGAAGACCTGGATAAAATTGCCCAAGGCCGTGTATGGACCGGAAGCAAGGCCAAGGAACTAGGACTGGTCGACGAATTGGGTGGTTTGGACAAAGCTTTGGACATAGCCATTGCAAAGGCCGGAGTAGATGCCTATACCGTGATGAGCTATCCGAAAAAGGAAAGTTTCTTTGAAAGCCTGATGAACACCAATCCGGGTAACTACGTCAAAGCACGCATGCTGAAAGGTACAATGGGCGAGATATACCAGCAGTTCAGCGTCCTGGAGAATTTTGACAAATGTGACCGTATACAAGCACGTGTACCCTTTGAACTGAATATTCAATAAATGGAGGAAAACTTTATCAAGATATATCATTGGCTATATCCCCTATCATGGCTTTATGGGATAGGGGTATGCTTGCGAAATAAACTCTTTGACTGGGGCTGGCTCCGGTCAAAGAGTTTTGACGTTCCAGTAATATGCGTGGGCAATCTTGCTGTGGGCGGAACTGGCAAGACGCCACATACCGAATATCTGATAAAGCTATTACAAAAAAACGGAGTGAATGTAGCCACCCTCAGTCGGGGTTACAAGCGTAAAAGCCGAGGCTATGTATTGGCCGATGACAAGAGCAATGTACGCCAAATAGGTGACGAGCCGTATCAAATTAAAAATAAATTCCCCAATGCACGGGTAGCGGTAGACGAAAACCGTTGCCACGGCATTGAGCAACTGCTGAAACTGGAAAATCCCACTGTAGAAGCCATCATCCTGGACGATGCCTTCCAACATCGCCATGTAAAAGCCGGACTGAACATTCTACTGACTGATTTTCACCGGTTACTGTGCGATGATACCCTGCTCCCTGCCGGAAGACTCCGCGAACCTTCAAGCGGTAAAAACCGGGCACAGATGGTCATCGTTACCAAATGTCCGGATGACATCAAGCCGATAGACTTCAACATCATAGCTAAACGGCTCCACCTCTATCCATACCAACAACTGTATTTCTCCAGATTCCGCTATGGAATGTTGACACCGCTATTTCCCGAGAAAACGAACAGCCGGAAAGTGCTCTCCTCCCTCACCGGAAACGAGCAAGTACTGCTGGTGACAGGCATCGCCTCCCCCGCCCCCTTGCAGAAAGAAGTGGAATCTTACACGCCGCACGTCAAATTGCTGGCATTTGATGACCATCATGACTTTACTCCCAAGGATTTATTGCAAATAAAGGAACAATTCCTGCACCTGGAAGAGTGGAAAAGACTGATAATCACCACGGAGAAAGATGCGGCAAGGCTGAAACTCCATCCCGCACTGGACGAAACACTAAAGCCGTACATCTACGTGCTGCCGATAGAAATAGAAATCTTACAAAATCAACAATATATATTTAACCAAAACATTATTGGCTATGTTAGAGCGCATTCAAGAAACAGCAGCCTTTCTGAAGGGAAAGATGCACACCCAGCCTGAGACAGCAATCATCCTCGGTACCGGACTCGGCAGTCTTGCCGGTGAAATCACTGAAAAGTATGAGATAAGGTACGAAGAAATCCCCAACTTCCCCGTCTCTACCGTAGAGGGGCACAGCGGAAAACTTATCTTCGGCAAGCTGGGCAATAAAGACATCATGGCAATGCAGGGACGCTTCCATTTTTACGAGGGCTATTCCATGAAGGAAGTAACCTTCCCGGTACGTGTAATGCGCGAACTGGGTATCAAGACCTTATTCGTTTCCAATGCCAGTGGCGGCACAAATCCGGATTTTGCAATCGGTGACCTGATGATTATCACCGACCATATAAACTACTTCCCCGAACATCCATTGCGTGGCAAAAACATACCTTACGGCCCTCGTTTCCCGGATATGAGCGAAGCCTATGACAAAGAGCTGATTCGTAAGGCCGACGCCATTGCAGCAGAAAAGGGCATCAAGGTTCAGCACGGTGTCTATATCGGTACGCAAGGTCCCACATTCGAAACACCTGCGGAATACAAGATGTTCCATATTCTGGGTGCCGATGCAGTGGGCATGTCCACCGTGCCGGAAGTCATCGTGGCAAATCATTGCGGAATCAAAGTGTTCGGCGTATCTGTCATTACAGACTTGGGGGTAGAAGGTAAAATCGTAGAAGTCTCTCACGAAGAAGTGCAGAAAGCTGCAGACGAGGCACAACCGAGAATGACAGAGATTATGCGTGAATTGATTAATAGAGCATAAGAAAGCATGAGAACAGAAATAGCTACCCTCGGTGAATTCGGCCTCATCCGCCACCTCACCGAAGGCATTGAACTAAAGAATGAGTCGAGCCGATATGGTGTCGGAGATGATGCTGCCGTCCTCTCCTACCCGGCCGAAAAGGAAGTGCTCGTTACTACCGACTTGCTGATGGAAGGTGTCCATTTCGACCTTGTGTATGTACCGCTCAAGCATTTGGGGTATAAATCGGCCGTAGTCAATTTCTCCGATATCTATGCCATGAACGGCACACCGAAGCAGATTACCGTTTCCTTGGGCATATCCAAGCGTTTCAGTATAGAAGACATGGAGGAACTCTATGCCGGCATCCGTTTGGCTTGCGAAGAATATGATGTTGACATTGTGGGGGGAGACACCTCCGTTTCCTATACCGGGCTTACCATCAGCATCACCTGCATAGGCGAGGGTGAGAAAGGAAAAGTGGTCTACCGCAATGGTGCCCGTGAAACCGACCTGATTTGCGTCAGCGGCGACTTGGGTGCCGCCTACATGGGACTACAGCTTTTGGAACGCGAAAAGGCGGTGCTCAAAGGAGGTGACAAAGACTTGCAACCGGACTTCTCGGGGAAGGAGTATCTTCTGGAACGTCAATTGAAGCCCGAAGCACGCCGTGACATCATTCAGAAACTGGCAGAAGAGGGTATACAACCCACCTCCATGATGGATATATCGGACGGTCTTTCTTCGGAATTACTGCATATCTGTACCCAAAGCAAAGTGGGTTGCCGAGTTTACGAAGAACATATTCCTATCGACTATCAGACGGCTGTAATGGCAGAAGAATTCAATATGAACCTGAGCACTTGTGCACTGAACGGAGGCGAGGATTATGAGTTATTGTTCACCGTCCCCATTGCCGACCATGAAAAGGTTGCCGAAATGGAAGGCGTCAAGCTGATTGGCCATATCACCAAACCGGAATTAGGCTGCGCCCTAATTACCCGTGACGGTCAAGAGTTTGAACTCAAAGCACAAGGATGGAATCCTTTGAAGGAAGAAGAAGCGGAAAAAGCATAACTATAAAACTTTTTCAGTATTTTTTCTCAAATCATAAACGCTGATAATTAGCCATATAGCCAATTATCAGCGTTTTTTATTATGAAAGCTATTGCATAGTCCAAAAGTTTCACTACCTTTGCAACCGCAAAAGAGATAAACATGGTGCCATAGCTCAGTTGGTAGAGCACCTGACTCTTAATCAGGGTGTCCAGGGTTCGAGCCCCTGGCGGTGCACTCGAGAGAACTGTTTTTGGAGACATAGGAGCTCCGGGGACGGTTCTTTTTTTGCATAGATACCCTGATTAAGGAGATTTCACATGACTGCGATATTTGATACCCATGCGCATTATGACGATGACGCATTTAATGAAGACAGAGAACAGCTTCTGGCGGCGCTGCCGGGGCAGGGCATTGCCCGGGTGGTGGATGTGGGTGCGAGCCTTGCTTCCTGCAGGAAAGTACTGGAGCTGATGGAACGATATGATTATATCTACGGAGCCATCGGCGTGCATCCCAGCGAGACAGCGGAACTGACGGAGGAATCTTATTCTTGGCTGAAGGAACAGTGCCAGAAAGAGAAATGCCTGGCGGTGGGAGAGATCGGACTGGATTATTACTGGCCGGAGCCGGACCATGAGACACAGAAGAAGTGGTTCCTGCGGCAGCTGGATCTGGCGCGAGAGATCAAAAAGCCTGTTATCATTCACTCTCGGGATGCGGCGAAGGATACCGTCGACCTCATGACGGAGGCGCACGCAGAGGAGATCGGCGGTGTAATTCATTGCTATTCCTATACGAAGGAGACGGCGAAGATATTCCTGGATATGGGATTCTACTTCGGAATCGGCGGCGTGCTGACTTTTAAAAATGCAAAGAAGCTGAAGGAAGCGGTAGAATATATCCCTATGGACCGCATCGTGCTGGAGACAGACTGCCCATATCTGGCGCCGGAACCGAACCGCGGCAAACGCAACAGCTCTCTGAACATTCCCTATGTGATCGCTGCCATGGCGCAGATCAAGAGGATCACAGAGGAAGAAGTGCGCAAGGCAGCATGGGACAATGCCCTGAAACTGTACCGGATGGAGCAATAAGAGAATACAGGAATAAAAATACCACCCTAATCCGGAAGATTAAGGTGGTATTTTGTTAAGACCCGATTGAAAATAAAAGAATTAATATAGGCGGATAATCCGGGGGCCACCAGCAGGAGCGGCCAGAATGCGAAGATTCCGGTCAGAAAAATACCTGCGGTCACGGCAATCGTGGATAAAACCGGCAGAAAATTCCGGATTCCCATGGCAAAGCTCATTTTGAACAACGCCGAAGTGGTATTTTCGCACCGTGCCAGCAACGGAAACATCATAAACAGGACAATGAAAAACAGTATCGTTACGATGGCAAAAGCCGGCAGCAGATAGAACGCCATAGAAGTATCGCTGTTCAGGCACCAGTACCAGTCGGCACCCAGCACCAGCCCCGCGGCAAGCATCACCAACCACAGCAGGGTTCCCTGTTTGAAATTGCTGAGGAAGGAGCGCCAATAGGAGGAAGAGGTGTACCCCTCCTGATTGCTGGCTTGTTTCAGGGTCACATAGTATAAGGCACAGGTGCTGCTTCCGATGGTAAAAACGGGAAGACAGCACAGATACCAATAGACTGACAGTAAAAATAAATCTGCCAGATTGCCGATAAATTTCCAAACCGGATTTTCCAGATTAAAAAAACGTCCCAAAATTTATTCAACCTTTCTAGTTCTCATTGATCTCAAAATCATTGCAATTTTCGATATCATATGTTTTAGCCACATATTTTTCCATGGAATCATCCACCGAAAGCTGCCAGTTTACAAAATAAGCCCTTTCCACATTGCGGGCATAGACCGCATTGAGGCCGTCCGTCAGGATCGTATTGTTCTGGCAGGGGCGCAGATCATGGGTATTTTTCGGCCAGTCGGTACGATGCACCAGATGCAGATCCACATTCTGGAAAGTAATGTCCGAGATATTCCGGGAGGAATCTCCGTAGATCAGGATTCCGTTCTCTCCGGTACAGTGGATATTCTGGAAGGTCACATTGCGGATATGACCGACCTCTTTGTCATCGCTGCGCTTGACCGCCGTGATCGTAATAGGCTCTGCCTCACCCCACCAGTGAGCCTTGGAGAACATGCGGGTATCAATGCTCAGATTCGAAAAAGTCACATTTTCAATGGAACCCTTGTCTCGAAGCTGCATGGAGATTCCGCGGTTGGTACGGCTGATACAGCAGTTGTTCACGGTAATATTCCGGAAAGGAGCTTCGCTCTCGGTTCCGAATTTGATGGCGGCGCTGGTGGACATCAGGGTGCAGTTGCTGACCACAATGTTCTCACAGGCACCGTACTGCATGGAATGTGCGGTATTCTTGAATACGATACAATCATCAGCACTTTCAATATGGCAGTTGGTAATGCGGACATTTTTGCAATGATCCGGATCGATGCCGTCGCAGTTGGCAAGACGGAGATTGTTCAGAATACGGATGCCGTCGATCAGAACATCCTCGCAGCCTATCATATGTGTGGTCCAGAAAGCACTGCCGGTAAGCGTCACATGCTCAATGGTCAGGTGGCTGATGTGTTCCAGAAAAAGTAGGGGAACTCTGGGGTAAAAGCTTCCGTCAATGTGCCAGGGAGACACAGTGCCATAAAAAATTTCTTCGTTGCCGTCTATTTTTCCGAAGCCGGTAATGGATACATACTCACAATCCCTGGCATAAAGGAAAAAAAGTGTCGGTTGTCCGGTATAGTCACAGTTTTCATAAGTGGGTCTGTCTATTTGGGATGGCGTAGTGTCCTGTCTGCCCAGAAGGTTAAAATCCTCCAGATGATCACTGCCCTTCAGACAGGAACCTGTCTCCAGATGCAGTTCAACATAAGAACGAAGGATGATAGTACCGGATCGATAGGTACGTCCTCCGCTAAAAGTAACACAGCCGCCTCCGTTATTGTGACATGCGTCAATCGCTGCCTGAATCGCAGGTGTATCATTGTGAACACCATCTCCGACAGCTCCATAATTGTCTACGTTATAAATCATAACTACTCCCATCTGCACAATATGTATCTTCTGCATATTGCACGCTGCTATTGGTCGGTCCGGTATGGAACATGAAATACATGCTTCAAATGGATCAGTCTGGGAAAGCATGGTTCAAAACAGCGGTCTGGTTCCTGATTTGTTTGCCACAACTTTATCACAGGTTGAGAAAAGGGTCAATAGATATTTTGTCGGAAAATGTGGTGTCCTGTTGAAACATATCCAATTTTGCCTGTTTGCGGTAGGTTCTGGGGGACACCCCGTTTGCCTTGCGGAAGCAGTCTTTAAAGTAGTTGCTGCTGTTATAGCCGCAGTTCACGGCGATCTTGGTGATGGAATCATCCGTGGTCAGAAGCATCTGACACGCCTGTCGGATCCGGATATAATTGACATACTCCCGGAAGGTCGTGCCGGTAACATTCCGGAATTTCCGGGAAAGATAAGTAGGACTTAAATTTACCTTTTCCGCGACTTCTTCCAGAGTCAACGGCATGGCAAAATTCTGTGCAATGTAACAGAGGGCATCTTCGATGGCACTGCTGATGCCGGTATTTTGTTTTACCTTTTCATAGACGAAAATACCGTCTCTGCGGATCTCCAGCAGCAGAGTCCGCATAAGCAGGGTAAGAATCTCGTGGGAATACTGGTCCGGAATATTGTTTTCCTGCAGCATGTCATTTAACAGCTTTTCCAACTGGATGCGGCCGGAGGGAGTCAGAACCACCTTGCCGGAGCGGGACAGATATTCCAGAATATCCGGGTGGGCATTCCAGAAGGTCTGTGGAAGGATATCCAGTTGGCAATAGATGACAATACGCTCACAGGGAACAGTTCCTTCGTACTGTGTACAGTGGGAATCCCCCGGAGTCACAATAAATATGTCCCCCGCAGACAGATGATACAGATTTTTGTTCACGGAGTAAATGCAGTTGCCCTTTTTCAGGTAAAAAAATTCACAATAGGTATGAATATGTTCATAGGACATGGAAAAGCTGGGGACACGAACCTGTTTTTCCACATAAATTCCCTGATTATTTTCTTCAGTGTACATGAAAAAATCCTCCTAAACACCATTATTTATATAGAAACAACAGTGTACAATATAACCAAAAACAGTATGCGTTTATTGATTGTTTTGTGTAATTATAACATCGAAATTGCAATATCACAATGTTTCTGTAGGTTGATTTTTTGAAAAAGAGCAAATAATCTGTGGTTTTTATGAAAAACACATGCTTAAATAGTAGTATTCAATACCAGAGACAGATAAAATGAACTCAACAGCTAGCTAAAGGAGACGTTCCCAAAATGGTCGGTCTGGGGGAAACGGATCCCGGCGGCAGTTAACGTTAACAAAACCAATTGGGAAAAGAACAATTATTATGATTTAGCAGGTAACAGGAAACAATGTATTTGAAATTTTGAAAAGGAGTAATAAAGCTTATGAAAAAGAAAATTTTAGCAGCATTATTATCCGTAACAATGATCCTTGGAATGACAGGTTGCGGTAATTCCTCAAATGAAGAAAGTGCTCCTGCGGCAGAAAGCACCGCAGCCGCAGCAAAAACGGAAGAAGCAGCTTCCACAGCCGCAGCGGAATCCACAGATGAGCCCATCACATTAAGAATGGCATGGTGGGGATCTCAGACAAGACATGATATTACGGTTCAGGCCATCGAACTGTATGAGAGCGAACATCCCAATGTGACGATTGAATATGAATTCTATTCCTTCGATGATTATTTTACAAAACTGAAAACTCTGGTAGCTTCCGATCAGGTATGGGATATCTTCCAGTTGGGCGGTAACTTCCCTCAGTACATGGATAAGATCTATTATCTGAACGACTTCATTGATTCCGGAGTTGTAGATGTATCCGATATTTCCGATTCTTATCTGAAGATCACACAGGATACGGACGGCAACCAGATCGGATTATCCAATGGTCTGAATACTTATGGCATTGCTTACGATGTTGACCTGTTTAATGAAGCAGGCGTTCCCCTTCCTACTGAGGACTGGACCTGGGATGACTTCAAGAGCGCAGCAGAGAAGATTCATGAGTACACCGGTGACTTCGGTGTATCCGGATTTACTTCTTCCGAATTCATTGCCGGATGCTCTACCTACATCGGACAGCAGGGTTCTGTTGGACAGTACAGCTTCTTCAATCTGGATCTGACTGGCATGGGCTTTGACGATGCACAGATGCTGGCTCCTTACATTCAGATGAAAGCAGATCTGATCAAGGAGGGTGCCGCTCCCGATGGAGGTGCTGAGATGGAGATCACCAATATTGAGAACGACTTCCTGGTAACCGGCGAAGCAGGTATGACCTGGGTTGCAGTAAACCAGTTCCCTACCATCTATGATGTATGTAAGGCAGACGGACGTACACTTGGCCTGGCTACAATTCCCAGAGTTACCTCCGATGGTCCTTCCGGTGCTATGATCCAGTCTTCCCAGATGATGTGTGTATCTCAGGACAGCGAGAACAAGCAGGCAGCAGCCGAGTTCATCAGTTGGTTCGAGAACAGCACAGAGTGCAACAACATCTTAAAGGGTGAGAGAGGTATCCCTGTAAACACCACTGTTCGTGAAGCTCTGAAGAGTGAAGCTACCGAGAGTCAGCAGATCATGTATGATTTCGTAGATCTGGTTGGTACTTTTGAGATTCCTGAGAAGATCAACGTACTGAGCCCCGATGGACAGGATGAGGTAGTAGCAAACTATCGTAACTACATCCAGCAGGTAGCTACCGGCGAGATCACCGCATCCGAGGCCGCTGATAAGACCTATGCAGATGCAGAAAAAATCTTTGCAAAATAAACAGTAACTAAAGACAATAAGAAGTATCTAATAAAACAGCAATAAGAACAGCGAGGCACACTTTCCTCGGGGAGTGTGCCTGTACTGTCTCTATCGACAGAATCTGTCGGCATAAAGGAGGGCTTCTCTTGAAAACGACTACCGTATCGAAGACACCCGGGTGGAGAAGATTTTTATACAAAGAGTCAACCGTAGGACATGTATTTGCGGCACCTTTCATATTTGGATTTATTTGCTTTTCCCTGATTCCTATACTGACATCCCTGTATTATTCCTTTACGGATTATTCCATGGGTTCCAAGACGCTCGACTGGGTGGGATTCACGAACTTTGTGCGTCTTTTTAAAGATGAGATCTTCGTCAAGTCTCTGGGCGTAACGTTAAAATATGTATTTACATCTGTTCCCCTGAAACTGGCATTCGCTCTTTTTGTAACATTTCTGCTGACCAGAAAGAGCAGAATGGTAACACTTTACCGTTCCCTGTATTATGTACCGTCACTGGTAGGCGGCAGCGTGGCTGTGGCACTGGTATGGAAACAGCTCTTTGCTAGAAAAGGTCTGATCAATGCCGTTCTGTTAGATATGGGTCTGGAAAAGATCAACTGGTTCGGAGACGAGAAGCTGGCACTGATCCCCCTGATCCTTATGAGTGTATGGCAGTTCGGATCTTCCATGATCATTTTTGCAGCCGGTCTGAAAGAGATTCCTACTTCTTATTATGAAGCTGCCAGAATGGACGGAGCGAACGGTTTCCAACTGTTCTTCAAGATCACGTTACCCTGCCTGTCACCGATCATCCTGTACAACCTTGTAATGCAGACGATTTCCGCATTTATGGCATTTACACAGGCGTTCATTATTACACAGGGCGGCCCCAACAATGGCACCATGATGTACTCTCTCTATGTTTACAATCAGGCGTTCCAGTATAACAACATGGGTTATGCCTGCGCAATGTCGTGGTTCATGCTGGTGGTAATGAGTATCATTACTCTGGTTATTTTTAAGAGCTCCAAGATGTGGGTATTCAGCGAGTCAGGCGACTAAGGAGGAGCGGAAATGAAAGTAAAACATACAGTCAATAAAATATTATATCATGTATTTGTAATTCTTTTCGGCATTATTATGATCTATCCGGTATTCTGGATGATCAGTGGTTCCTTTAAGGACAACTCCGAGATCCTGCGGGGTACGTTAAGCCTGATTCCTTCCGAATGGAAGTTCAGTAACTATAGCACCGGCTGGAAAGGCTTTTCCGGTATCACCTTTGCCACATTCTTCAAGAATTCACTGGTAATTGCCGGAATTGCAACCCTGGGCACCGTAATCAGTTCTTCCTTGGTGGCATATTCTTTATCCAGAATCCGCTATAAGGGCAGAAAGTTCTGGTTCACCTGTATGATCGCGACCATGATGCTTCCTTCCCAGGTCATCATGATCCCCTCTTTCCTGATCTGGTATCGTCTGGGGCTGGCCAATACCTATGTCCCTCTGGTATTACCGTACTTTTGCGGTCAGGCGTTTTTCATCTATCAGATGATGCAGTTCATGAGTGGTATTCCCAGGGATCTGGACGAGGCAGCCACGATCGACGGATGTAGCAAGTATTCCATTTTCACCCGTATTATTTTCCCGCTGCTGAAACCGTCCATCGTAACCACAGTTATTATTCAGTTCTACTGGAAATGGGATGATTATATGGGACCTCTGCTTTATTTAAGCAAGCCGCAGTCCTATACGGCATCTCTGGCAATCAAGCTGTTTGCCGATTCTGCTTCCACGACAGACTACGGTGCAATGTTCGCAATGTCAACATTGTCTCTGGTCCCGGTATTTTTGATCTTTCTGTTCTTTAACAGATATCTGGTGGAAGGTATCGGAACCAGTGGACTGAAAGGATGATCGATTGGCTATGATGATTCAGAATCCGATTTTAAGGGGCTTTTGCCCGGATCCCAGTATTATACGTGTGGGAGAAGATTATTATATTGCGACATCTACCTTTGAATGGTGGCCGGGAGTGAGACTGTTTCACTCCCGCGATCTTCAGAACTGGGAACAGATCCCGTCCCCTTTGAGGAGAAAGAGTCAGCTTGACATGGTGGGAGACCCGACCTCGGGAGGGGTCTGGGCTCCCTGTTTGAGTTATGACGGAAAGCGTTTCTTCCTTATATATACAGATGTGAAAACCAAAAAAGGAAGATACTACAATACGCACAATTATCTTTTGTATACGGATGACATCTACGGAGACTGGTCAGAACCGGTCTATCTCAACAGCATCGGCTTCGATCCCTCTCTGTTCCATGACACGGATGGCAGGAAATACCTGATTAATATGGTCAATGGCTTTAAGGGGATTCTGGTGCAGGAGCTGGATGCGGAGAACTACCGTCTCATCGGAGAGCGCAAAAAGGTGTATAACGGCTCGGGGATTGGCTGTACCGAAGGCCCGCATATGTATCATATCGGGGACTATTATTATCTTCTGGTGGCAGAAGGTGGTACCGGCTACGATCATTGTGTGACAATGGCAAGAAGCAAGAGCATCTGGGGCCCCTTTGAGACGGCTCCGGAGAATCCGATCGTCACCTCCGACATGAGTGACATGAATGCCCTGCAAAAATGCGGACATGGAGATATTACGGATACCCCTGATGGAGAATGGTATCTGGTGCACTTATGTTCCCGACCGTTAAACGGACAGAGATGGTGTACCCTCGGCAGAGAAACCGCGATCCAGAAAATGTACTGGGACCGGGACGGCTGGCTGAGACTGGCGGCAGGCGGCAGCTATGCGGGAAGAGAGACGGAAGCACCGGCAGGCAGCAGTCTGGATCTGACTAAAGGGAACCAGAGCGTGAGCTTTTTCGATGATTTTACGGAAAACACGTTGCATCTGCGGTACAATTCTCCGCGCTGCGACTATGGAGACTTTACAGACCTGAGTTCCCGGCCGGGATATCTGCGGATCAAAGGGCAGGAATCCATGAATTCCCTGCATCATGTATCCCTGATAGCAGTACGGCAGCAGACAGTCTGTGCGGAGGCGGAGACCGCTATGGAATTTAACCCGTCTTATCCGGAGCAGTTGGCGGGGCTGACGTACATGTATGATGCCATGAATTTTTATGTATTGGGCAAAACGGTAAATGAAGCGGGAGAGGCAGTGCTGACACTTATCAAGAGTGATCAGGGAGTTGTGACGGACGAGATAGAGCCTGTCAGGATCCCGGCATCGGGAGCAATCAGGCTGCGCACCCGGGTCGGAGAGGACGGTACGCAGGTAACCTTTTATTATGACACCGGTGACGACAACTGGCAGCAGGCAGGCGTACCCCTTACGACAGAGATTATGACGGATGAGCATTGCAGAGGCTTTACAGGAGCGCATTTCGGAATGTATGTCCATGATATGACAGGGCTGTCATTAACGACGGATTTCGATTATTTTTCTATGGAGGCAGAAGAAAATGAGAAAGCTATGTGAGAGCGGAGTTTCCTTTCAGACCGCGGATCCCCTGCTGCAAAAGCTGGTGGATACGGCAGAAAAAAAGAGTCTGGAGAACCTGAAGGATTTCGGTGGAAGAACGGTCCTGATCGAAGGAGGCGGTTATGAGAAGATTTGGCTGGAGACACAGCCCATGGGCGGCGAGATGTATGCCAAGAGGAATATGGAAGCGGCCCTGAACAATCAACTGTTGTTTATGGAGCATGCCAGAGAGGATGGAAGGATCCCGGGCAGCATTGCCATGATCGACGGCAAAGTAACGCCGCAGTTTAACAAATTTCAGGGCTTTTGCTTCCCGGCACCGGCATTGAATATGTATTATCTCATAGGCGAAGACAGAGAGTATCTGGAACTGCTCTATACCACCTTGGAACGTTTTGACGATTATCTGTGGAAGGTACGGGATTCCGACGGCGATGGATGTCTGGAGACCTGGTGCAAATACGATACCGGTGAGGATCATGCCATGCGCTACGGGGATGCCCCGGATGCCTGGACTGAGGAAGTACCGCCCCAGAGCTGCGAAAAGGTGCCCATTGCTTCCATAGATATTATGAGCTTTTCCTATGCGGCGCGGGAGACCTTACAGAAAATATCTGCAATCCTCGGAAAAGAAGAATGGGAAAACCGTTGGAAACAGGCGGCGGACAGTGTAAAGAAAAAGATCCGGGAATATCTCTGGAGTGAAGAACTGGGGATGTGCCTTGACCGGGACAGAAATCATGCCGTAATGCCTGTGAAAATGCACAATACCCTGCGGGCAATGTACTGGAACAGTATTTCTCAGGATATGGCAGACCGGTTCGCCAGAGAGCATTTGCTGAATCCGGAAGAATTCTGGACGAAAATGCCGTTGCCCTCGGTGGCGGTCAATGACCCGCTGTTCCGCAATGTAACGACAAATAACTGGAGCGGACAGGCAGAGGCGCTGACTTATCAGAGAGCGATCCTTGCCCTGGAAAATTACGGATATGAATGGATCCAGCCGCTGCTGGGACGGAAGCTTTTTGAGGCCATTGGAGAAAAGTGCGTTTTTGTACAGCAATATGATCCCTTCACCGGAAAGCCTTCGGCGGTGTCTCTGGAGGGAGAGCAGGATGCCTACGGACCGGCCATGCTGTCCGTGCTGGAATATGCGGCCAGAATGTACGGTGTTCACAGAGAACACAACATGTTATATTGGGGCTGCTGTCATGGAACCGAGAGCAGCTACGAGCAATATTTCGGAGAGAATACCTATCTGCTGAAAAACAGCGGAAACAGTACAGAAGCCTATATCAACGGCAAAAAGATATTTACCACAGACAAAAATGCGCGAGTGATCACGGACATGACGGGACAGATCCTGGCGGTCCGCAGCTTTGATGCCCCGATAACCCTGTGAAAAATCTTTACAAGCCGTGGAAACCGTGCTATATTTTGCATGGATAGAAGGCAGCAATTATTTTATGACAATAAAAGACCCTTGGGAGTGCCATTCCCAGGGGTTTTTTGAAAGTAAAAAAGATGGAAAAAGAAATGGTTAAAGTAAAAAAAACAGAAGAAAACAAATTGTTCTCCAAAGAAGATCTGAGGAAGCTGATAGTTCCACTCTTATTTGAACAGGCACTGGCAATCACTGTGGGCATGGCGGATACCGTCATGATCTCTTCGGCGGGCGAGGCGGCGGTCTCCGGCGTATCCCTGATCGATATGTTCAATAACCTGATCATCAGTGTGTTGGCGGCATTGGCTACCGGTGGCGCGGTGGTAACTTCCCAGTTCCTCGGAGCCGGGAAAAAAGAGGACGCCTGCAAATCCGCAAAACAGCTGATCGTGTCCTCCGTATGCATTACCATCGGTATTTCGATTCTGGTCATGGTGTTCTGTAACGGCATCATTTCCCTGTTTTTCGGTAAGATTGAAGCGGATGTATTCCACAATGCTGTAATTTACATGATGATCTCTGCACTGTCCTTCCCGTTCCTTGCCCTGTACAATTCCTGTGCGGCGCTGTTCCGCTCCATGGGAAATTCCCAGATCACGCTGAAGGTCTCCGTGGTGGAAAATATCATTAACATCGGCGGTAATGCTTTGGGTGTCTATGTGCTGGGACTGGGCGTGGCCGGTGTGGCGATCCCTTCCCTGATCTCCCGTGGTGTGGCGGGTTTTATCCTGTATCACTTATTGAAAAACCCGTCCAACGAAGTGCATTTATTAAAAGAAAGATTCCACATCGACTGGCCGGTGATCCATAAGATCTTTTATATTGGCATTCCCAGTGGTATTGAAAACGGTATTTTCCAGCTGGGACGTGTCATTGTGGTAAGCATTATCGCGGGTTTCGGAACTGTGCAGATCGCTGCCAACGGCGTGGCGAACAGCTTAGACAGCATGGGCTGTATCGTGGGACAGGCTATGAATCTGGCCATGATCACGGTAATTGGCCGTTGTGTCGGCGCCGGAGATTCCGGTCAGGTGCGGTACTATACGAAAAAATTATTGAAGATCACGTATGTTTGTACGTTTGTGGTAAACAGTATCATTCTGCTGTGTCTACCCTGGATCCTGAAATGCTACGGATTAAGCACGGAGACCACGCAGTTGTCCTACATTCTGGTCATGATCCACAATGGCATGGCAATGTTTTTGTGGCCAGCATCTTTTGTACTGCCGAACATGCTTCGTGCCTGCAATGACGTGCGCTTTACCATGGTGCTGTCCATATTCTCTATGTTCATGTTCCGCATCGGTTTCAGTTATATCATCGGTGTGAACATGGGTTACGGAGCCATCGGTGTCTGGATTGCCATGGTACTGGACTGGATCTTCCGCGTGATCTGCTTCGTGAGCAGATATTTGTCCGGCCACTGGCTGAAAACGGCCGGGTTAAAGGATAACAGATAGTATAGAGCATGATTTTTGCGACCGAATAGGTTCACGGATGAACTGTTATGAGGTATAATGTGGGAAAAAGAGAGGGAGGTATGTAATATGCAGGTAGTATTGGAAAATGAAGCTTTAAAGGTAACGATCAACAGCTTTGGCGCAGAGCTTGCAAGCATTCGGGGGAAGGCCACAGATACCGAGTATCTGTGGAATGCGGACGCAAAATTCTGGAAGAGAACTGCCCCGGTACTGTTCCCCTTTGTCGGAAGCCTGAAAAATAAGGAATATCATTATGAAGGAAAGACCTATTCCATGGGACAGCACGGTTTTGCCAGAGATATGGAGTTTGCCGTGGATGTACAGACGGCGACGGAAGCATGGTTTTCCCTGAGATCTAATGAAGAAACCAAAGCGAAGTACCCGTTCGAGTTCATTTTAAAAGTAGGTTATGAATTGGAAGGAAAAGACCTGAAGGTCATCTGGCAGGTCGAGAATCCGGATACGAAAACACTGTACTTTTCCATCGGCGGACACCCGGCATTTATGTGTCCTGTGGATGGAAAAGGAAAGCAGTCGGAATATTATTTCAAGTTTGATACGGACAAAGATCTGACTTACGGATTGGTGGCAGATGACGGACAAGGACTCATGGGACAGCAAAAGGATGTACTGCCGGTGAAAAGCGGTTATGCGCAGATCACAGAGCACTTATTTGACCGGGATGCTCTGATCGTGGAGGATCGTCAGGCTTCCGCAGTGAGCCTGTGTATTCCGGACAAAAAGCCTTACCTTACCGTAAGCTTTGACGCTCCGTTATTCGGGCTGTGGTCTCCCGCAGGCAAGGGAGCACCGTTTATCTGCATCGAGCCCTGGTACGGCAGATGCGACCGGACGACCTTCGACGGCAGCCTGGAACAGCGGGAGTATGGCAATACTCTGCAGGCGGGCGGGGTATTCCGCAGGGAGTACACCATCACCGTAGAATAAATCCAGAAACAGCAGCGATATGTTAGGTATCGCTGCTGTTTTTAAGTGGCTCATCTTATGAATTATTCTTGTTCTTGTAATGGAAATTCGGAATATGCTCCCATCTGTCCCGGAAATAATGGGCGATCAGCTTCGGACGGCGATCTCTGGTAAAGATGCCCTTGCGATTGCCGTCGGCACGCATGCAGCCCTGTAAGGTGGCGTAATCGGCGAAATTCCATGCCTGTTCCCCGATAAAGAAGTCTCTTCCGTCGAAGGTTTTGCTATACATTTTGTAAAGCGCTACCTGGAATTCTTCACTCCACATTTCCGGCGCACAGTTATGGAGCCCGGCGAGAGTATCGGCGCCGTATTCGGTCATCATCACGGGTTTTCCGATCTTTTCCCAGAAATCCAGTTCCAGATTCCAGGCGTAGGAAGCAGCCTCCAGATCACCGGAGAGATTGTACCATCCGTAATAACGGTTGAGACAGACTACATCCATGGTTCTGGTCACAATGTCCTTCTCGTAATTATTCTGGCAGCAGACAAAGGTCACGGGGCGGTTCTGAGGATCCAGCCGGTGGGTAAATTCATAGAGAGAATGCCAGTAATCGTAGGCGGATTCCGGGAAATGCTCGGTATCCGGTTCGTTTCCCATGGACCACATGACGATGCAGGGATGATTTTTGTCTCGCGCGATCAGATCCCGCAGGACCTGCTCGTGATGCTCTCTTATGGGAAATGTCTTATAAGGATCACAGCTCTCTCCGGCACCGATGCCCACGGCGGGCGTCTCGTCAATAATAACGATACCTTCTCTGTCACAGAGCCGGTAGATCTCCTCCGCGTAAGGGTAATGGCTGGTGCGGAAGGAGTTGGCATGGATCCAGTGTAGAAGATTAATATCCTTTACATCGAGGCAGAGATCCAGTCCTCTTCCGCGGAAAAAGGAATCCTCATGCTTGCTGAAGCCCTTGAAATAAAAAGGCTCCCCGTTGATCAGAAACTGCGTTCCCTTCACCTCTACGGTACGGAAACCGAATTCTTCCGTATAGCAGTCCTCTCCGTAATGAACTTCCGCCTTGTACAGGTAAGGAGTGCCGGGATAAGGCTGCCAGAGATGGACCTGCGGGATCCGAAGCTCTCCCTTTCGGCCGGTGGCTTCTGCTTTGCAGCTACCTTCTGCATCTATGATTTTTAAAATGACAGGGACGTCACTGTCTGCACCATCTGTGAGAATTTCATAGTTCAGGACACCGGTGTCACCTTCGATAGACGGGACCAGAGTAATGTCTCTGATGTAGGAGGCCGGAGTGCTGTAGATGCGTACCGGACGGTTGATGCCTGCAAAATTAAAGAAATCAAAATTCGGCAGATTCTGTTTCTTTCTCCATAGCTTTGCGGCTTCCACACTGGGAATGCCGGGATTGTCCGAGCCGAAGAAGGCAATATTACCTTCGTTGCCGATGGGCAGAGTGCTGTGGCTGATCCGGTTGTCCACAGCGACACCGATGGTAAGGTGGCCATCCTCCGGAATCAGATCCGTGATCTCTACTTCAAAGGGGAGAAAACCACCCTTATGTGTCATAATCAGTTTCCCATTGATATAAACTTTTGCAACATGGGTCACGGCATCAAAACGCAGTACCTGACGCTGTCCGTTGCTTCCGCACAAAAGAGCTGGGAGCACCACGGTTCGCTCGTAATAAGCCCAACCGTAATGATTCCGATAAGCCGGATCATCCTTCTGGTCATTATAAGAAGCCGGCACGGCAATCAGGTCCATCTCCTGCGGTCCGCTCCAGAGATCCTCCGGCTCTGTCTCATCTCCTAATTGAAATTGCCATACTCCTCCCAGATCGATCAAGCTGCGGGAACGGTTCATGATTGGATATAACATGGTAGTCCTCCTTTTGCCCTGTGGCCTGTAATTGCGCTTATTATAGGGCAGGACAAAAGGAAAATCCATGTGATTATTTTTAAGAAGTATGTAAATTTTTATGAATCTGTCAAGTCAGTAATTAATGGTGGGTATTCCTGTTTTTTTGCAAGGGCACAAATAGCGCCCCATCGCCTGGATTTAAAGTAGAAGAGCATGGCAATCATGCCGGTAATAAAGCTGGCGGAAACACTGACCATGGCATATTCGCCATAGCCGGCATACATGATGAGATAAGCGGCAGGGATTCGGACAACCCATAATAGCAGAATATTTACGATGGTGGGATAGCGAATCTCTCCGATACCATTGATAAAGCACATAATGCCATTGAACACGGCGTAGGCCCAGGTGAATGGCAGAACAAGATAAGTATATCGCTGTGCAAAAGTCAATACGGCAGGATCACGGCTGAACAGCATTAGCAGAGGATGGCAAAAAGCAGTCACAAGTAATCCCCCTGCAAGGGTGACGATGCCGGAACAGAGCGGTATCTGCCATGCCCCACGGCATAAACGACGGTAGTTCCGGGCACCAAGGTTCTGCCCGGCAAACACAGTAGCCGCAGAAGAATATGAAGTAATGGCAATATTGGCAATGCCGCTGACTTTACCGGCAACGGAGCATCCGGCTACGAAGGTGGATCCCAGTGTGTTATAAAGAGCCTGAAGCAGCACATGACCGACAGAATAAAGTGCGGTATTCAGTCCGAGCGGCAGGCCGATCTTTAACATTTCATGAAGAATAGGAAGGTCAAAACCATGCGCAAAAACCGGAAAATTCATGGCAGGATAAGTATGACGGATGTAGAAGATGCTGAACATCCAGGACAGAAACAGTGAGGCAGCAGTTGCGATGGCAACACCGGTGACGCCCATTCCCAAACCGGCAGTCAGTACAAGGTCCAGAACAATATTGGTAACGCAGGAAATGCCAAGAAATAACAGCGAGGAAGTACTGTTTCCCAGACCTCGTAAAATACCTGCGTTAAAGTTATATCCCATATTGCCGAGAATGCCTAACGTTGTGATACGCAAATACACAATGGCATAGGGCATGGCATCGGCAGGCACCTGCATCAGCCTTAGAAGAAACGGTCCGGCAGCTACGCCTAACAACGTAAGCGGCAGACTGGCAGCGTACAGAAAAAACACTGCGGTTTGTGCAAGCTTACGCAGTCGATCGGCATCGGAGGCACCTGCCGCTTGTGAAATCAGGATGGATATTCCGGAACCAATGCCAAGAAAGATACACAAAAGAATCTCCAGTGGCTGGGAACTTGTGGCTACAGCGGCCAAAGCGGATGCATCACAGAAATTACCGATGACCAAAGTATCAACGGTTCCGTATAACTGTTGTAAGATATTTCCGATGCAGATCGGCAATGCAAACTGTGCTGCGCGGCCTAAAATAGAACCTTGTGTCATATCGATTTTACTCATATTCATTGACAATCACCCGCTTTGTAAAAATGGTAAATATTTAAATTGTAGAATGTAAAAATTCATCAGCTTATACTGGCTTGGTTCAGAGTCTATGCCAAAACTGTGTCCGGGGTTTTATGTTGAGAAAGCTTTCGATGCTGCCGGTTATATTCTCCATTGTAATATAATCATGATGCCAGGGTCAAAAGGTCTAAGCCCACATGAGCTTGCTCATAGGTGGGTGAAAGACCTTAGGACCCGCCCCGA
>ENA-UESU01000985-UESU01000985.1-human-gut-metagenome-genome-assembly--contig:-NODE-985-length-22042-cov-5.816754_pt1 | contig 22042 bp, 19 predicted proteins | sample MGYA00243007_ERZ508008 | MGnify/ENA primary metagenome ERZ508008 (study PRJEB26167, sample SAMN06115399) | human gut metagenome | host: Homo sapiens | place: China:Henan | collected 2016-06-23 | study...
CAATATTCGCATATCGTGGGATTATCATCCCCATTTATGCTCATATCGGGGCGGGGCCTAAGGTCTTTCACCCACTTATGAGCAAGCTCATGTGGGCTTAGACCTTTTGACCCTGGTATCATCAGAATATGTAATATAACGCAGAATGACGAGAAGGATCAGAAAGACAATGAAAACAAAGATCACGGAACTTCTACAAATAGAATATCCTGTTTTCCAGGGCGGTATGGCCTGGGTGGCAGAACATAAGCTGGCGGCAGCGGTATCAAATGCCGGAGGCTTAGGCATCATCGGTGCCGCTTCCGCTCCGCCTGAGGTCGTCCGGGAGGAAATTCGCAAATGCAAAGAGCTGACCGACAAGCCCTTCGGCGTGAATATCATGCTGCTCAATCCCAACGCAGAGGAAGTAGCGAAGATCGTTGTGGAAGAAGGAGTACAAGCGGTAACGACAGGTGCGGGAAATCCCGGAAAATTCATGGAGCTGTGGAAAAATGCCGGAGTGAAGGTCATCCCGGTGGTGGCAAGTGTAGCTATGGCGAAGATGATGGAGCGGGCAGGAGCAGACGCCGTAGTGGCGGAAGGCATGGAGAGCGGCGGACATATCGGTTCCACCACGACCATGGCGCTGGTTCCGCAGGTAGTGGATGCGGTATCTATCCCGGTGATTGCGGCCGGAGGTATCGCCGATGGCAGAGGCATGGCGGCAGCCTTTATGCTGGGAGCGGAAGGTATCCAGATGGGCACCCGGTTCGTCGCATCAAAGGAATCCATCGTCCATGAAAATTATAAGAATCAGATCATCAAGGCAAAGGATATTGATTCTGTAGTGACGGGAATGTCTACCGGACATCCGGTGCGTTCTTTACGTAATCAGATGACCAGGGAGTATCTGAAGCTGGAAAAAGAGAATGCCGATTTCATGGAACTGGAAAAGCTGACGCTGGGATCTCTCAGGAAGGCAGTGCAGGACGGAGATACCGTAAACGGAACACTGATGGCGGGACAGATTGCAGGCTTGATCCGCAGAGAACAGACCTGCCGTGAGATTATGGAAGAAACAGTGCAGCAGGCGCAGGAGTGCATAGCGGCACAAGGACAGCATAAATAAAATATAGCGACAGGTAACCGCTGACAACAGATTTCGAACAGCGACAGGCGGCGTAGTTATATGGAAAACGGCGCATTATAAAAAATGTGCTGTAACCGAGGAGAACAATAGCATCACATAGTAATTAGGAGAGGACAAAATGAGCAGGATCGCATATTTATTCCCGGGACAGGGATCTCAGTACATAGGAATGGGAAAAGAATTCCATGATACTTACCCGGAAGCACAGGCGGTATGGAAGCTGGCGGACAAGGTACTTCAGAATCTGTATTGGCAGGACAAGCGGGAAGTACAGGCGGAAAGCGGACATCCGTACTCCATGGAACAGCTGACCTTTGAAGAAAATCCTTATATCAACATTACGGAATACACACAGATCGCCATGCTGACCATGGAAGTGGCAATTCTGAAAGTATTGGAGGCAAAAGGGCTGAAAGCGGAGATGGCAGCAGGATTAAGCCTTGGAGAATATGGGGCACTGGCTGCAGCCGGTGTGATGGAGCTGCCGGATCTGTTCCGTATCATCAGGATGCGTGGTATCTATATGCAGGAGGCCTATCCGGAAGGCGGAGCCATGACAGCAGTATTGGGATTGGACGGAGATGCTGTGGCAGCAATCTGCGAACGGACAGCAAAAGAAACCGGTAAAGTCGTCTCCGTAGCAAATTATAACTGCCCGGGACAGATCGTGATCACCGGGGAGGCAGATGCAGTAGAGGCAGCATCGGAAGCACTGAAGGAAGCAGGCGCAAAACGCTGTATACCCTTAAAAGTCAGCGGACCGTTCCACTCAGCCCTGTTAAAAAATGCAGGAGAACAGCTGGCAGAAGAATTGAAAGGTGTCAAGCTGTCAACCCCTTGGATTCCTTATGTGTCCAACGTTACAGCGGATTATGTGACAGATGCGTCACAGATTGCGGAACTTTTGAAACAACAGGTATCCAGTCCTGTACATTTCACCCAGAGCGTAGAGCGCATGATTGCAGATGGCGTGGACACTTTTATAGAGATCGGGCCGGGGAAGACGCTCAGCAGCTTCGTCCGTAAAATTGACAGAAATGTCAAAGTATACAATATCGAGAAACCGGAGGATCTGGACCGGGTGATGGAGGAACTGGCATGTTGACAGGAAAAAGTCTGACAGGACGAGTTGCTATTGTCACAGGGGCATCACGGGGCATCGGAAAAGCAGTGGCAAAGGCGCTGGCAGCAGAAGGAGCCACGGTGATCATTAATTATAACGGCTCTGCAGAAGCAGCGGAAGCGGTGGCGGCGGACATCCGAAGCCAAGGCGGCATGGCGGAGGCTGTGAAATGCAATGTTGCAGATTTTGCAGAGAGTGAAGCCTTTGTAAAGGCAGTAACAGAGAAATACGGCAGAGTTGACATCCTTGTCAATAACGCCGGGATCACACGGGACAATCTGATCGTGCGGATGACGGAAGAAGAATTCAATGCAGTCCTGGATACGAACCTGAAAGGCGCATTTCACATGATCCGGCATCTGACGAAGACCTTTATGAAGCAGAGATATGGGAAAATCATCAATATCTCTTCTGTCAGTGGCATCGTCGGGAATGCAGGGCAGGCTAATTATTCCGCCTCCAAAGCGGGACTGATCGGTCTGACGAAAAGTGTAGCGAGAGAACTGGCATCCCGGAATATCTGTGTGAATGCCGTGGCACCCGGATTTATCCGGACAGATATGACAGATAAGCTTCCGGAGGCGGTACAGGATAATGCGGTTGGACAGATCCCGCTTAAGAAAATGGGAAGACCGGAGGATGTCGCACAGGCGGTTCTGTTCCTGGCAGGAGATGCCTCGGACTATATTACCGGCCAGGTGCTGTGCGTGGACGGCGGTATGGCGATGTAAAACTATGTCCGGCAACAAGTAAAGCAGAATAGAAAATATGTCCGCTAACAGTACAGCGGGATAGAAAATAAGTCAGGATGCGAGGGAGTATATCTGTATGGGTAAAAATAGAAGAGTTGTAGTAACAGGCATGGGAGCCATCACTCCGATTGGAAACAGCGTAGAGGAATTCTGGAATGGTATCAAAGAGGGCAAGACCGGATTCGGTCCTATCACTTATTTTGATACTGCGGATTACCGTTGTAAGCTGGCGGCGGAAGTGAAGGATTTTGATCCCGCACAATATATGGACAAAAAATCCGCCCGCAGAATGGAGCAGTTCTGCCAGTTCGCTGTAGCGGCTGCCGGACAGGCGATCACGGATGCGGGTCTTACTATGGAACAGGAAGATCCTTATATGGTGGGCTGCAGTGTAGGAAGCGGCATCGGAAGCTTACAGGCCATGGAGCGGGAATATGACCGCCTGAAGGAAAAAGGCCCCGGCAGGGTAGGCCCCATGCTGGTGCCTCTGATGATCTCCAATATGGCAGCAGGCAATGTCAGCATTGCCTATGGGCTGAAGGGCAAGAGCCTGAACGTGGTCACTGCCTGTGCAACCGGTACACATTCCATCGGAGAAGCATACCGTACGATCCAGTACGGTGATGCGGATGTAATGATAGCGGGAGGAACGGAAAGCTCCATTACCCCCATTGGAATTGCCGGATTTTCGGCACTGACAGCGCTGTCATTTAGTGAGGATCCGGAACGGGCATCCATTCCTTTTGACAAGGAGAGAAACGGCTTCGTCATGGGAGAGGGTTCCGCTATCGTGGTACTGGAAGAGCTGGAGCATGCAAAGAGGCGCGGGGCGAAGATCTATGCGGAACTGACCGGCTACGGCTGTTCTTCGGATGCTTATCATATTACATCCCCTGCGGAGGATGGCAGCGGAGCAGCCACCGCCATGCTGAATGCCTTAAAAGACGGTGGTGTGGAACCGGAAGAGCTTACCTATATCAATGCCCATGGAACCAGCACCCATCATAATGACCTGTTCGAGACCAGAGCTATCAAGCTCGCATTTGGAGAACATGCATATGACCTGAAGATCAATTCCACCAAATCCATGGTAGGGCATCTTTTAGGAGCAGCAGGTGCAGTGGAGTTTGTCACCTGTGTAAAAGAAATTCAGGAAGGCTATATCCACCGCACCGTGGGACTGCGTGAGACGGAGGAGGAACTTGACCTGAATTACTGTCGGGACAGCTACAAAGAAGAGGTGCCTTATGCATTGACCAATTCGTTGGGCTTCGGCGGACATAATGCGAGTCTGCTGTTGAAGAAGTACACAGAATAACCGCAGCAGATGTTCAAGACACAGGATAGAAGGCAGAGCATCAACGAGGACGATTGCAGAATGCGAGGAAGTAGTTGATACGACAGCATTCGCGGAACGGAGGAACAATGTCAGTTTATAACACACAGGAAATCATGGAGATTCTGCCCCACAGACATCCCTTTCTGCTGATCGATACTATCGAGGAGCTGGAGCCCGGTGTGCGTGCAGTGGGACGAAAAAATGTGACCTTTAACGAACCGTATTTTGCCGGGCATTTTCCGGGGAACCCGGTGATGCCGGGCGTGTTGATCATGGAAGCACTGGCACAGACAGGTGCGGTTGCAATTCTGTCTCTGCCGGAGCATCGTGGCAAGACCGCTTATTTTGCAGGAATCGACAAGGCAAAATTCAAACAGATGGTGCGCCCCGGAGACACCTTGGAGCTGGAGACCACCATTATCCGCAGTAAGGGACCGGTGGGTGTCGGGGAAGCGATCGCCAAGGTAAACGGAAAACTGGCGGCGAAAGCAGAGCTTACCTTTGCGTTAAAATAAGAATAATCTGCGGAAGTGATTTTTTATGAGCGGGACAGAGAGATAAAAGTGACGCAGAATAAGAGGTGCAGGTATGGGAAGTGTAGATACAGAAACAGAGATCAAATGCCCGAAATGTAAGAAAATGATAAACAGAGACCGGGCAGCGAAAAATAAATATGTCTGCTATGAGTGTGGTTATTATTTCCGGGTGAAGACCCACAACCGGATCCGCATGGTGGCAGACCGGAAAAGCTTTCAGCCCTGGTTCGAGGAGATAGAAGAGAGCAATCCACTGAACTATGAGGGCTATGAAGAAAAGCTGTCGGAGGCCAGGGAAAAATCCGGCGTAAAAGAAGCTGTGACCGTAGGTGAATGCGAGATCTACGGGGAAAAGGCTGTGATCGGCATCTGCGAATCCAAATTTATGATGGGCAGTATGGGTCATGTGGTCGGCGAGAAAGTCACCCAGGCAATTGAAAAGGCGACAGAATTGCGGCTGCCTGTATTTTTGTTCTGCTGTTCCGGCGGTGCGAGAATGCAGGAGGGAATCGTGTCACTGATGCAGATGGCAAAAACCTCCGCAGCGATCAAACGGCATGGAGAAGCAGGACTTCTCTATGCGACTATTTTGACAGATCCCACTACAGGTGGTGTAACGGCCAGTTTTGCCATGCTGGGAGATGTGATCATGGCGGAACCGGGAGCCTTGATCGGCTTCGCAGGACCGAGAGTTATTAAGCAGACTCTGGGACAGCGCCTCCCTGATGGCTTCCAGACAGCGGAATTTTTGCAGGAGCATGGTTTTGTGGACGGTATCGTCCGCCGGGAGAATCTGAAGAAGACCTTATATTTCCTGATCACGACGCATCGGTGCAGTGAGGGAAATTATGCGGATTTTAAGAAAAATTTTGACTTCCATTTTGAACCTACGGAGATCGTGAAGGAGCGTTCATTCCTGACACTCCCCAGAACGGCATGGGAAAAGGTCAAGACTGTCCGGAGAGTGGACAGACCGGCAGCGACCGATTATATTCCCTACATTTTTGATTATGTGGTGGAGGCTCACGGAGACCGTTATTATGGGGATGATAAAGCACTGGTAGGTGCAGTGGCATTCCTGGACGGGCAGCCGGTGACAGTGCTGGCAGATGTGAAGGGCAAGGATTTTGCGGAGTGTGCCAGACGCAATTACGGTATGCCCATGCCGGAGGGGTATCGTAAGGCACTGCGTCTGATGAAGCAGGCGGAGAAATTCAACAGACCCATTATCAGCTTTGTAAATACGCCGGGAGCTTTCTGCGGCGTGGAGGCGGAGGAGAGAGGCCAGGGCGAGGCCATTGCCCGGAATCTGCTGGAGATGTCAGCCTTAAAAGTACCGGTATTGTGCATCCTTATCGGAGAAGGAGGCAGCGGCGGGGCACTGGCTACAGCGGTAGGCAATGAGGTATGGATGATGGAAAATGCCACATACTCGATCCTGTCTCCCGAAGGCTTTGCTTCTATATTATGGAAGGATGCTGACCGTGCCAGAGAAGCCAGTGAGGTCATGAATATTACATCCGAGGATCTGAAACGCCTCGGTGTGATCGAGCGGATCGTACCGGAATACGGTGGGGCAGACCAAAGTACCGTGGAAGCCATAGGCGGGTATCTCAAGGAACATATCAAGGAATTTCTGCAAAAATATACCGGCATGACCGGTGAACAAATCGCAGAGGAACGTTATGAAAGGTTCCGCAAGTATTAAAGCGGTAACGAGAGGTGATGTGGGATGAAGCACGGAAAAATGATCCTGGGGGAATTACATGCAGATATTCCCGTGATCCAGGGAGGCATGGGTGTGGGAATCAGTCTGTCCGGGCTGGCCGGAGCAGTGGCAGCTGCCGGTGGGATCGGCATCATTTCTACTGCCCAGATCGGTTTCCGGGAGCCGGATTTTGACAGAGATCCCATCGCCTGTAATCTGCGTACTATCGGAAAAGAAATAGAAAAAGCAAGACAGACCGCAAGAGGCGGTATCGTCGGTGTCAACATCATGGTGGCAACGCAGCGTTACGAGGATTATGTCAGGGCAGCAGTGCTGGCAGGTACCGACTGCATTATCTCCGGTGCGGGACTGCCGTTGGATCTGCCCGGAGTCGTGGCAGAGACGGAAAACGGAATGCCCGGGCGCAGCCACCGAACGATGCTGGCTCCGATCGTGTCGAGCACCCGTGCCCTGTCGGTCGTCACGAAATACTGGATGAAAAAATACGACAGAAAGCCGGACTTTCTCGTGGCAGAGGGACCGTTGGCAGGAGGACATCTGGGATTTAAGCGGGAAGAACTGGATGCTTACACACCGGAGAACTATGAGAGAGAACTTACGGCAATGATCCGGCAGGCAGCAGAACTGGAAATTTCACTGATCGCTGCAGGCGGTATTTATGACCGGAGGGATCTGGAGCATTGCCTGTCCCTCGGGGCTGCGGGGGTACAGATGGGAACTCGTTTTGTGACCACAGAGGAATGTGATGCGGCAGATGCATACAAGCAGGCATATCTCAGCGCACGGAAAGAAGACATTGTCATTGTGAAAAGCCCGGTGGGGATGCCCGGCAGAGCTATACAGAATGCTTTTCTGGAAAAGGTGGCGGCCGGGGAACGGTTTATGACCGGATGCAGACATTGCATTAAGACCTGCGACCCGAAGACGGCACCTTATTGCATCACCAGAGCGTTGATCAATGCGGCAATGGGAGATGTGGATAACGGACTGCTGTTCTGCGGCAGCAATGCCTGGCGGGCGCAGAAAATAGAAAGAACAGTGGATATCATGGAGGAAATGGCGTGAGGACCATAAGAATCACCGGAACCGGAAGTGCACTTCCGGGAAGGATCGTTACAAATAAAGAATTGGAGCAGATGGTAGAAACCTCGGATGAATGGATCCGTGAGAGAACCGGTATCGGTGAGCGTCATGTGTCAGTTGGCGAAACGGTTGTGACACTTGCGTCAGAAGCAGCCCGTAAAGCGCTGGAACAGGCAGGAAAAAGAGCGGAAGAGATCGACCTGATCCTGGTGGCAACCTGTTCTCCGGAGCAGTATCTGCCCTGCTGTGCCTGCCAGGTACAGGCGGCCATCGGTGCGGTGAATGCATTGGCTTTCGATGTGAATGCGGCCTGCTCCGGATTTTTATTTGCCCTGAATACTGCGGATGCCTATCTGCGGACAGGACTTGCGAAAAATGCCCTGATCATCGGCAGTGAGGTACTGTCTAAACTGGTGGACTGGAAGGACCGGGGCAGCTGCATCCTGTTCGGAGACGGCGCCGGGGCGGTAGTTGTGGAGCGATGCAGGACGGAGTCTCGGGTGGTGGAATACAGTAACGCTTTGCCGGAGACAGAGAAAGGGATGCAGGAGACGGCGGAGGAGAAACGGATACCGGCAGCAGGCATTCTGGGCCGGGCACTGCACTCCGACGGCACCGGTGGCGGAGTCCTGCAATGCGGAGCGAGAGAACTGACAACCCCATATGCAAGGACTTCAGCGGCAAAAACGGATCAAAAACAGCAGACGGATGACAGAGAACATTATATTCAGATGGATGGACAGGAAGTGTACCGGTTCGCCACCAGACGGGTGCCGCAGTGCATCGAGGAAGCACTGTCAGATGCCGGACTTGCTGTGCCGGATATTGATATGTTCGTATTGCATCAGGCCAACGCACGTATTATTGATGCAGTGGCGAAACGCCTTCATGCGGATCGTGAAAAATTTCCTACAAATCTGGAGAGGGTAGGCAATCTGTCCTCTGCCTCCATTCCGGTGCTTCTGGACGAACTGCACAGGCAGGGAAAGCTGCACCGCGGCGATCGTATCGTTCTGGCGGGATTCGGAGCCGGGCTTACGATTGGGGCTTGCGTGATGACCTGGTAGACGGTATACTGAAAATGATCCGGAGCGCAGGAAGACTGCGGATATGCGTCAGAGAAGGCGGCTTCGGAGGATTGCGGACATACGAAAGAAAAATTCCAGATATCGTAGAGGTAACTATGGGAAAAAGCAACAACCGGATGCTGAACGAATTGCTGGTGAATCTGTTCCATAACGTGATGGACGCAGAGGCAAAGGCGGTCATAACAGACGAATTCAAGGATATTACAAATAATGACATACACATTCTGGAGGCTATCGGTATCGAGGAACCAAAGAGTATGTCCCGTATCGCTGGGGAACTCCACGTTACCGTGGGTACCCTGACCACGAATATGAACAGTCTGGAGAGAAAAGGATATCTCACCCGCAACCGCAGCACCAGAGATAAACGTGTAGTGCTGGTGATCCTGACAGAGAAGGGGAGAAAAGCTTTTTTCCATCACAGAGATTTCCACAGGAAAATGATCCACACCATCATACGGGATCTGGACGAGGAAGAAATGAAGACATTGATCAAATGTCTGGGAAAACTGGATATATTTTTCAGAGAAGGCAACGAGGGGTGACCGGAGAGATCTGGTGGCTCCTTTTTTGTGTTTACGATGAGCCAGCCTGCTCGATTAAAATTTTGTAAAAAATATGAGACGAATCGTATGGAAAATATTGACGTTACTATTGACTTTTCGGTATAATAAATGATACGGGTAGTATGGAAATACGATTGGGATTCCATATAAAAATATGAAGGGGGAATATTATGAAAAATACAAAAGCATGGAGTGTAAAGATGAGGCTGGCCCTGCTGGCACTGGCGGCACTGGTGTGGATCGCCGTGCCGGTGAGTGCGAGAGCGGAGACGGATGTGTGGGACGGTACGACTGCAAGTGGGTTTGCCGGAGGCACCGGTATGGAAAATGATCCCTGGCTGATTGAAAATGCAGAGCAGCTTGCGTATCTGGCGCAGCAGGTGAATAAAGGCAAGGATTATCAAAGGGTGCATTTTCGGCTGGTTTCTGACCTTGACCTTAGCGGTAAGGAGTGGACGCCGATAGGTACAGATGGCAACCCTTTCTGGGGAGGCTTTGACGGCGGCGGACATACAATAACCGGAATGAAAATTACAGGAAAGGAAGCCTCCTATGTGGGTCTGTTTGGAGAGTGCCACAACTTTACCACTGCTTCCAGCTATATAAAAAGTGTCACAGTAAAGGGGGCTAATATTTCTGGTAAAAGCTTTGTGGGCGCAATTGCTGGAGTAGGAGCAAATATTTCTGACTGCTATAGTATCGAAAACACGATTTGTGCGAGGCGGCAGGTAGGCGGTGTATGCGGAAGTCTGATAGGAAATATTTCCGGCTGCTACAATAGCAGTTCAGTAAGTGGAATTTCTACAGCAGGCGGAATCATGGGCACTGCCAGTTATGAAGGAAACGTTGGAAACGGCGTAGTTCAATACTGTTATAATATAGGTGCTGTAACAGTTTCTCAACAGGATAGCTATGTAGGTGGTATTACCGGTGCATCAGCGAATAGGTATGACATCAGTAATTGCCTGAATTGTGGTAAGATTACAGGGAATGGCAAAAATGTTGGTGGCATAGCTGGAAGCACGGATTCGAATGATATGAACTTTATCGGCAACTGCTATTACAACAGTGATTTGAATAATGCCGGGGTGGGAGAAGGAGCAAGCGATAAGGTGATTCCCCTGACTACCAGCCAGCTTTGCGGTGCACTTCCGGAGGGCTTGAATTCTACAATCTGGAATGAGGGCAGTGTCGATACCAACACTGCAGTGGCTACAGGTACAGGAAGTAGATTTGGTACAGCCAAAGGGACTTACATCAATCTGACAAAGGTGACAAAGATCGGAGAGATGAAGGCTGCTTCCGTACCGGTTTATAACTATGTTACAACGAATGGCGACGACTGGGATATCTATACCCTGATCACCACGGCGGAGGAATTCGTAGCCATCGGACGGGATGATACAAAATGGAGCGGAAACTACGTCTTGGAGAACGATATAGATGTGAGCGGAGTACAACTCAGTTCCATTGGAGATCCAGGAACTCCGTACACAGGAAAATTCAGTGGAGACGGACATACGATAGGCCATATCGATATGACAGAAGATAAGCAGACTTATAGTTCTGGTTTATTTGGCACAATAGGCTATTCAAAAACCCTAAACAGTGAAAAAGAAAGCGGTAAGGTAATGCTGTTGGCTGCCAACGGAGCCATCGTTTCGAGTGACATTGCAGGAGGAATTTGCGGAAATTTGTCTGTGGGTGAAATTTATGGCTGCTCCTTTACTGGAACGGTAAAAGGGCATACAGCAGGTGGAATCTGCGGCAATGCCGGACAAGGTACTATGATTTCCCAGTGCTTTTTTGAAGGAGACGTGCAGGGAAGATCTGCGGCGGCAGGAATCTGCGGCAATAGTCCATTTACAGTTATCGATCATTGCATTAGTATAGCTGCTATTGCAGGTGATGGAGATCGTGCAGGAATAGTGTATAGTGGAGATAGCGGTGCAACAAATTGCTATTTCAATAAAGATATATGTAAAACAGATGATGAACGCAATTTGGGGCGTACGACCCTGCAACTGACCTCTTCCAGCTTTTTCGAAGAACTCAAAACAAACGGCTTTAACACCGAACTCTGGACAAAGAAAGCCAACGATAAAGAGACCGGAATCGCCTACTACCCTTCTCTTGGGGAGAATAATGCAGTTGGTGTGAATTACACCACGGGTCTGCTGTTCGAGAGAACAGATAACGCTACTCCCACCTATGGACAAGATATTACTTTTAACGCAAAGGCACTGGTAAACTTTGCGACAGACGGACAGCCCATCTCTGCGGAAGATACGGAGGGCAGCTTTGAGATCCGGATCGGGGATACCACGGTGGTAAGCGCAGCGCAGATCCAAAACGGCACCGCAACTTACAAGGCGCAGACCGTGGGCGAGACCACGTTCACCCTCGTTTACACCGGGACAAACTCTTCTTTCTTCCCGGAGCAGACGACGAAGGATCTGACTGTGAATATCGCCCCGGCAGCACTTAGGGCAGAGGGTGTTGGCATCGCCAGTGGAACCTATGGCAATAAGCTGAGTGTACTCACAGTGGCAGGACTGACGGCAAAACTGGAAACCAAGACCATCGACGGAACCTGGCAGATCCAGAGCGATGATGACAAGGTTCCTTATGTTGGCGATAGTGAGACCTACACGGCAACGTTTATTCCTAATGAGCATCCGGAATACTATCAGACGCTGACGGCACAGGTAAAATTGGAAATCAGTAAAGCAATTGCTCCGAAGATTCAAGACTTGGATCTCAAATACAGTTGGGCGGCCAAAGGAGAGAAGGCGGTGCAGATACCGGGGCTGTCCGAAGATCTGGGAAAAACAGGAATGACTGTTATAACGAGAGAGGATTCAGAGAACATTTTGGCAGCAGATTCCAAGGTTGAATATTCGGAAGGAAAGCTGATATTTACCCTGGGAGAAAATGCTGTGGAAGATATCAATAAGACTGCCACATTATTGGTTGAATTACAGTCACAGAATTATGAGAATTTCCATGTTGGTGTGCACATCCTTCGCACCGCAAAAGCAGACCGCGAGGATACCCCGGATCCGGATGCCTTTGACATGACCTTTACCGTCAGCGGCAATGATCTGGCGGCGCAGATCACCACAGATCGCACTGACGTGGAATTCAGCTTTGATGGAACGGACTGGGGGCAGACCAAATCCACCGGAGTCGGTCACAACGAGAAGGTGACTGCACAGATCCGCTATGCAGAAACCGATGATTATAACGCAAGCCCCGCCGTATCGAAGACATGGAACTCCGGTCACGGCCCGCTGAACCGACACGACCGGGTGGAACCCACCTGTCAGGCAGAGGGCAGCATCGAATACTGGACCTGCGACGTCTGCGGACTGTATTTTGCATCCGCGGACGGAAGCAAGAGCATAACAGCGACAGAGATTGTTCTTCCGAAGACGGATCATAGCTGGGCAGAAGGATATCTGTCCGATATGACCGGACACTGGCATAAGTGTGGTGTCTGTGGAATCACCAGCAATACGGAAAAACATGCATCCGGTGGCGCGGCCACCACAGAACGGGCGGAGATCTGTACCGTCTGCGGTTATGAGATCGCACCGAAGAAGCCTGCTGCCAGTAACGACGATGACGATGATGACGACGATGACAGCAGTCAGGCGTCCAATACGGACCAGAAGGCCACGGACACGGCAACACCTCCCGCAGCCACGGCAACGCCTGTCACACCCGGTGTGGTAAAGCCTTCTGTAATTCCCGTGCCCCCGACAACACCCGCTGCGGACGAAAACCGTAAGGAAGATGCGGCAAAGCCCTCCGGGGAGGCACAGGACACGCAGGAATCGAGTGGAGAAGCACCGCAGGAGGAGCGGATAGATTCCATGACCGCCCAGACTTCCGACTCTCAGGAATCCGGCACAGAGCAGATAACGGAGACCTCCGGTAAGGGAACGAACGCAGGCCGCGTGGCGGCAGCGGCAGCAGCCGGAGCCGTAGTGGTCGGCGGTGGCGGCGCAGCTGTCTACGTGACCATGATCAAAGGAAAGTTTAAATTCAAATAACGTATGATAAGATGATAAGCGAACCTCAGAGGCCCGGTGCTTCTGAGGTTTGTTTTGCCATAGGGGAGAAATCTGCCGGAAATTACAACAAACTATTTTCAGATGAAAATAAATGTATTAAAATAGAAATAAGTATTGGCAGAACGAAGACAGTTTTGCATAGTTACAGCAAACGCAAGAGAAAATAATGAAATATAGAAAACGGAGGATCCTACGATGAAGAGAATCGGAATGTTGACGAGCGGTGGTGACTGCCAGGCATTAAATGCTGCCATGAGAGGTGTGGTGAAGACCCTGGCGAACAGTAAGGAAGAGGTCGAGATCTATGGCTTCCTCGATGGCTACAGAGGACTGATTTACGGTAATTTCCGCATGCTGACAGACAAGGATTTCTCCGGCATCCTTACCAAGGGCGGCACGATCCTGGGAACCTCCCGTACCCCCTTCAAGACGATCCAGGATCCGGATCCCAACGGGCTGAACAAAGTCGAAGCCATGAAGCAGAACTATTACAAGCTGCAGCTGGACTGCCTTGTAATTCTCGGTGGTAACGGCACCCACAAGACTGCGAACCTGTTGCGCAAGGAAGGACTGAATATCGTGACCCTGCCCAAGACCATCGACAATGACCTGTGGGGTACTGATATGACCTTCGGTTTCCAGAGCGCAGTAGATATTGCTACGGATGCCATCGACTGCATCCATACCACAGCAGCTTCCCACGGCAGAGTATTTATCGTGGAAGTTATGGGACATAAAGTAGGGTGGCTGACCCTGAATGCCGGAATGGCAGGCGGTGCGGACATCATCCTGCTTCCAGAGATCCCTTATGATATCGATAAGGTGATCGAGAAGATCGAAGACAGGGACAAAAAGGGCTGCCGTTTTACCATTATCGCTGTGGCTGAGGGTGCGATTTCCAGGGAAGATGCTGCCCTGACCAAAAAAGACTACAAGAAAAAGATGGAAAAATATCCGTTCCCTTCCGTATCTTACGAAGTGGCTGCACAGATCCAGGAGAAGACCGGCAGAGAAGTACGTGTCACCGTACCCGGCCATATGCAGAGAGGCGGAAGCCCCTGCCCTTATGACAGAGTATTCGCCAGCCGTCTGGGCTCCGAGGCAGGCAAGCTGATCCTGGATAATCAGTATGGATTCATGGTAGGTTACAAGAACCGTGAGATCGTAAGGGTTCCGTTAGAGGATGTAGCGGGCAAGTTAAAGACCGTGGATCCCGATGCTACCATCGTACAGGAAGCGAAGCTGCTGGGCATCTGCTTCGGCGATTAAGACAGAAAATGAATGAGTAACTATTTTCGCCAAGCATCTGCTAATATTTGATGGCTCTGAATAGTTACAAGGAAGAGAGAGAATACATGTCATATACAGCACTATACCGGAAGTTTCGTCCGGATGCTTTTTCCGACGTCAAAGGTCAGGATCATATCGTGACCACACTGAAGAATCAGCTGCGGGCGAACCGGATCGGTCATGCGTATCTTTTCACCGGAACGAGAGGTACCGGTAAGACTACGGTGGCAAAGATTTTTGCGAAAACAGTGAACTGTGAACACCCCACAGAGGACGGCCCCTGTGGGGAATGCCGTATTTGTAAGGCGATTGCGGCGGGAGCCAGCATGAATGTCATCGAGATCGATGCGGCTTCCAACAACGGTGTGGACAATATCCGTGAGATCATCGACGAGGTATCCTATTCCCCTGCGGAGGGAAAATACAAGGTCTACATCATCGACGAGGTGCATATGCTCTCCCCCGGAGCTTTCAACGCATTGTTAAAAACGCTGGAAGAGCCGCCATCTTATGTTATTTTTATTCTGGCGACCACAGAGGTGCACAAGATCCCCATTACGATCCTGTCCCGCTGCCAGAGATATGATTTTAAACGAATCTCCATTGATACCATCACGGATCGCATGAAGGAACTGATGGACACGGAGCAGGTACAGGTGGAGGACAGAGCTCTGCGCTACATTGCCAAGGTGGCAGACGGCTCCATGCGTGATGCCTTGAGCCTGTTGGATCAGTGTATTGCCTTCCATCTGGGCAAAGAACTGACCTACGATATGACCCTGGATGTGCTGGGGGCAGTGGATACGGAAGTGTTCAGCAGGTTGCTGCGCTTCGTTATGGACCGGAATGTGTTAGGCTGCATTGAACTGTTGGAAGAGATCGTCATGCAGGGCAGGGAGCTGGTACAGTTTGTCACGGACTTTACCTGGTATCTGCGGAATCTGATGTTGGTACAGACAGCGGATAATCTGGAGGATGTCATAGACATGTCTACGGACAATCTGGCGAATCTGAAGGAAGAAGCTTCCATGCTGTCCATGGACCAGATCATCCGCTATATTCATATTTTCTCCGAACTGTCCGGCCAGATCCGCTATGCGGCACAGAAACGTATTCTGGTAGAGATCGCGCTGATCAAGCTGTGCAAGCCGGAGATGGAGACGGATCAGGAGGCGGTCCTGGATAGAATCCGCCAGGTGGAGGAAAAGGTCGAGAACGGTATTGTAGTCACGGCGGCCCAGATGCCTGCCGGAGCTCCCGGAGCACAGGGAGTGCCGCAGGCCGGTGTGGCAAAGCCGAAGCCACAGTTGCCGAAGGCGGTCCCCGAGGATATCCAGGAGATCGTACGGAAATGGCCGGCCATCGTGGGAAATGCCGAGAATCCCATGAAGATGTATCTGAAAAACGCCCGATTAAGTCTGGGTGGAGACAACAAGCTCATGGTGGTGTTGGAGGACGGACTGGCTTCCGATTATTTCAAGGGGGAAGCCCACGAACAGAACAAGCAGCAGTTGGAAATGCTGTTGTCCGATTTTTCCAGCAAAGAGATTGAAGTGACGATCCAGACGGTGGAAAGCAGCAGAGAATTCGAAGACAACTATGTGGATCTCAGTAAGGTCATCAACATGGAGATCGATGAGGAAGAGTGATCCTGCGTGAATTTGGGATTGCGGCAGCCTTACAGATAAGGTAAGATAGAATAATAACTCAACCATATATGAGCACGTAGGACAATAGTCCGAAATGCGAATATATGTTATGATTTCGAAAGTGCGCAGCACGGAGAAATCAATTATAAATAATATGGAGGAAACAGCAACATGGCAAAAAGAGGTGGATTTCCCGGAGGCGCAATGCCCGGAAATATGAATAATCTGATGAAGCAGGCACAGAGAATGCAGCGTCAGATGGAAGAAGGACAGAAGGAACTGGAGACCAAGGAGTTCTCCGCATCCGCAGGTGGCGGAGCTGTGGAAGTGACCATCAACGGTAAAAAAGAGATCACATCCATCAAGCTGGCAGAGGAGATCGTGGATCCCGAGGATATCGAGACTCTGCAGGATGCTATCGTGGCAGCAGCCAACGAAGCACTGCGCAAGGCGGATGAAGCCAATGCAGAACTTATGGGCAAAATGACCGGAGGATTAGGAGGATTTCCTTTCTAATGGAACTCTACAGCGGACAGATCAATAAATTAATAGAAGAACTGGCAGCCCTTCCGGGGATTGGCAGTAAGTCCGCACAACGACTGGCTTTTCACCTGATCAATATGCCGAAGGACCGTGTGGACAGACTGGCAAACGTCATGATCGAAGCCAGAGCCAATGTCCGCTATTGCAAGGAATGCTATACTCTGACGGATAAGGAACTCTGCCCGGTGTGTGCGAATCCCAGACGGGATCATCGTACCATTATGGTGGTTGAGAACACCAGAGATCTGGCGGCTTATGAGAAGACCGGCAAATATGAGGGCGTGTACCATGTACTGCATGGTGCCATTTCCCCGATGCTGGGTGTGGGACCCGGTGACATCAAGCTGAAGGAACTGATGGAACGCCTGCAGGGTGATGTGGAGGAGGTCATTATCGCAACCAATTCCAGCCTGGAAGGTGAGACCACGGCAATGTATAGCAGCAAGCTTATCAAGCCCACAGGAATCAAGGTGACCAGAATTGCCAGTGGTGTCCCTGTAGGAGGAGATCTGGAATATATTGATGAGGTAACATTACTCCGCGCTTTAGAGGGCAGAGTGGAATTATAGACAGTATGCATGAAATAAAAATGGATAAAAGTGGGAGGGAAAGACAATGGCAGTAACAAAAAGTTTATTTGGGAAAAGCCCGGAAGGGAAAGAGATCTCGCTGTATACCCTGAGTAATAGTAAGGGTATGAAGGCAGCGGTGACAGATCTGGGCGCTACTCTGGTGCGCGTACTGGTACCGGATGCCGCGGGCAAGGCGGACGACCTGGTGCTGGGATTTGACAATGGTGAGAGCTATTACGGCAACGACAGCTTTTTCGGCACGGTGATCGGCCCCTGTGCGAACCGTACCGGCGGTGCAGAGTATACGCTGGATGGCGTTACTTATCAGCTGGACAAAAATGACGGTGCCAACAATTTACATACCCATAAGCAACTGGGATTCCATAAGAGACTCTGGGATGCAGAGATCGGAGAGAACAGCGTGACATTTTCTCTGGAGGATGAGGATGGGCAGCTGGGATTTCCAGGCAATAAGAAGGTATCCGTAACCTACTCTCTGAGTGAAGAGAATGAGCTGACTCTGCATTACCATGCTTCCAGTGACAAGAAGACCATTATCAACCTGACCAACCATTCCTATTTCAATCTGGACGGTCACGGTGCAGGCAGCATTGAAGAGCATGAACTGTGGCTGAGAGCCTCTCACTTTACTCCGGTGGCAGCAGGATCGATCCCTACCGGTGAGATTCGTGCGGTAGCAGGCACACCCATGGATTTTACACAGCCCAAGAAGATCGGCAGAGACATCCGGGAAGATTATGAGCAGTTACTCCTGACCGGAGGCTATGACCATAATTTCGTGATCGATGGATGGAACGATGACGGTACATTACGGCATATTGCCACAGTAAAAGGCCCGAAGAGCGGCAGAGTAATGAAGGCATACACCACCCTGCCAGGAGTGCAGTTTTATGCAGGCAATTTTATTGATGTACAGCCCGGAAAAGATGGGGTGACCTACGGCAACCGCTGCGGTTTTGCATTGGAGACCCAGTATTTCCCGGATACCATTCATCATGAGAATTTCCCCTCCTATGTATTTGGCGGGGAGAACGGCAGAGAATACGATTCTGTTACCGTATATAAGTTTGAAGCATAGCTAAGAATACATAGAATATGGTGCAAACTTTGTCGAACTGTTTTTGAAGAGGTGCGACAAAGAACGCTAAAATACCTCCTGTGCGGATGCTATAGTTAGTGATAACTGATAGAAACGGCATGGGAGGTGTTTTTTGTATGGAATTACCGAAGAACATAACGCAGATCGGAGAGGCGGACAAGCACTGCAGAATCTATGTGGAAGATTATGTGGTATCTTACATAAAACAAATGAATGGAATGGCACAGAACAAGGATATTGCCATAGCATTATACGGCAGGAAGACAGCAGAGGACGGTGTGGCATATCTATTCGCCTATGGCTCCGCAAAGCTGAATTTCCTGCAGAAGCCGGTGCGGCACCTGTCCCAGGCGCAGGAACAGGAGATTGAGAAGCTGCGGAGAAAGTATTTTTCGGAAATGACCTTTTTAGGCTACCAGATACTGAATGGTGAGATGGTGGAAGGTTTCCAGATCTGCGAACAGGAGATCTGCCGGTATGTGGCGGGGTATGCGCAGTTCTATGAAAAAAATGACAGTATGCTGGCGTATATGTTGGAGAACCGGGGGGAAGAGGCAGAACCGGAGAAGGTGGATCAGGAAAAATACGAAGTGGTGAAGAAACGGCAGGAGGAACGCAGACAGAGACAGGAGAGCGGAAATGCCTTCCGTGCCGCCGGACATACGGAGAATGCACCTGTGGAATATCGCAGAGCGGTAGAGAACAGACGCAGGGAACCGGATAATATTATACCCATGTCAACGACTGGACTGCGTCGTATGAAAATGGCGGCTGCCGGTGTCTTTGTTCTGCTCTGCGTGATGGCATTGGCATTGATGCGGCAGGAAAGCACCGGAGAATCCCTGGGGGAGACAGCCAGGCAGGCCATGAGCAACCTGATGGAGCAGAAACTGCCGGATGCGGTGGAGGAACAGAGCCAGATCAGCACACTGGTGGCGGAGGACAAGCTGGAGGATGCCCTGCGACAGGAAAATGCTGCGGCGGGAAATACTACTGGGACTGCAGCAGAGACAGTGATGCCGGAAGGCACGGAAAATGCATCAATGGATGGAACAGGGAACAGTGCTGTAGATCCGACGGAAGAAAATACGGGCAGTGTAGCGGATGGAACCTCTGCGGACAGCAATGTCACAAAAAATACGACAGATGTGACGGAGACAACAGAACAGAACACGACACAGGAAACAATACAGGATGTGACACAGACGGCAGAACCTGCAGTGGCAGAGACTCCTACAGTGGAGGCGGTTGCTCAACCCACACATTATACTATCCAGAGAGGGGACACACTGATCGGTATTTCTCTGCGGAACTACGGCAGCAACAGTAAAGTATCTGAGATCTGTTCCCTGAACGGTATTGCTGACCCCGATGATATCAAGATCGGTCAGGAAATCCTTCTCCCGTAAAAAACTTATTTTCAAAAAGGGGAAGTGTGTTATACTGTAACTACATGAGCAAAAAGCAGACTGCGCCGCAGTAATTTTGCGAATGCGATTCTTAATAGTTACGATAATACATAAGGAAACAGATACATGGCAGCAGATATCAAGAATTATCTGAAGGAAAAAGAAAAGCGGCAAAAGAGTCAGGATGACTATAAGAAAAAGATCCGTAAACACCGGCTGAAAATCGTGTACCGGGTGCTGTTGGTGGTGGCGGCTTTGGGAGCGGCACTTGCTCTTGTGGTGGTACAGGCAAAGAGACATATCTATACGGGATATGACACCGTATCTTCCACTAGCCGGGAGGTCTCATCGGATGCCACAGACATACGGTTGAAAAACAGTATTCTTACATATAGTAAAGACGGCGCTCACTGTACGGATGCCAAGGGAAATGTAAAGTGGAATCAGACTTATGTGATTCAGGATGTGAAGATCGCTACTTGTGGCGATGTGGCAGCTATCGGCAGTTATAACGGCCGTGAGATCTACGTGCAGAATACGGACAAGCAACTGGGAACTATTACAACGACCATGCCGATCCGAAATATCACAGTGTCGGAAACGGGAAGAGTGACAACAGTGCTGGCGGATACGGATGTGGCATGGATCATGACTTACGAAGCGGACGGTACCAACAGCTACACGGGACAGGCGCATATGACGGATGGAGGTTATCCGGTATCCGTCAGTTTGTCACCGGACGGAGAGCTTCTGGCAATCAGTTACCTGTATGTGGATGCAGGCGTAGTAAAAAGTAATGTGACATTCTACAATTTCGGACCGGTGGGCGAGAATCAGAGTGATTATATGGTCAGCGCATATTCTTATTCCGACCTGGTCGTGCCGAAAGTGCAGTTTATGAATAATGATACAGCGTTTGCGGTAGGAGACAGCCGCCTTATGATCTATTCGGGTACCCAGAAGCCTGTGACGGCGGGAGAATACCTGTATGACGACGAGATCCAGTCGGTTTTCTACAGCGATAAATATGTAGGACTGGTGTTCCTTTCGGACCAGGCGGAGACCAAGTACCGCATGGATGTGTACAATACTTCGGCGGCAAAGGTGGGCAGCTACTATTTTGATGTGGATTATACGGATATTTTCTTCGGGGATGATGACATGGTGATCTACAACGAATCGGAGTGCCAGATCTTTACAACGGACGGTGTGGAAAAATACCATGGCAGCTTCGGTAAGAGTGCCCGGCTTCTGCTTCCTGCAGGAGGTTCCTACAAATATTATCTGGTGACAGATAGTACAATAGATACGATACAGTTAAAATAAAGGAGTATACCAATGAATCTGAATTTATTACTGGTCATCATGGCAGTAGTATTGATCTGCATGGTGATGGACGGCTACAAGAAGGGAATGGTAAAATCCCTGATCTCTCTGATCTCCCTGCTGATTACCTGTGTGGTGCTGTTCCTGATCGGGAATGGTCTGAGCAGTTACTTTGATGGAAAGATATTCAATGTGATCCTGACAATACTGTTGCTGGCGGCGATCGGTTTGGTGCATCATCTTCTTAATATCGTATTTTTCTCGGCAAAGATGATTGTGAAACTACCTATAGTACATAGCCTGGACAAATTACTAGGTATTGTGGTTGGAATGTTGGAAACTGTTCTAATTGTTTGGACAATATACGCATTTAATATCTTCAGAGACCTGGGAACCCTGGGCCAGGTGATCGTAGATTATACCAGAGACAGCAGAATACTTACATGTTTGTATGAAAATAACTATCTGGCATATCTGGTGGAACAGCTCGGACAAAAGCTTCCGTTCTTTGTAAAATAGTAAAAAACAGAATAGAAACATGGCAAAAATCCCCTGTTTATGCGGAATTGACGTAGCAGGGGATAATTTGTGCAAAAAATTCGAAAAATAGTGTTGACAAGTACAGTGGGGGATGATATACTCAGATTCGTTGTTGAGGCAGCACCGAGGCAACACAACAGCTCGAAAGAAACTTGAAAAGATTTCAAAA
>ENA-UESU01000989-UESU01000989.1-human-gut-metagenome-genome-assembly--contig:-NODE-989-length-22012-cov-8.956553_pt1 | contig 22012 bp, 19 predicted proteins | sample MGYA00243007_ERZ508008 | MGnify/ENA primary metagenome ERZ508008 (study PRJEB26167, sample SAMN06115399) | human gut metagenome | host: Homo sapiens | place: China:Henan | collected 2016-06-23 | study...
CTGTTATTATGGAATAACCTGCAGCATTATCCTTTGCCTGATTAACTTTGTAACCTGTTGTCATACGGTTAATTGAGGTATTCAAGCCTAATGTATTTTCGCCTAAAGTTCTCTGCAAAATCAAATCTGCTACATCACTTCCAAAGGTAATCATAAATTACCTCCCCGGATAAATGTAAATAAGTCTACCAGCCCCAAGCTTGTATTTATAGGCTGTTTCGCCCCCCCCCCCTGATGGCTGAAATCCGCACTACAAAAGGGTTTGAGGCTCTGTTTGCTTTTTTGATTTAAACGACACTTCATATCCTAATACATATCCTTATATAACTATTATATATTAGTTAAGTACAAGTGTCAAGTGAATTTTTACATTAATCTACAGAGAATATATCTCTCAAATCTTCCATTGTAAGTGATTTTGTTATGTTTCTATCAATAGAAACAACACTGTCTACAAGGTCACGTTTTCGACCCTTAATCTTTTGAATTTTTTCTTCAACAGTATTCTTCGTGATAAGTCTATATACAAATACTTTTTTAGTTTGTCCGATACGATAAGCTCTATCTGTTGCCTGATCTTCAACCGCAGGGTTCCACCACGGGTCGTAGTGGATAACATAATCCGCACCGGTCAGGTTCAAACCTGTACCGCCGGCCTTCAAGCTGATTAAGAATATCGGAATATTCGGATTGTTATTAAAGTTCTCAACAGCCGCCTGTCTGTCTTTCGTTTTACCTGTCAGATATTCATAAGGAATACCTTCTCTTTCAAGCCATCCCTTAATAATATCAAGCATATCAACAAATTGACTGAACAGAAGAACACGGTGTTTTTCTTGAATAATCTGCTCTAACATACCCTTGAGGTATTCAAACTTACCTGACTTCATAACACCTTTCACATGTTCTTTATCATAAAGTTTAGGGTGGCAGCAGATTTGACGTAATCTAAGAAGCGCAGAGAAAATTGACATTCTGCTCTTTTCAAGCCCATTAAGTTCAATACTCTTGAATAGCTCTTCTTTTGTGCTGTCAAGAACTTCAAGATAAAAATCTCTCTGCTCGTCTGTAAGTTCGCAATAAGCCATATTCTCAACTTTATCCGGCAAGTCTTTCGCAACATCTCGTTTCATACGTCTTAGGATAAACGGGAAAATTTGCAATTTCAGACGTTTTTCAACTGTTTTATCCTGGCGTTCCATAATCGGAGTAACATATCTGTAATTAAACTCCGCAACATTGAAGAGGAAGCCCGGCATAAGAAAGTCAAAGACAGACCAGAGTTCCTCAAGTTTGTTTTCAATAGGTGTACCGGATAACGCCAGTTTATGGTCTGACTGCAATTCTTTTACAGCTTGTGCTGTCTGAGAAATAGCATTCTTAATATTTTGAGATTCATCCAGAATAATATATCTAAAATTATATTTTTTGAGTTTTGCAATATCACGCCTTACTAGAGCATAGCTTGTAATTACAATATCGTACTCCGGAATATGCTTAAATAAAGTTTTTCTATCCGCGCCGGAAAGCTTTAAGCAGGACAGCTCCGGAGTAAATTTCTGGATTTCAGCTTCCCAGTTAAACACAACCGTAGTAGGTGCAATAACCAGTGTCGGCTGAGGCCCGTCAACTTCTTTTGCTTTCTGCAAAAGACTCAAAGCCTGTAAAGTTTTACCAAGCCCCATATCATCTGCAAGAATACCATTCAGGCCATATTGATACAAAAACCAGAGCCAGTGGAAACCTTTAACCTGATATTCACGAAACTCTGCATTAACGCCTTTAGGGATATCAACACCGTCTGATGTTGTTGAAAATGTAGAAATCTGCTCCCAGAATTTCTGGAATTTGTCACTCAGAATTAATTCAAATCCCTGATTTTTAAGTTCTGTAATTAGACCTACGCGGTAAGTTTTTACCAGGAATTTGTTTTCATTGTTTCTATAAGCATCAAAAGAGTTGAATGAGCGCATAATCTGATAAATATTCTGCGCCGGATATTCTACAAACCCGAGACTCCTTACACGTGCATACTTTTCGCCGCTCTGAATTGTTTCATAAATATCATCAAAGTTTATTACTTCATCACCAACCTGACCGTATATCTGTATTTCCATACTATCAATTGATTCTTCTGAGAAGTCTATCTTTGCACACATTTTAAACGGTTCATTTAAAAGCTTAAAGAAACTCATATCATCATGTTCTTCAAACTTCCAATCCTCACCCGCCTGTTTAATATAATAATTATAAAAATCTATTGCATTTTCTTTTTCCAGAGCAAGGTTGTTTGTCTGCATAGGAACAAATTTGCAGGCAAGAAGCATATTATAAGCCATCTGCTCGTGGTCATAATCTCTTTTAATCCAGTATACAAGCCCGTCTTCTTCCTGACTCTTAACTGAAAGATACGGCGATTTGTCTTTACTCTTGGTATAAGGAACCCTTACTCCTGAATAATCAAATTCTAATGATGCTTTTAAAGACTGGTCATAGTCAATCCCCAGAGTAACAACATTAATTGGAGGCTTGTGTTCAAGAAGAAGTTTGCTGATATTCTCTGCTATGGTTACATTCATTATTTCCTGCAGGTGCGGAAGTTCTTCGTATACAAATTTGCCGCCGTCAGCTTCCTTCAAATCTGTAAATGTTGATTTAATAATACTCTGCGGAAGTTCATTCATTGCAATATTAATAGGGAATATTATATTTTTATACCTTCCCCATTTAATCTGTCTTGAAAAATATTTAACCTCTTCAAAGGGGTAAATTCCTTCTTTATCAGGCCTAGTCCAGAAAAGTTCCAGAACAATATTTGTAGCACCGTTAATAGCTGTCGTAGAAACATCCAGGTTTAAGCTCCACATATTGTCCGTAAATTGAATTCTTTCCTTCGTCTTTTCATCAAGAACTTCTTCCAGCTCTGCCATTAAAGGAAATACCGGTGCAAATTTTGTAATAGGTATATCATACCACCCTGCTTTTTTATCCTGTTTTGAGATTTTTAAAAGCATCTGGAAGAGCGCCAATTCTGATTTTTGCGCATCATTTAACTCAAAAGAAGGGTCGTTTTTCTGGATATCAATCAGAGCTCTTAAAATATTTTCCAGTGAACGCACAATCTTGTTTGTTGCCCTATCTCTAACAAGAATCGAGAAGAAATTCTGTCTTCTTTTCGGGTTAAAGTGGAATATATAGCTGCCTTTAGGAGCTTCTTTTAACGAAGTATCTGTATCACTTGTATCAGGAGAAACTCCGTATTTTTCCTGCATCCAGTTTTCATAAGCACCTGTTTCAATAGCTTTCAGAGCTACTGCGACAGAATGTTTACACCATTCTTCTTTTAAAGGACAGTTACATCTGGCCTCTACTTTATTTTTCTTAAAAATTAAATCCGTAACGTAAAAGTCTTGATAGTTTCCTTTTACCTTACCTTTAAAAAAGTTTTTTTCTGGATATGCTTCCATAAGCATATCCTTTTGATAATACTCGTATCCGCGCCTCCAGCTGCCGGGTGTCGCATTTTTCTTTAAAAAATCATAATTAAACTTAAATTCACTCATTAACGTGAAACACTCTTTCCGGGTAATCAATACAAAAACGGCAAAATAAATCTTTTACCAAAGGCTCCCAACCTTGCTTTTATTATGACATAAAACAAAATTTTATGCAAGTGCTCTCCTCAATGCGTTTAAGACTTTTGTAATTTTATCATCCGGCGGAATTTCCAGACTAACTAGTTCACCGTCAAACGGATGCGGAAAAGAGAGTTTATATGATTGCAGCACCTGTTCTTCGGTCTTAATTTTCATTTTTCCAAAACCATAAAGAGTATCGTTAAAAACAGGATGCCCGATACTTGACATATGAACCCTTATCTGATGAGTCCTGCCGGTTATAAGACGAACTTCAACCAGTGTGGCGTCTTCAAGACGTTCAAGCACTTTTACTACGGAAATACTTTCTTTTCCACCTTCAAAAACACCCATTTTATGCGGCTGCTTCGGATTGCGCCCGATTGGTTTATTGATAGTAAATTCATCCTCAACAACAATACCCTTAACAACCGCAAGGTACTTTTTAATCATCTGATTATTTTTCATGGCATTTACAAGGTATTCATGTGCTTTATTATTTTTTGCCACCATCAAAAGCCCCGAGGTATTTCTATCCAGACGATGAATAATCCCGCGCCTAAACTCCCCGTTTATATCCGAAAGGTTTTCACCGTATCGATACAGCAATGCATTAACCAGCGTTCCTGAAATTTCTATTGCCGTAGGGTGTGTAAGCATTCCTGACGGCTTGTTAACAACAAGCATATTTTCATCTTCCCATACTATATTAAGAGGTATGTCTTCAGGTAATATTTCAACTTTTTGAATAGGGTTAAACTCTATAATATCACCTTCTTTTAGTATGTAAGAAGGCTTAACAGATTTAAAATTAACACTTACAGCGCCTTTTTTTATTTCTGACTGAATTTTCGAGCGCGAATAATCTTTCATATACTCTGCTAAAAAAACATCTATCCTTGTGTCTGTTGTAAGTTCATCAATTATCAGCTTCATTGTTCTTTGAAAAGTTATGTTTAATAATAATTACAACTATAGCAAAAACACTGACGTTTATAAAAATATCCGAAATATTGAATACCGGAAAGTTTACAAAATTTAATTTAAAAAAGTCCCTTACATACCCGAGAACAATTCTTTCATAGAGGTTGCAAAATATACCGGAAACAAGCATAGAAACCCAGAACAGAGTTAGTGTAGATGATTTTTCTATTGATTTAATAGTATAAAACACTATCCATAATATTGCAGCTACGGAAAAACATATCAGAAAAACACGCGCATCCTGCAAAATGCTGAAAGCCGCACCGGTATTTTGTACAGAGATTAAATCCAGAACCGAATTTTGAGGGAAATTTTCTATATTTTTGATTACAAAATCAGACAAAACCAAGTCGAAACAGGTAAAAAAGATTATTGATATTATAAAATATACAATCTTACTCGTTCTTGACATTCTCTGCCTCTTCTGATTTAGGAATAACATTAACACGGACTATCTTGTATCCAAACCCTGTTAAACTGAGTTTAATACTCAAATCCTCAACATCAGCTTTTGTAAGCCCTATTGATGCAACAACGTACTCATTTACATTATCGCTGTTCGATATAAATAATCTCTCCAAAATATTATCATCAGGAAATTTTCTATAAACTTCCTTGGGCTGCTTTTGCGGATATTCAACCTTGTCACTTGCTATAGATGCAATCGCAATTACGTCCTCAGGCGGCGTAAATTCAAGAGAAGCTGTATACTCTTTACCGGCTTGAATTTCCGCCGGTGCCGAAAGTTTTATATCTAAATTCTTCGCATCACCATACAGCATTGATGTAGTTTCCGACAAAACTTTATCAGATGCAACTTTCCAATCACCATCATTTTTCTTAAGATAGTATATGCTGTTCGATTCGCTTGTCAAAACACCGTCCATAGTAGAAGAAACCGGGATGTCAGCATATGAAGTTTCTGTAACTTCTACAGTTGCAGAGTCATCTTTTACAGAAATGTCCTTAATTTTTATTCCATAAACAATATTGTCATATGTATCCCACACGTCCTTAACCAGATTTGAATATGTTTCCAGATTAAAGCCGTCAGCATTTACATAATCCTTATCATATGTTGCAATAAATTTATTAAAGTTTGTTCTATTTGCATATCTTACCTGTGAATTTAAGAGTGATTTAATCTCGCGGGTGTCATTGTCAAAAATATGCAGTTTAAAAAAATTCTGGCTTCCTGATGCAAAAACCGCTGGTGATAATGCCATTGCACATAATAATATTAATATTCTTTTCTTCATAACAAAAATTATACCCTAAAATTTACAAAACTTGAATAATACAAACATACGACTTACTTTTTTCTAAACAATATGGTATAATTTATTCGATGACTTAATAGGAGATGGCATGCCAAGTATTGATTTAGATGATGAATTTTTGGAGCTTTTTTACAATATCACCAACTCAAAGCCTCCAAAAGAATTAGAATTGCTTGATTTAAAAAAACAACTGATTAATATCGTTGATACTTTAAAAGAACTTAACAGCAATGCAAAAAAGCCTATTTACAGCAGAGCTATTAATCCTGATATTCCGGATGACGATAGTGAAAAGCAAGGTCCCGCTATATTAATAGTAGATGATTTGGGAGTTATAACATACCAACTAAAAGTTCTATTGTCACAATTTGATTATGATATAGACTGCTCTCAAGAAATATATGATGCTGTAAACAAATTTAAAAAGCGCAAATATCAATATGTGGTAATGGATTTATTTATACCAACTGAAAGAGAAGGCTTTATTCTTCTTGCAGAGTTAAAAAAAATGGCTGCTTCAGCCGGTGTTAACACTATTGTTGGAGTTATTACCGCCTCTCCGAGAAAAGAAATTGAAGCTCAGTGCAAGGCTCGTGGCGCAGACTTCTTCCTTGAAAAAAACAGCGACTGGCAAAATGCTCTATTTGGAATTATGAAAAGCTATATTGACGCAGAAAAAGGCGGAGATGACGATGAGGATGATTACTAAAAATGGAACAAAAATCATTATTCTCAGTAATTTCCCCGATTATGGCAGGTCCGTCAAGTTCTCACACTGCAGGCGCAGTAAGGCTTGGACTTATGGCCAGAAATATTTATAAAAACAGTTTTTCTAAAGTTAAATTCTGCTTATATAATTCTTTTGCAACAACCGGCTTTGGACACGGAACTGACAAAGGTCTGCTGGCTGGAGTTCTCGGATATTCCGTCGACGATGTTATCATTAAAAACATCTTTGATGTTGTTGAAAACGTTGAGTATTCCTACGAATATGCACAGGATATTTCAAGACATCCGAACTCTGTAGATATAACTTTTGATAACAAAATGACCATTTCTGGAGATTCTGTCGGTGCTGGAGAAATAAGAATTAATTGTATTAATGGTTTTTCTGTAAATATTGACGGTTCTTACGATACACTTCTTTTAATGTATAAAGACCGTCCCGGTATGATTTCTACAGTTAGTGAAATTATACAAAAACAGAAAGTTAACATTGCCTCTCTCCATTGTGATAGAAGCTCTAAGGGCGGAACTGCTTCTATGTATGTTGCTCTAGACATTCCGATAGGAGAAGATGCTGTTGAAAAAGTAAAACAGATTAAGGATGTATTTTTTGTAACAAACATAAGAAAGCTCAAATAATGCCAATATTATCATTTTCAGATTTACAAATACGATGCGCAGAAGAAAATAAATCCATTTACGAAGTAGCTCAAGAAGAGGAAGCATCTCTTCTTGGAGAAGTTGTAGATGTTGTAAGATTAAAAGTTTTAGAAGATTTGCTTGCAATGAAAGATGCTGTTAAAAACGGACTTAAATCAAAAGAAAAAGCTATAAGCGGATGGTGCGGAGATGATTGCGCAAAACTTATAGAAAAATACCAGAAAAAAGGCGCAATTTTCGGAAAAACTTTTGAAAAAATAACAACTTATGCACTTGCAACTGCAGAAGAAAATCTCAGAATGGGAAGAATTGTTGCCTGCCCTACAGCCGGTTCCTGCGGAATTGTACCTTCTGTAATAATCGCAGCTGCAGAAGAAGAAAAAATTTCAGAAACTCAGCAGATAAACGGTCTTCTCACTGCCGGTATGACAGGTCTGATTATTTCTAATAAAGTTCAGCTTGCAGGTGCAGTTGCCGGCTGTCAGGCTGAATGCGGAGTCGCATCTGCTATGGCTGCTGCAGCTCTTACACAAATGCTCGGAGGCAATGTTAGTGAAGTTATTAATGCGGCTGCACTTGCACTTAAAAATATCCTCGGACTTACCTGCGATCCTGTATGCGGGCTTGTTGAAGTACCTTGTATTAAGAGAAATGCATTCCTTGCGGTTCATGCTGTAACAGCTTCTGAACTTGCATTGTGCGGAGTTGAGAGTAAAATCCCGATAGATGAAATTGTTGATACGCTAAAGATTACCGGGCAGCTAATGTCGCCGCTTCTAAAAGAAACTTCGCAGGGTGGATTAGCTAAAACAAAAACAGCACAAAAGCTTGAAGAAAAATTATTTAATAATAAACAGTAAAAATTTCATCAGGCTTAATTTTAGCATGACCGCCCTTTATAAACATAAAGAAAATACCGGTTCCGAAAAAGATACCACCCGCAATAGCCAGAGGCCTTACCCATAATATCCTGTTTGTACCGTTTCGAGTTATTTCACCATAAAGAGGCTTTCCGCCAATAGAAAAATTCCCGATAACAATCTCTGCAGGAGTACCCCAGGTTCCACGCGGGGATAATGTTTCTAAACGGGCTCTAACAGGTGTTCCTGCCGGATAAAATTTCCCTTTATAATTTACATCAGATATTGTTTTAAATTCGAGAAATGAACCCTCTTCAAGCTTCTTTTTAGAAGAATAGATTTCTTTTATACAAATCTGAACAGGAGTTCTATTCTCTTCAAGAATAAATTCTTTGCGCCTCACCGGTTTATTTACCGTTTTTGGAAGCACTTCATCCACAGGTTTCAATTTCTCATATGGTTTTATACGGGAGTATTTTTTATTACTTTCCGCGAATTCATCATTGATAATTGAAGGAGCATAAGGTTTAATCTGAAGATTTTTGTCCAGACTATTTTCAACAAAGTCATCAATTACCGCTGCTGAATAACAAGACTGAATATTAATTAACAAAACCAGTGTAAGAATTTTCTTACAAATAATGAACTTTTCTGGTTGAATTACTTTTAACCTTTTGCTGGAATTTTTCACGATTTTCCTTTGATGTTAATAAAAAGTTCTGGTAAAAAGGATTTTCTTTATATGGATTATTTACAAGATATTCAGGATATTTTTTATAAATATATTCATAAACTTCCATCATTCTTCTTGAAGTAAGCGGATGTGTACAGCACCATTCATAACGGGTTTGAGGGAATACCTTACTCATTACCACAATCAACGCAACAGGGTTATAGCCGGCATTAACCATATAGTCTACTGCACGCTTGTCTGATTTATACTCGTACTTCCTAGGTGTACAAAGATTATTCAAATTATGAAAAAAGCCTCTGAAAATTCCATCATAGCTATCCATACTATGCGAAATTTCGTGGCCTAAAACGGCTGCCAGCTGGTCTTCATCATCCAGAAGAACATACAGGCCTCTGTAAATTATAATCTGTCTGTCCCTGTGGGTAGAATAAGCTTTTCTTGAACTATTTGCATCAAAGAAAAATACCGTTCTATTCTTAAGACCGTTCGAATTAAGGAGTCTGATACCGACTTTGCTGACTTCTTTTTGAATTTTCGCAGCTTCTGCACTGCTAATATAATATCCGGTATTTGCAGCAAATACATTTGAAAATCCTATAAGAAGAGCGACCAAAAGCAATAAAACTTTTTTCATATTAAACCTTTAGAATTGTTCAAGAAATCTTTTATCGTTATTGAAGAATAATCTTATATCATCAATTGCATATTTAAGCATAGCAAGTCTTTCGACTCCCATACCAAATGCGAAGCCGGAATAAACATCCGGATCAATACCAACGCCTCTAAGAACATTAACATCAACCATACCGCATCCAAGAACTTCAAGCCAGCCAGTTCCGCTGCAAATTTTACAGCCTTTGCCCTGACACATTATACATTGAACATCTACTTCCGCAGAAGGTTCTGTAAACGGGAAGAAACTGCTTCTGAAACGAGTTGGGCGGGAAGCTCCGAAATAAAGTCTTATAAACTCATTCAAAACACCCTTTAAATCCCCAAAAGTTATGTCTTTATCAACATAAAGTCCTTCAATCTGGTGGAAAAAGTTATTTTTTCTTGCATTAATATTTTCATTTCTATAAACTCTGCCCGGAGAAATAACTTTAATAGGCGGTTTTTGATTTTCCATAACATGAATTTGCGCGCCTGAAGTCTGGCTTCTCAACACAACACCGGACATATCTTTAACATAGAAAGTATCCTGCACATCTCTTGCCGGATGATCTTTCGGCACATTAAGCATATCAAAATTATAATACTCAGTTTCTACTTCCGGAGAAAGTTCCGGAGATACAACTGAAAAACCCAAATTCTGGAAAATAGTTACAATTTCATTTGTTGTAGATGTGAGCGGATGAACTTTACCCTGTGGAATAAACTTGCCATTCAGTGTGATATCAATTCTATCCTTTTGTAGTTTTTCATTAAGTTCTTTTCTGTAAAAAACTTCATGCTTTTCTCTAAGCAGCCCTTCCAAATCCTGCGTAATCTGGTTTGCAAGAGCTCCTACCACTCTTTTATCTTCATCAGATAAATCTTTAAGTCCTTTTTTAATAGAGTTAAATTCACCTTTACGGCTGAGATATTTTAATCTGATTTCATCAATATCACTAATTGATTGAGCTTTTTCAATATCGCTCTTTGCTGAATTATAAATATTTTCCAACTGTTCTTTCATATTTTTCTCCCTTAAAAAAATAATATCGCAGCTGCTGCCTTTTTGCAAGTAAAGATGTTACAAGATTTCATCTATATAAATGATAGCATTTTCTTAACAAAACGTTACAATATAAAGAGACATGTTTTAGGACAGAGGGATGGAACAAGACACATCTTACAATAAAATAAAAAGAGCTACAAATGAAGAGTTGGCAGAAATGTGGACTCAGTATTTTGCTGACCACGAAAATAAAGAACTCAGAGATGCCCTTATCCTTCAATACATTTATCTTACAAGATACGTAGTCGGCCGTGTTAAGGTTGCTCTTCCGCCGACATTTTCGTATGAAGATATTTCAAGCTACGGCGTTGAAGGTCTTATAGATGCTGTCGAAAAATTTACTCCAAAGATGGGCGCAAGATTTGAAACTTACGCTCTCGTAAGAATTAGAGGAAATATTATTGATAAAATCCGTTCGCAGGATTTTCTTCCTAGAAGCGTCAGAAGAAAAATTAAAGACGTAAAAGAAGCTCAGGAAGAACTAAAAAAACAATTCGGGCGTGCGGCTACAAATACTGAAATCGCAAACTTTCTCGGTATTGAGAAAGAAAAAGTCGAACAGCTTCTCTCTGATGATACAACCATCACATCAATTTATGATAAAAAAGGTTCTTCTGACGGAGATTTAGAAATTATTGATACTATTCAGGATTCACATAGTCTTGCTCCGCATGAAGAGTTAGAAGAAAAAGACGTTAAAAAAGAATTGGAGAACGCTTTGAAAAGACTGCCGGAGAGAGAAAGAACTATTATGGTTCTGTATTATCACGAAAACATGACCCTGAAAGAAATCGGAGAAGCTATTAATGTATCTGAATCACGCATTTCTCAGCTTCACGCTCAAGCTATTATGAAGCTTAAGAACTTGTTGAGCGAAAACCGTTCAGAAAGATTAAAAAGAAGCATCATATAAATTCAGAAAGTATTATATTACTAATAAGCGTACCTTTAAGATTAAAAGTATATCCGGAAGGCGTTTTTTCAATGAAATCCGAATATTTTTCAAGAATATGTCTATATTTACTCCCAAAATCAATTCCGTATTTTTGGTCAATCTCAGAAACATTTACTCCAGAACGTTTTCTAAATCCCAGAAAAATTTCTTCTTCGAGTTTTTCTTGCATACTCAGTGTTATTCCGCATTCGTGAATATGAGGTTTAGCCATATACTCTTCAAGAGAAGTGTAATTAGAATACCTCACCCCGTCAACATAGCCGTGCGCAGCCGCGCCAAAACCATAATACTCATTGTTATTCCAATAGTTTAAGTTATGCCTTGACTCAAATCCGTCTTTTGCAAAGTTACTAACTTCATAGCGATAAAAACAATTCGCTTCAAGAACATCATTTACCACCTCGTACATGTCAGCCTGTTCATCATCAAGGGGTAAATATATTTCATCTGTATCAGATGTTATCAGCAGGTTAGTTTCCTTATTATAACATTTGCCCCAAAACGACTCCTCTTCGATTTTCAACCCGTAAGTAGAAATATGCTGAATATCTAAACTTAAAAACTTTTCTAAATCCTTTTTCAGACAGTCCATTGTCTGGGTCGGAAGCCCGTAAATCAAATCAACGCTTATATTCTCAAAACCGGCTTCTTTTGCAAGATTAACAGCCTCTGTTATATGCTCAGAATTATGCCTGCGGCCGATTAGTTTTAAGATTTTATCATCAAAAGTTTGCGAGCCTATGCTCAAACGGTTTACACCCAAAGACTTTAACTGTTTAAAATAATCTAAATCCCTATCATCAGGATTTATTTCCAAAGTAAATTCATAATCCTCAGAAAATATAAAGGGCTTAATAATTTTCTCTAAAAGTTCAACAGGAAGCAAAGATGGCGTGCCTCCTCCAAAATACAAAGTCTTGAGTTCTTCACCGCGGTAGTTTCCAGATATATCTTTGAGAAGCGAATAAACATATCCGGTCATCATTTCAGGACGATTATAGGAAACAAATGAACAATATTTGCACTTTGATTTACAAAACGGAATGTGTATATAAGCACTTTTTGTCATTTTTACATATTAGCATAAATAAACACATACAAAATGCTGGCAGAGAAGTAGACAAATAGCAATTTTTATCAAAATAAATACTTTATATAAATAATGGGGGATTAAATATGAAAATAGATACATTTATCAATGCTGTCAGGAAGCTTGAAAGTAGAGCTTTAAGCCGCTCATTATCTTCTAAAGAGCAAAGGCAATTAGAAGCATTTGTTGATACCGGCATTGAAACTATATCAAAACCGAGCAATATAGAAGTTTTTGGAACATCAAAAAATGTTGGAAAACATAAAATACCAAGATATATGTATCATTTAACAACAGAAAGTAATTACCAATCTATGCTTAAAGATGGTTATATAAAACCACACGCTTCTATTGACTCCCCTCCGTTTGTGTTTTTATTTGATATGAAAAATTTTACAAAATTTTGGAGAAAAACTCCGCAAGTTCAAGAACAACCAAGGACAACTTTATTAACTAATATGATTTTCGACGAAAAAGAAAATGTTGTATTATTAAAAATTCCAACCAAAGAACTCGACGCAAGAAAATTAAGATTGAGGCGTCAAAAACTTTGTCGTTCCGGACAAGGCGGCTTTACACAGCAATTGCAAAATTTCTCTAATAATCCTTATAAATTTACAACTCTAATGAAAATGATTAAATATATTTGTTCCGGAGAACCTGCTACTAAATCGCCATTGTACAATCAGCTAAAAGAAGCAATAGAATTCATGACTCCAGATGCTATTCCTATAGAAAAGGTCAAGCTTTTAGGTAAGACTACAATAAATAGGAATACTTTAGATAAAGCACATAACCAAACACTTGATGTACCTGAAATATGGAAAGCATTGACTTCTGGGAGCCCTGAATATAAAGCTTTTGAACAAATATTCCCCAAAAGCTCTATTCATCCAGCTTAATATAATTTGTATCCCACCTTAAATCAATATACTTAACCTTTTTATTAAGCATTTTCACCTGTGGAAGAAGCGACGGTATTCTGTGGATTTTATCAAATGTTCCGGCATTAAAGCTTCCCAATCTGATATTAACCGTAGGAATTTTCACATATACATCTTTTGGATTTCTATAGTCTATGTATTCAACAGTTTCACCGGAGTCCATCTCAACAGTTGCTGCTAATTTTTTAAAATTATTGACTTTTGCTTTATCCCAGTTTCTGTAATCATCTCCGCTTCCATATGTAATAACCTTTACAGTTTTAAAATCAGGACTCAATGGCATATAATCTCTTCCAATAAGCTTTCCGTCAGCAGAGAAAAATGCAATTGGCGGGACATCAACATCCGGTGAAATTGTTATAAGTGGAGTTCTTTCAATTATAATAATCTGCAGCCTTGCAGGAAACCAGAAACGTCTTATGTAAACATCCCTTACTGGTTCAAGCTGCATTATACTTTTCTTAAGGTTATCTGTCTTAACAAGAAAAATCGGCTTTGTACAAACCTGATTTCTTCTAAGTGCAGATAGAATTTTTTGTGATGGCACAATCCTGTTATTAGTAATCTCAAGAGCAGGACTGCTCAAATTGTCAAAAGCATTTCTATGAAGCCGCCACTGCGGAAGTTTAAGGATTACAACACCTAAGAATATCAAAAATATTATTATAAACAAACGCCACAAAGCTCTCAACTGGCTTAAACGCCTTTGAGATTTTCGAACCTTTCTCTGCATTTTAGCCTGCTGCAGACGGCGGTTCTGGTGATATTTTGGATGCTGCATATCCTCATTTGACATTATTTATTCAATCCTACGCTGTTAAGTATCATTAAAACAAGATTGTCATAATCTATACCGCCAGCCTTTGCCTGAGCTGGTAAATCGCTTGTATCAGTCATACCCGGATTTGTATTAATTTCCAGGAAATAAGGTTTGTCATCTTTTACCATAAAATCAACCCTTGAAACACCGGAACAGCCTGTTTCTATATGAGCCTCAACAGCATACTTTTGTGTTAGTTCATAAGCTTCTTTTGAAAGTCCGGTTGCAGGAACGATAAATTCTGAAAGCCCTTTGGTGTACTTTGCATCAAAATCATACCACTCTGTTTTTGTCCTGATTTCTAAAATTTCAGTTGCAAATGGCTTGCCATCACGCTCCAAAACTCCTACAGTAACAAAGAAGCCATCGATAAATTCTTCAAGCAAAACTTCTGCATTATATTTACGGGCTTCTTTTACCGCGTCAAACAGCTCGCCATCGCAATTAACTTTACTCATCCCATAGCTTGAACCTTCTGAAACAGGTTTTACCATTATAGGATATTCTAAATCCATAACCTTCTTCACCGGATTGTCACCAGGCAGCAAAAAAGCAGATTTTATAAGAGGTACATTTGTATTTTTAAGAATACGCTTTGTGAATTCTTTATTCATACAAATTGCACTGGCCATAACCCCGCAGCCTGTATAAGGAATTTTCATAATTTCTAAAACTCCCTGAATACATCCATCCTCACCGTATTTTCCGTGGAGGGTATTATAGGCATATTCAAAACCTTTTAAATCATTCATAATATTTTCAGAAACATCAACTATTTCAGCATTTGCATACCCTAAGCGTTTAAGAGCTGCAAGAATATTTTTTCCTGAGCGCAGTGAAACTTCGCGTTCAGAAGACATTCCGCCGCATAGTACAGCTATTTTTGCTTCTTTTGATATAGTATATTGCATAATTCTTCCTCTTTTTCTGTTTTATCCCCGATAAATATGATTTCCGGTCTTAATTCTATTGTATAAGTATCTTTTACAGCATTGTGCATCTTTACCATCATTTCCAGAACATCTTCTGATGTAGCATCACCTTTATTAACAATAAAGTTAGCGTGCTTTTCCCAAATTTTAACATTCGGAGCTTCGAATTCTTTCACACCAGCTTTATCCAGCAATCTTCCGGCAGAATCATTCTCGGGATTTTTAAAAACGCTTCCTGCATTAGGGTTAGCTAAAGATGGCTGGACTGTTTTACGGAAAGTAAGATTTCTTTCCATCAATGCCTTGATATCCTCCAGAGGAGCACGTTTTAATTCAAATTCTGCATAAAGAAGTATGAACCTTTTATCGTGTAAAAGTGAGTGCCTGTATGAAAATTGCATATCTTCTTTCTTTTTGTAAACCACTTCTTTTGTTTCACAGTCAAAAAGACAGCAAGAAACAAGCGTATCTGCAATGCACTGGCCATGTGCACCGGCATTCATATAAACAGCGCCGCCTATTGTACCGGGAAGCCCTATTAAAAACTCCAGACCGCTCAATGATACTTCGCTAACGCTTTTTGCAAGCATTGGGTCTTTTACGCCGCATTCTGCATATATTTTTGTTCCTCTTATCTCAAACTTCTTCATTTCAGTTGTAATAATTACATTACCGCTGTAGCCGTTTGAAGAAAAAAGAACATCAGAACAGCTTCCAAGGACAACGTATTCATCCAGTTCTCTAAGAATAGATGTCAACTCTTCCAGAGTTTCCGGAAGGTAAAGTGTTTTAACCTTACCTCCTATTTTGTATGTTGTCAAATTTTTTATCTCAAAATTGTTTCTAATTTGCATAATTCTTTTCCCAGATTAGTAATTGTACCGGCACCAAGTCCGATTACAACGTCCCCCTTTTTCAAGCTTGGCATTAATTTTCGAGCCACATCCTGCATATTACCTGATACATATTCGCAAGATAACTCAGCTGCGAAATTTTCACCATTTATTCCCTCTATCGCATCTTCCGAAGCTGCATAAACATCAGTTACAATTACACGGCCGGCATTTTCAAAGGCTGTAAGAAACTCTTTCCACAAAGATTGAAGTCTTGTAAACCTGTGAGGCTGAAAGACAGCAACAACATTTTCCTTACCGAATTTCGAAGCAGCAGCCTGCAATGCAGCCTTAATTTCAGTCGGATGGTGAGCATAATCATCATACACAGTAATTCCATTAAACTCGCAAACTTTCTGAAAACGTCTGCCCATACCTGTAAAGGGGTAAAAATATTGTGCTAATTTTTTTAACTCTACCCCTGCTTCATTTAGAGCTGCCACAACAGCAAGTGTGTTATAAACATTATGAATACCGGCCAGCTGCGTTTTTATAGTAGTAAGCAGACATCCGTTATGAAATATTTCAATAGTTTCGCTGTCAACATTTTTTGCCGTGTAGTCTGCATCTTTTAGCCCGAAAGTAATAAAATTTCCGCTAAGAAGTGCCGTTCCAGCATTGTCATTATTAATTAAAACCTTTTTAGATTGTACAATTTCCTGATTAAAAGTTTTTACTAAATCGGGCATACCATTCTTGTAATGATCGATATGATCCTCTTCTAAATTGTTAATTACAAGAATATCAGGCGAATATTTAACAATCGTACCGTCACTCTCATCTAATTCTGCTATAAAATGTTTTCCAGCCCGGTGTTGTGCATTAGTATTAATATCTGGAATAATTCCGCCATCTACAAAAGATGGTTCCAGTCCTGCTTTATCCAAAACAAAAGAAGCTAGTCCGCTCGTTGTGGTTTTTCCGTGAGTACCGGAAAAACCAATAAAGCACTTGCCACTCTGCTGAGCTGTTTTAGCAATTTCTTCTAATAAATCAGAGCGATGATAAACAGGAATACCAAGTTGTCTAGCCTTAACTAATTCCGGATTATTTTCTCTTATTGCCGTACTTATTACAACTATATCAGTATCATCAGATAAATTAGCCTCATTATGGCCAATCTTCACCTTTGCGCCTAATTCTCTTAACTTATCTATATATTTTGAATCAGCAATATCGGAGCCGGAAACAGTGTGCCCGTCTTCCAGCAAATATTTTGCAAGACCGCTCATCCCTATTCCGCCGATTGCTATAAAATGATATCTTCCCACCTTTAACCTCTCTAATTCAGAGATTATTATAGTATAAATACAGGTGTATTTACAAGTCTGGAAAATTAAGATATTACATTATATTCTCGCGCATATTTTGCGATAATATCCACAGCTCTTTCTATTTGCTCAAAATTTAAATCTTTCATAGCGCATAACCTCATACGACATTCTTTTCTTCTAACAGCCGGATAAGTAACAATATTGACATACACTCCGTTTCTACGGAGTTTGTCATATAATTCAAACAATACAGGCTCGCTATAAATCATAACAGGAATTACAGCAGACTGAGAGTTTCCAATATCAAATCCTTTTTCAGAAAGCTTTTGCTTCAAGTAATTTATATTTTCCCATAACTTTTCCCTGCCTGCATTATCTGAAGCAAGCAGTTTGAACACTTCGTTTAAGCCCCCTGCAACAGATGCTGGAAGTGCCGTCGAGAAAAAATAACTTCTAGCATATAGCCTCAAATATTGAACAACATTTCTTGATGCTGCACAATAACCCCCTAGTCCGCCCGGGCCTTTACTAAGCATTCCGACGTTCAAATCAATTTTTCCTGTAACCCCGAAATGTTCTGCAGTTCCTCTTCCTGTTTTCCCAACAACTCCAACCCCGTGAGCATCGTCCACCATAACTCTACAGCGGTATTTTTGAGCAAGTTCAACAATTTTATCAAGAGGTGCCATATCTCCATCCATCGAAAATACACCGTCAGTTATTATCAATCGTCCTGTTTTCTCTTCCGGCAAGCGGGATAAAATTCGCTCTAAATATCTCATATCTTTGTGGGGATAAACTTTAATATCTGCACCTGAAAGCATGCACCCGTCAAAAATTGAAGCATGATTTGCTGCATCATTAATTACTACATCGTTTTTGCTGCAAAGAGCTGATACAATACCAACATTTGCACCATATCCGCTAGGAAACACTATTGAATCTTCAACCCCGTAAAATTCTGCAATTCTGCCTTCCAATTCTTTATGTATATCAGTAATACCAGCATAATTAGATACAGCTCCCATACCATACCCGAACTCATCTAGAGCCTGTCTTGCACCATCCATAACCTGAGGATGAGTAGAAAGATTAAGATAAGAATTAGAGCCTAGCATTATTACATTATGAATTTTTCCATCTTTCTCTCTAATGTCGGATTCAGGACTGACTTTATTCATAGTAACCATACCTAAAGCTTCATTACCTGTCATAATTCCGCTGGATAGAACTTCATCAAGCCTGTCAGTCTTTGCCAAAATATCCTCGCCTTGCAATGTATCAACAAAGTTTTCAAACTTTAAATTCATAAACTTTTTGCTTTTCTCTAAATCTAACACGCCATATCCCCTATAACCAAATGTGTGTTAGTATTCTAGTTGAAGCTAAAAATTTTTCATATTAGATAGTAAGGTAAAATATCTTCGACTTACAGGTCATCCCCCTTGCCTATTGCCCAGCGGAAACCAAACGTTAAAGCTACACCGTTTCTACCGCCGTTACGAACCATAGCCTGAGCAAAACCTGTGAAACGGTCTTTCCAGTTGCGCTGTAAACCAACACCATACTCTACATAAGGATCTACACTCATTTTCGGTAAAATAACATCATTGGCGCGAACTTTTGAGGAATTCAATACATTCCAGACCATACCTACGCTGGCATAGGGCTGCCACCCGTTCTTTAAGTTACTGATAAATTTCAACTGAGGATTTATCTGGAATGTATGCAAAGGGTCGCTGTCGATTTTTACTCCGGCAGCATTCGTATAATCAAAGGTATTTACAAATGAATAGTTCATAAACAAAATTGGTTGTAAGATATATTTACCATTCTTAAACTCAAAGTTATAACCGCTCTTTGAGCCAATGCCGGCCAGAAGTGCTGTAAAGTCTTCATTCCCATACATTGTTTTGCTGCTGCCGACATTGGCTCCGGCGGTTGCGGTCAAGGCCGTAAAGAAATTGCCTTTGTAGAATGTTTCGGTTATACCAAGGACGCCGCCGTTTAAGCTCGTATCTACGCCGTCATAACTCAATTGGGAACCATTATAACCGCCATAAATCGATTGGACATTATACCACCCGCGTTTCAGTTCTTTAAAATTACTGTCAAAGCCGACCAGAGTGCCATAAGTAATAGCATCGACATCCGGACCGTGATTAAGGTTGATTGTTTCAAAACTCGTAAAGGGTTTGACCCAGAAACCTTTGTTGATCATTTCAAGCTCGGGTGTGTATTTGGGAGTGCCTTCACTTATGGCATACCGATTGTTATTAATGATGGCCATTCGCTGATTAAAAGGCAATTGAGAGAATAAATCCATATGCTGGAACGCAAATCGGACGGTTTCATTGATTACTGCCTGACTGCCGGCCTGATTCGCTACCGGAGTGGATAATACGGAAGGGTTAAAACTATCAGAGGAGTTTTGACCGCCGCGATTGAATACAAAATATCCGCCATCTGCTCGGTTATCATAATTTACATTGTATTTATATATTGGTGTATAAGCTGTCTGATATTTGTCCGGAAGTTCTCCGGTTCCATTCAAGACATTATCTTTCAAACCCTCTTCGGCAAAGAATATTTCTGCGCTGTCGCCTTTAGAATCCGATAATAAATTCATACCGGATACTATAAGGTCGCCATTATGCTCGCCATAACCATTGGAAGTAAATCTATCCATTGTTTCATTTGCAAGATCTACATCAACTACCATTTTAGTATTATTTGAGAGGGTAAAATTATTAACGTCATAAGTATGGATACTGTCATTTACTGTATTCAAGGTGGTTTGACCGACAGTCAAATCAGCATCATACATATCATTGAGCATATAAAATGCTGTATTGTCTATATTATCCCCGGTTATATTGACTTTATAACTCTCCGGCGCCATTATGCTCTCTAAGCTAGCTGGTTGCGGCTCTGCTTCACCGCGGATATTATCGGCCATAACAAACTTACCGCCGTTTTTCATTTCAAAGTTGATGGTCGAACCATACCCTGCATAAATTGCATTATCATCTCGTTCACCATTGACTTCTGTATAATTACCGCTAAAGACAGAAGTATATCCGTCTTTGGCTACTATATTAAGGTCTGTAAATGTCATAATAGCTCCGCCGGCAGCCAAAGCATTTTCACCGTCTGCTTTTGCATAGTTACCGTAAAATGAAGAGTTAACTATACCGGTTCCGCTGACAAGTTTCCCTTCATCATAATACCATTCACCAATTAAATCTTCATTAGAAATCGCTCCGCCGACAGCCAAACCTTCACTTTGTACATTATTTCCAATAAAGTTGCCCGTAATGTTTTTTATTTCTCCATAAGAATTAGCTATCGCACCGCCTGCGGCTTCGGCATATTCCCCAGAGCCAACCGCATAGTTCCCAATAAAATCGCCTGTGATGTTGTCAATATTGCCTCTGTTACTAATCGCTCCGCCATAGGCATATTCCCCAGAAGCGTAGTTACCGATGAAGTTTCCGGTAATATTACCAATACTAGCATTATTAGCAATTGCACCACCCCTACCAGTTGTGCTTATGTCATACAATGCAAGCGATTCAGGCTCAGCCTCAGACAAAGCCACTGCAGAATTACCTATAAAATTACCGCTTATATTGAAGGCAGCTTCAGAATACTCTGCCTCTGAAGATTCTAAAACGCTTTCCGGATTAGGTGTCACTCTATTATAAATAGCTCCACCTGCAGCATTATGTGCATCCCGTGCACTATTGCCTATAAAATTTCCCGAAATTTCTGAAAATTTTCCACCATTAAAGATTGCACCACCCAAGCTAGCGCTATTAGCAATAAAGTTGCCTTTTATATTCTTAATAAAATCTATATTATAAATAGCACCGCCCATAACATCATCATTCTCTACAAAATCACCATTTACGTCTTCAATATAAGAAGACCCAACAAGTGGTTCTTGCAGGTTGGAAGCGTCATATCTTGCTGTAATGGTTGTTTTTCCTTCGGTCGGAGCAGAAACCTCCTCAAATATTCCATCATCACTCCACTCAAAGTATTTCACATCTGTACCTGAGCCGTATTCGGTTTGAGCCAAATCAACACGGTAATAAACAGGAACCAGTCTGTTCTCAACAGCATTCCATTCAAATTTGGTTATGGTATTTTCACCTTTCTCATCCACACGTGTAAGTGTATATCCGGAAGATAAATCCTGTGCTTCAGCAGTAGATGACAGAGTAAGCAATATTGCACATGCAGCCAGAGATAAACGCTTAAATCCGCTCATAGAGAGCGTTTTAGCCCCCCCCCCCTACTATTATACTAGGCGTTTTCACTAATTTTTTGTCACTTCCTTGCATAATTATCCTCGTTTCATATCCTATATTTTCTTAATTCCACAGAATTAAAAATTTATAACAAATATATTAGACAAGTGTTACAAAAATTTACAAATCTTTGAAAAACGATATGTTTTTAAGGTAATTAATAGATTTATCGCCGTAGTTTTTCGTTTTAATGAGTTCTAACCCTTCAAAGCCAATATCTTTTATTCCA
>ENA-UESU01000990-UESU01000990.1-human-gut-metagenome-genome-assembly--contig:-NODE-990-length-22006-cov-43.324547_pt1 | contig 22006 bp, 20 predicted proteins | sample MGYA00243007_ERZ508008 | MGnify/ENA primary metagenome ERZ508008 (study PRJEB26167, sample SAMN06115399) | human gut metagenome | host: Homo sapiens | place: China:Henan | collected 2016-06-23...
AAGGCTTCGCACACGCGTGAGGCGGTGGCCATCGCGCTGAACATGGCGTATATGTTCTCGTCGGAACGGTTCAAGACCGCCCTGTACGAGTTCGGCCCGCTGCACAGCAACAATGACAAGACGGAAATAGACAAGACCGCCCTGCTGGCCAACGTGCTCAACCACCGCGGACTGACCTTCGGCTATACCACCGGCGTGATGGGACTGGGCGGAGGAACCACCTTCGGCATGCATGAAGTGTGTTATCTGGAACACTATGCCGATGACAAAAGCATCACCGAAACCATATTCCACGAGTTTGCCCACTGTGTGGGCTACGGCCATGCGGGAAACATGACCTACGAACAGACGGGACCGGGGTGGATCACCCTGTGCAACAACGTATATGTGGCGCTGTCGCTGGACAAGGAGCTGCCCGTCTATTCCCGCCGCTTCCTGCACACCCGCTGGAGCAGGAACCGTTATTTTGATGATATATACGTGGCTTCGAAACACATTATCGAAGACCCGGAACTCGATGCGCTGGACGGTGGCCTGTCTCCCCTGCGCGGAGAAACCGACCGGGGAGGAAACGACGAGGAGCCGGTGGCGTTCAAGCTGGATTATACCGACTTGCCCGGCGCTACGGGAACCACCTTCCGCCCCAAGGATGTATATGTGTACGGAGATACCCTGTATGCCGTGAACGATGCGGACAACCAGTACAGCGTAGAGGTGTTCGGCCTTGCCAGCGGCGGCAAGAAGCACTTGGGAAGCATCAAGGAATGGAAGCACGGAGAAGTTACCGGGAAATTCGGCGGCCGCCCGAACGGTGTCACCCGTGCCCACGACAAGATTTATGTCACCCACGAAGGAAGCCGTACCGAGATTTTTGATGCGAAGAGCCATCAGTTCCTTACCTGCATAGGCAATGGAAGCTGGGGAACAGGGCCCACGCAGACCGTACATGCCTTCGATGTGCTGCTCTACAAAGGGCTGGTCATGATACACGACAAACGCTACGTCAACTTTGTAGAAGAGCAGGCTATACAGTCCGGAGTGACTCCGCGGATTTATGTACGTTCCGAACATCTGGGCGAGACAAACGGCACTTACGGCATGGCGGTGGACGAACAGACCGGCCTGCTCTACTCCACCCATCCCGCCAAACGCATAGACCTGTTCGCCCCTGACGGGATACGGGAAGGAGTTTCACCCAAACGCACCGGGCAACTGGCTTATAAAAATGTACCCTACGACTTGGATTTCTACGAAGGAAGGCTGTTTGTAAGTTCCAACGGCACAGAAAAGTTCTGTGAGGTCAATCCCCGGACGGGAGAGATCATGAAGGACCATACCACCATCGGCGGCATCACCCTGCAAGCACCTGAGAAATTCTGCATCCGCCGCCACACGCTGTTCATCACCGACCGCGTGAAAAACGGGACATGCGTTTACGCCATCCCCATGAGTGAGCTGAAATAAATATATACCTATATAATATAGTAAGAACAACATGAAAATATACGCTTATATCCTGATTGTGCTGTCCGGAGTCCTGACGGCACAATGCAGCAAAGTCACCCTGGATGAAATCTGCGGCTACCCCTCCGCTCCCGGCGGAGGAAACGGGGAAGGAGAAGGAAACGGGGATTATAACAGTTACTGGTATTACTCGTATGAGGCGGCGCAGCTGATTGATGCGGAAACCCTGGGCATGGAAACGGCCGAGGATTTCACCCCTTATACCGTCGCCCATCTGGGGGATACCCTTTTCATCGCAAACATCGGAAAGGCAGGCAGCAGCCTGTTGCTGTTCAGTATAAAGAAAGGTGAACGGCTGGGAACCTTGCAGAGCTGGCAGCACGACGGCGGGGAGAAGAGTTTCGGAAGTCAGATAGAAGCCATCGTGCCGTCGGGCAACCGGCTGTATGTGGCCGAACGCCAGTCGCGCATCCATGTATTCCGGTTGCCGGAACTGTCCTACCTCACCTGCATAGGCAACGGGCAATGGAGCGGCCCCGTATTCCAGGCACAGGCCATGACGGTAAAGGACGGGCTGATTTTCGCACGCGACAAGAACGGAATGGTCAGCATTTACAAAGAGGAGGATGCCACCCCGGAAAATTACCAGAAGGTGAACCGCTACCGCCGGGCATCCGGCAACGGCAGTCCGGGCAACAACGGCTTTGCCAGCCATTCCATGCAGCCCGATGCGGAAGGGCATCTGCTGCTCACGGATTATGAAGGGAAGAAAATACGGGTGCTCGATCCGGCACTGGTCAACGATGATCTGGCAAACGACGCTTCCATCGATCTGGACGATCTTTCCCTGTCGCCCGGCTTCAAGCCCAAGACACTGGCGTTGTGCGGCGACCGCTGGTATGCTACCGGCGATAATGATGCCATCAACATATATGAACGCCAGTCCAACGAATGGAGCAAGAAAATAAAAACTGTAAAAGGATATGCTTTTTCCCAGCCTGCCCGCATCTATGCGCAAAACGACTCTGTGCTATGGGTTTCGGACACGCACAGTTCCAAACGGACACTGGTGAAAATGCTGGTGCATAAGGGGGAAATACGGGAATAGAGGTTCTATTCCGTTCTTTATTCAGAATGTAAATGACACGAATGGCGCAAATTGGGTTTATATCTCTGATTGGCGTCATTCGTGTCATTTTCATTCACATATATCAACCTTGCCAATCTTTCAATGCAACTGTCAACACGAACCGGTCGTTCACTTGCAATATCGATTACGTAATTGGGGAAGCTATTCTTTTTATTTGGCTGCACACCCATCACAATCCCCTTTCACGGCTCCCCTATCGCCCCCACAATCAGCTGTACCTGAGCCGGCATATAGGTACGGCAACTCAAACCACTGCCCATCTTCTCCAGCTCCTCCCTGTAACTCGTAACTTTGCCGCATCACTTTTTCGTAACATTAAATATTTCACTTTACGAAAACTATATTTATGTAGAAAATGGATGCAAAAAAGATTACAGAAGACTACCACGACTGGCATAACATTGCCGAACTTCGACTTCTTGGCTTGAGCCGTTCTCAAATAGCAAAGAAGCTGCAACTTCCTCCCGGCAGAGTCATGCGGCTTTCCCGATTAAATGTTGATGAGCTTCTTCAACATGGCAATCGTCCGCGCCCTTCTTATTCCTGCCGTCTCGATCCTTATGAGGAGTCAGTTAAGCATTTGCTGATAACCTGTCCTTATTATTCTTCCACCCAGATTCATGAATATCTAAAGGAGAATAATCCCTCTTTTCCAAAAGTCTGTGAAAAGACTGTTTTCAATTACGTAAAAAAAATACGTAAAAGATACGATATACCTGCAAGAGTATAATTTTTTGCAGCAACAATCTTTTGTTCAGAATTCAATAAGAATCTGAACTGCATCCTTATTACCGAAATTTAAATAAAAGACATTATGAAATCCGTTATTTCAGACAATAAGATTATTCCATTCCTGCCTTGTTATAAAAGGACATCACAGTTGCATGAAACCAAAGTCAGTGATCTGAAAACTGTATATGGATGTAATGGATATGCGGTTTATGATTATATAGAAAATGAGATATTCCGTACAGGAAACCATTCATTGTATTGGTGTAAGAATATGCTTTGCAGAGTAGCGGACTATTGGGCACTCTCTCCGGAAGAAGTGGAGAAAATCGTGGAGTATTGTATTCAGGTTGACTTGTTCAATGCTGAGTTGTATACCAAGTATCATATTCTTACATCCGCAGAAATAAGGCAACAGTATAATAATGCCGGTTTCTTCATGGCTGTCAATTCATAATCACTAATCCGAAAATACTATGTTGATAAGATGTGAAATGTTAAAAAAACTGGCAAACGCTTTTATAGAGGTAGCCAAAGAGGAGAACCTGCCTGTAAATATCACAATGGGCAGGTCTTATACAGACTCCGGCGGTTCCAGACAAGTTGGTATTATTCTTGAATTTGACAGTTGGAACTCGAAAATCATCAATGATAAATTAGCTGACACCATCAACAGAATCTTCGAACTTAAATAATATATAATAGAAAGGGAGCAATATGGAAATATTAACGGCCCTGCAATGGGCTAAAAAGGGTTTTATCCCCAATGAGGAGGCCAAAGGTACAAAACAATGGACTAACAGCTTTTACTCTGCCAAAGCTGTCTATTTCAAAGACAGTGAGGTCCATGAAGATAAGGACACTGCCAAAGCCATCCTTTTGGCCAAAAGGAAGGAGTACCGGGATGTAGCCAAGAAACGGAAAGAGAAAAGAATAAAAAATGCTGCATACCGAGAGAAAATGAAAACCCAGTGGCAATGGTTACAGGAGGGAAGAATACCTAACGATAATGCCAGATGGGAAGTTGGAGAGGAGCTGAATAAGATGTTTTGTACATGTGCTTACGGAAGCAACTACTGTTATTGCCATGAGAGATATACTCATGAGCCTAAAAATGATGAAGAGATGCAAAAAGCCATTTTTGATTTTCAACAGAAAGAACTGGGTATGACTATAAACAGAGTAAAAAAGAAGTTTTGCTCAATAACTAATAACGATATAGATATGAGTAAAAAAAGAACAATGCAAATAGATGTAATTGAGGAAGTAAAAGGAACTCAATTCATGCAATGCAAACTGTATATAGATGGCAATGCGAGTGTTATTCTTATGAATAAAATCGATTATGAAAGGCTGTTAAGCGATAGTTTTTTTGTGCGTGATGGTAAAAATCGGGATTCAGCCGGAGTGTTGAATACTACTAACACTTTCATCGAAAAAGATTAATATTTAAAACGATATAGGTATGAATATAGATACTGAATTTAATGTAGGAGATAGCGTATGCTATCTGAGCGGGGATAACATTATCCATACAAGTATAAGCAAAATAATTATCGAAATATCCTATACTGATGATAGTTTTCTTATGGTTTATAAGCTGTCAGATGGACTAAGTGTGCCCAGAAACAATTATCCACAATGGGGAAAAAGACTTTTTAGAGATAAGGATAGTTTAATGAGATATTTATCAGAATCGTAACGGAACAATGGACTAACAGGCAAGTCACCGCATTGTATGCAGGCTGGTGATACAGGTTCGAATCCTGTTTGTTTCACACTGAAAAAAAATTCTTAAAACGTATAATTATGGGAAGAATTGCCAGAAAAGGCTTTGAGTACTACAGGGCCGAAACGGACCGGTTCCGTGACATCAAGATCCGCAAGCTGAGAAAGGAACACAGCTGTGCCGGTTATGCGATATACCAGTATGTCCTGAATGAGATCTACCGTGTGGAAGGCTGTTATATCCGTTTCACACAGGACGAGCTGTTCGATTGTGCGGAATACTGGAACATGAGGGAAGAGGAGGTTCTCCGGATCATCAACTATTGTACGGAAACGGGGCTGTTCAATGCCGGAATCTGGAAACAGTACGGCATTCTGACAGGGCACTCCATCCAGATCCGATATGTGTCCATGTGTCACGCGGCCAAGCGCAAGACAGTCATTCCGGAAGAAATAAATCTTCTTTCCGAAGAAAAATCCTCCTTCCCGGTTTCCCGGGCACAGCTCCCTGTGGAAGCGGCGTCCGTTCCGATCTGTGGATCTGTGGCAGTCACCTCTGTTCCCTTCACGGAACCTTCAGAAGCGCCCGTTCCTTTGAAAAAGGGAATTCTTCCGGAAAAAACCGGATTTATTCCGGAAGAATCCGTGAATATTCCGGAAGCTTACAATATAAAGGAAAGAAAAGAAAACATATCATCCTCAAGCTCCTTTACATCCGTTCAGGAAAAGACGGATGAGGAGGACAATTCCATCCGGACTTTAAAATCCGATCTGGAATACCTGAACCTGAAGGATGACCAGATCCGCTGGGCGTGCATTCTGAAAGCCCGTTATCCGGCCATGCCTCTGGAGTACGCCATAGCCGCCGTCAAGGACAGCATCCGTAACGGTGACTACCGTTACAGTGTGGGCGGCTGCCTCACTCCGCTGATAGAGAACTATATCCGCAAGTACAACGCTGAATGTTCAGGAGAAAAGAGGCAGGACGGTTTCCGTGCCGCCCTTGAGCGTCTAGGCATTTCTCCGGCACAGCAGCATGAGATCCTGCATCTGTCCGCGGACTCCCCCCGTGTGCTGGAAGCCGCCCTGAAGGAAATCGAGCGCAGCAACGGGCGCATCAGGAGCCCGCTATGTTTTCTCAGGAGCAGGCTGACGTCCGTCCGGACCGCATGATATTTTGACATTAGTTAGTATGTGAAAGAACATTCCATCCTGCCGTCCCGCTGTGAAGCCGGTGCGGCAGGAACTTAAAAAAAACGAAAGATTATGAAATCACAGGAAGCCAATGCGATCCCCTTGCGGGAGATACTGGAAAAATACGGTCATGAACCGGTCAGGTCCTACCACGGCTATCTCATGTACAGCTCCCCTTTCAGAAATGAGGAGACCCCCAGCTTCATGGTGAACCTGCACACGAACAAATGGAAGGATTTCGGTGAGGACAGCTCGGGAGGTGTGGCTGACCTGGTCATGCGTCTGGAACGGTGCGATTTTCACTCCGCCATGCGGCGGATTGAAAAAAGTGACCTGTCCGCCCCGTCCGACCCCCTCCCTGTTCCGACTTCCGCCGGGGATGCCGGCACCAGCCCCAGACTGACTGTTGACAATATCAATCCCCTGACCAACAGGATGCTTCTGGAATACATGGGCCGGCGTGGAATTGATGCGGACATTGCAAAGGCATATTGCAAGGAAGCATACTACCATTTCAGCGGAAGGAAGGACAGACGCTGTTTCGCCGTAGCTTTCCCCAATGACAAGGGAGGCATGGAGCTCAGGAATCCGATATTCAAGGGATGTGCCGGAGTAAAAGCCGTCACCTGTCTTGACAATGGAGGCGACCGTTGTGCCGTTTTCGAGGGATTCATGGATTTTCTCAGCTATCTCCAGTATGCCAGGGAACATCCCGGACTGCCGCCAATGAATTTCTGCATCCTGAACTCCACGGCCATGGCCGGCAGGTCCGGAGAGTTCCTTTCCCGGCACCGGCTGGTACATGCCTTTCTGGACAACGACAAGGCAGGCATGGACGCCCTGGAGAAACTGGAGGGGAATCTTGGGAAGGATACGGTACTGGTCAATGAGTCGGTCCGGCTGTATCCCCGGCATAACGATTTCAACGAGTTCCTGCAAGCCTGTAAAAAAAAAGCAATGACTGCAGGAAATGAGATGTAATACAGCAAACAATATGAAAGAAATATCAGAAAAGATAACGGAAAGAATCCGCAAGCTTATCCGGCTCAAAGAATCCGCCACACAGATCGGATCTGAAGGTGAAGCTCATGCGGCGGCAGCGGCGATACACCGCCTGCTTATGGAATACAACCTCTCCCTGCTTGATCTTGCCGGTGAGAATCCACAAAACCGGCTGACAGCCTGCGAATCTGATAGAATCAGCTACAAGGATGCAGCCGGCAATATCTGGAAACGGGACCTGATGAGGGTCTTATGTGAATACAATTACTGCAAGATGCTGCTCTACGCGGGCACAACCCATATGGTGGTAATCGGGACAGAGGAAAATGCGGCAACTGTCATTGCGCTCTTTGACTACCTGCGTAAAACCTTCAGACGTCTGTCCGAAGAGAAGTATTCCGGGTATGCGCAAGGCAGACGCGGTTACTGGAGAACCGCCAAAGGTAAGAAGGACTATATCCGGTCTTATCTGGAAGGCTGCATACCCGGTTTACGCATGCAGCTGGAGAAGTCCGGGCAGACGCCGCAGGAAACCGGCCTCATGATCTGTCACCAAAAACTGATAGACGACTATATGGGCAGGTTCAGGCTTGTCAGAAGAAAGCCTGTGGCGAACAGGCATAAGACGAACCACAAGGCTTATATGACCGGAGTTGATGACGGCCGCCATATAAGTCTGAGCAGGCAATTGAAGGATAATACTCTTTTTTAAAAGGATAAAAACATGGGCTTTGTCAACAGACTGATCACATGGATCATGGACCGGCTTTCCGTGGAGGTCGATCCGGATGCCGAATGGTTTTAGCAGATCGTGAAAAGGATGGTTGCGGTTCATCCCCGTTCACTTGATTAAAAACACATAAACGAAAAAAATATGGAGATAAAAGGAAAAGTACTTACCCTCTTTCCGGTTAAGGAAGGAGTCGGAAAGACATCGGGCACTCCGTGGAAGTCCCGTGAGTTTGTGATAGAAACGCAAGACCAGTATCCGAAGAGGATCTGCCTGCAAGTGATGAATGACAACATGGACCGTTTTCCCATGGAGGAGGGTATGGAGGTCAGTGTCAAATTTGACATTTCCGCCCGTGAATGGGACGGCCGTTACTTCAACACGCTGACGGCATGGGACATCACCGTGCTGAATTCCCGGCCGTCCAATCAGGAAGGAGAAAACAGATGAGAAAGAAATTCTTTTTTCTGGGGATATTGTTGGGCGTCTGCCTGGCATCCCCGGCCCAGTTCTATTCCGCACGTACCAACCTGATAGGGCTGGCAACGGGCAACATCAACCTGGAGGGGTCCATGACACTGAACCGCCGATGGTCGCTTCATCTACCGGTCCAGTACAATCCTTTCGTCTTTAAGGACAACCGCCAGTTCCGCAACCTGACTGTCATGCCGGGCGTGCGCTACTGGTTCGTGGAGTCCTACTCCAATTTTTTTGTCGGGATGAACACCCTGGCAAGCGGCTATTCGATCGGCAGGATATGGAACAAGAAACGTTATGAGGGAGAAGGCTACGGCATCGGCCTCTCCATCGGCAAGGCCTACCCCCTGTCAAAAACATGGAACATAGAATGGGAACTCGGCGGCGCCGCGGTCTGGGCGAGGTACAACGAATACCGTTGCCGGGAATGCGGCGCCTTCCTGGGCAGAAAACACGGATGGTATCTGATACCTTCACGTGTGGCGTTGAACATGATATATCTTTTCTAAATGTACGGTCCTATGAAAAAAAGAAACATACCTGTAATCCTTTTACTTCCACTGCTGTCCTTATCCTGTTCCCTGTCCCACAAGATGGAAAGGAGCATCAGCAAGGTCGGTCTCTCACAGGCCGGCAAGCGGCCTGCACCGGACACGACATGCTATTCCGTTCCCGAAAAAATCACCTGGAAGGACAGTTCGGGAGTGGAACATATTGTCACCATGGCCGAACGTGACAGCGTTACGGGTGAAGAGATGACCGTGTTGCAGCTGGACGAGGTGACCATTGTCGCGCGTAACAGGAACATCCCCGAGCGTGCCGGGAAAGTGAATCTGGATTTTGTCGTGACCGTTCCGGGCAGGCTGATAGATGACAAATGGCAGGTACAGCTGACCCCTGTGGCCTACAAGCGTGGCAGACGCATAGAACTGGAGAGGATCTTCCTATCCGGCGCCGACTTCGTCAAGCGGCAGAAAAAAGGATACGCGCAGTACCAGGCCTTCATAAACAGCATCATCCCGGATTCCGCCTATCTGAAAGAGATGTTCGACATGAAAGGCTACCGCCGTGCCATGGCCGAGCTGGAGGAGGAGTTCTACCAGGCATGGAAGCATGACTATATCGCCCGCGAGGAATGGATTGACTGGACTGAGAGATGGAACCGCCGTTACCAGCACTTCAACGCGAAGATGGAACGGAACCGCATGGCCATCGCCGGCCACAACACCATCCTGTCCGTACTTCCCGCCTACTGGCTCCGCCGTGACCTGGACACCACGCTGATTCCGTCCCGCTACCGCATGTTCTCGGAAGGCACCCCTCTGAAGGTACGCAGGGTGACGCCGGAAGATTCGGCGCGTATAGCGGAGAGATACTTCGATTACAAGCGAATTGCGGAGAACGAACGCAAACGTGACGCGGTGTCACGCAAATATGAGGAGCTGGTTCGTTTCCCTTACCAGGCCGCCCGTCTGGATACGGTCATCAGGAACAGGAACAATACCTTCAGCTATTATTACCGGCAGGAGATGGATGTTACCGATAACACGAAACGTATTGATCTGACAGTAGACGGAAGGATACTTGCCGTCAATGGCAGTTCCGCCAATTTACCGTCCTCGGATACCATTACCTATTATATAAGCAGTATGGTGCAGTTCCTGGACCATGCGCCCCGGTACAGGAAGGAGAAGATATACCGCAAGGCCACGGCCAATACGACCGCCTATATCAATTATCCGGCAGGCAGATACCTGTTTGACGAGGAATACGGGAACAACCGTTCCGAAATAGACAAAGTTCTGGAAGCGATCAACAAGCTGACCTATACCGGTGAGTTGGTGATGGACAGCATTGACATGACCGCCACCGCATCCCCGGAAGGCAGCGCGGCCGCGAACCGTATCCTGTCCAGACAGCGTGCCGTTGCCTTGAAGGAGTACCTGTCCGGAAGGACGGATGACAGGGCCGGTATCGACACCCTGATCCGTCCCCGGTGGATTGGCGAGGACTGGCAGCTTCTTGTCCGCAAGGTACAACAGGATACGGAAATGGATGACAGGTCAGCCGTTCTGGATATCATGTCCTCCGTCAAGGATCCGGACGCAAGGGAGGCCGGGATCCGGAAACGTTTTCCGGATGCCTACAAGCATATCAGGGAGAACTATTATCCTCTGGCACGTGCGGTGAACTTCGCATTCTACCTGCACCGCCGGGATATGATAGAGGAATTCAAATACACCACCGTCCTTGACTCGGCCTACATGCACGGTCTCGACCTGATGGAGGACAGGCAGTACAAGGACGCGCTGGTGATACTGTCGGACTATAACGACTACAACACGGCCATCTGCCTGATGTCACTGGGCTATGATGCACGGGCTGCCGGAATATTGGAATCCCTGCCGGAAAGTTCCAATGTGTGCTACCTGCTGTCCATCCTGTACAGCCGTCTGAAAGACGACGGCAAAGCCGTGTCCTCCTTCATGCGCTCACTGGAACTGGACGGTTCCAAAGCCTATCGCGGTCGTCTTGATCCAGAAATCAACCGGCTGATAACAACGTATAATTTAAACCTGTCGCAATATGAATAAAATAGTAAGAATTCTGCCCGGCATATTCCTGTCCCTGCTGTCACTTTCCTCTTGTGACGGCCTGTTCACCGAGGATTGTATCTACAAAGGATACCTGCACGCCCGTAACGGGTTCCGTCACCCTTCCGATATGGGCACACCGGAACAGGCGGAGATGAACCTGATGGTTTTTCCGCTGACCGGTAACGGCGTGGCGGAATATGACAATCTTTCCATTCCTTTTAATGGAAGCGGTGATGCGTATGGGACCTTGCATATCGGGAGTTACGAGTTTCTCGCCTGCAACAAGGATGTCAACATCCTTGAGGATGCGGGCTCCGCCGCCACCGTCCGCCTGCGTGTTCCGACGGAACAGGGAAAGATCACGGCGGAGCAGGGATATGCGTATTCCTCTTCCGTGACCGGTACGGTCATGACTGACGACACCCTGCACGTCACCTGCGAGAGCAAACTGATGGTGCAGCGGATTGTCTTCAACATCACGGTGACGAATACGGGAATCCTGGAATATACCGGAATCACCGCCGAACTTGACGGCGTGACCACAAGCCGGTATGTACGTACAAGGGAAAAGGGAAGCGGTTTCGCCACCCTGCCTTTCACCGTCTCCCCTGAAAAGGAGAATTTCTTCCGGAAGGAAGTGCTGGTGTTCGGCATCAATACCGGGGTGAGCAATATCATCCGTCTTCATCTGGACGGGGACATGCCCGTGGATGCGGATCTTGACCTGAGTGATGTGTTCAAGGACTTCACCGCTGACGGTATCAGCGTGGACATCACCGTCCGCGTATCACCGTCACTGCATACCGCCACCGCTTCCATCGAGGACTGGCAGAATGTGGAATGGGGCCAGGGAATAATTACTTATTAAATACTGTTTTTTTATCATCAATTTATCATCAATTTAAAATTTTACAAAATGAAGAAAATGTTTTTGTTCGCAGCGTGTCTTGCCGTATTGGCATGCAGCTGTTCCGAGAATGAAGAAGGAACCGTCAAGGATGTCCGTGCCTCCTTGAAAATCAACGCCAACATCGGTGCTCCCGCTGTTTCCCGTGCGGAAAAGACCGCCTGGGAAGCCGGTGACAAGCTGGGTCTTTATGTCTGCAACGGTACTTTGGGCACTCCGTACAACCAGAATGCCGTCTATACCAACACCCCTTTCACCTATTCAGCTGCCGGATGGACTTCGGAAGAGATCCTGCTGGATGAGAACGAGGCGACGGTGTTCGCTTATTATCCGTATGATGCCACGCTGACCACCCCCTCCGCCCTTCCGGTGGACATCACCACCCAGACGGACCATCTGTACGGACAGGGCGACACCAAGGCGAGCATCCTGAACCGTAATGTGAACATCACGATGAAACATGCCCTTTCACAGGTCGTATTCCGCATGAAGAAAACGGAAGGATACAGACAGGAAGGCGTCCTTACCGGGATCATACTGAAGAATGTCGGTTCCGCCACTCCGTTGTATACCCGTGCCACTATGGATATTTCAACAGGTTCCCTGACAAAAACGACGGCAGGCAATGTGGAATTCAGCGCCGGCGCCACCCTGACAGACAAGGCCGTATCCTTTTCATCCATTGTCGTTCCGGTTGATGCGACAGCGGGCAAGGATATGCAGGCCGTGTTCACCATTGACGGAAAGCAGCTGCAATTCACCTTCCCGGCCGGAACGAAATGGGAACGCTCTTACCGTAATATCTACGACATCGTACTGGGGAATAACGGTCTGGTCATCGGCGGTGCCGATGGCAGCGGTGTGACCATCGAACCCTGGACAGACGATGTGAAAGGTGAAATCCAGCTTGTACCTGTAATCTGACTTTAAGGGGCGGGAAGCCTTTCTTCCCGCCCTGTTACAAACCATATCGGGGCTGCCAATCCCCCATAATCAGACAAAACGATGAAAATGAAGAATATTTTAAACAGCCTTTTCCCCTGGCTGGCCATGACAACCCTCCTGTCCCTGCAGGGCTGTGAGAATGAGGAAGGCACCGCAATCCACAGCCGTGATACCGTGTCCTTTGAAATTGACGCAGGGGGAGCACGGGCAACCGAGACAACGTTTGAGACCGGGGATGCCATCGGCGTCTATGCGGCAGTACGCATGTCATCAGCGCCTGCAACCTTGAAAACGTCCGGAAACTATGCGGACAACAAGCGGTTCGTCTGGAACGGCTCGCAGTTCGTGGCGGACGGGGACGCCAACGAAATAGCCGCCGGCTATGAAACGGACTATTATGCCTATTACCCCTACAGGGAAGACATGGGCAATCCGTTGGATTATGATTTCAGCATACAGGGGGACCAGCGGGAAGGCATCACGCTTTCCGACTTCATGTATGCGGCCAACAGGAGCGGAACAACCGATAAGGTCATAACGCTCGCCTTCTCCCACCGGCTGTCCCGGCTGCAGGTCACTTATACGCCGGAAGCGGGAGAGGCACTTTCCGGCGTGACCATCCAAAGGGCCAAGGCTACAGCCAATATCAACCTGGGAACCGGCACCGCCAATACCCTTGGAGCCACCTCGGATATACGGATGTATAATGACGGCGGCACATTCACTGCGGTCATTCCGGCGCAGGCCCGGGATGCCGACGGTACATTCCTTACCCTTTTATTTGCCGACGGCACAAAAAAGGACTACACCCTTACGGCAAAGAAAGAATTCCTTGCGGGGCATACTACCGTAATTCCGTTCATGGGCAAAGAGCTGCAGTATACCTTTACCGTCAGTCCGGAAACCATCGGCAGCGGCTATTCCGGCGGCATCTATAACTACGAAACGGTTTCAAACAAATATTATTCAATAAACGGGAAGCCATTGCCCGGCACTGAGAGTCCATTGGATTACACGGTTTCAACGACAGACGTCTGGATAACCCCGGACAAGGCGGGCAAAACAATAAAGGTGGCGGAAAACCTGAATACCGCTCCCCGAAACGGCAAGGTCCTGTTTACCCAGGCAGAATCCGGAAGGACTTACATCCTGCCGGTACAACAGTCCTCCGCTACCACGCGGCAGACCTTGCAAATCAGCACAACTGCGGGAAACATACCCGCTGCCGGAGGAGACAAGGCTGTCACAGCCGTTCTCAGCACTTATTATAACGACCATCGGGATCCTGATAAAAAAGAAAATGTAACGGTTTCCCTCAGTGGAACCGGGACGGGATTCAGCCTGTCCGGGAATCAGGTCCTGGCTGTCAACAATACTACGACAAATGCCAGAAGTATTACCGTAAAAGGCAGTTACAACGACATAACATCGGATAACAGCCTGACCATAACACAGGATGCCGGTGCAAAACAATACGCATCCTGGAGCGACTGGAGTGTAACCGTATCAGCCAATCCGGAAACGGTTGCAAACACGGGAGGTACATCCGTCATCACGGCCGATGCAGCCCGTACCCGTGCGTGGACGTGGAACGGTGTCGGCGGTTCCGGCGGTACGGAAACAGACAGGGCCACACCGTCATTGTCGGCAGCCGGCAGCGGATTCAGCCTGTCCGGAACAACACTGACAGCAGGCAACAACACAACAGCGTCTGAAAGGTCCTGCACAGTCACGGCCACTTCAAACGGCAGGTCGGCCGCCTGTACGGTCAGACAGTCCGCCGGCAGTCAGACAACGGAGTACGGCAACTGGACCACGGGCTCATTGTCAGTGTCCGCCAGCCCGTCCGGTATCGGCTCATCCGGAGGCACAAGCCGCCTGAGTGCGACAGCATCACAAAGCCGTCCGAAATACACGAAGTGGAACGGCATAACAACAGGCACCACCACAGAATACCGGAGTGTGGATGTGAGCTCATCCGCCTCATGGTCAGGAAGCGCGTCGGGCTTCAGCCGGAGCGGCACGACTGTCACAGTGGCGGCCAATGGCAGCACTTCATCCCGCAATTGTACTTATACGGCAAGTTACGGAGGAAAATCAGGCCATGTGACAATCCATCAGGATGGAAAGCCCGCGGATGTAATCACCTACGGGTACATATTCACGCTCGGAGCCGTCAGCGGTGATGACGTTGTCTCCACCGGGGGAACCGTCACCTACAGTGTCACCTCACAGAAGATCACATACACCAACGGCAGCGAAACCTCCCGCAGCAATATCGGCTGGTCGGCTTCCGCCAACGTGTCCTGGATCAGTGCCGGCACAAACTCGGCAACCGTCAGTGAAAACCCGACAACTTCCGACCGTAGCGGCACGATTACGCTGACCCAGAACGAAAGCGGAAGGAAACTGTCAATCACTGTATACCAGGACAGAAAGGTATCGGTGGACATAAACTAAAAACTATAAATATGGATAAACCATTCAATCATCTCATTATTTGTCTGACGTTTGTAATGCCGGTTGCAGCCCTCAGCGGCTGCTCCGGCCCTAACGACAGTCCGGAGCAGGACGCCGTCATGTCCATCAGCTCCTGCACGGCACGTGGCGATGACGGGCAGGAAATGTCCGTCAGCGAGTTCGGCATGTTTGTAACGGATACGGCCGGAAACCTGTATCCGGACAACATCCGAGTCCTCAACCGGTCCGGGAAATGGACATTCGCGGAGATTTCCCTGTCGGACGGAGATAAAGGCATATATGCGTATTATCCTTACAGCCCGTCCTGCAGCGGCGGAAAGATGGGCCTGGACGCAAGGAGCCAGACAGACTATCTGTATTCAGAGAGGACCATGGTGTCCGGGAACGCACCCTCCGCCTCCATCACCCTGTATCATCTTCTTTCGAAGGTGACTTTCAGAATGCCCGCCGCCGTCACCGCGGTCAGAGTGGCGGATTACAGCTACTCCGCCTCGTACAGTCTTCTGACGGGCTCACTGGAGATAAAACCGGAAAAAGGCACAATATCCTCCGGGACAGGAAGCCTACTGCTCTATCCCGGTGACAGTCCGGCCATGCACGTGGCGCTGGTGGCCGGCGGACATCCATACGACTTCGTCATGCCGGCGACGGCATTCCGATCCGGAAAGGAATATGTCTACACTTTGAAAACCGCCGGAAACGGGGTGGAGATAGAGGACATCACCATCACCGGCTGGCAGCCCGGAGGCAATTATGAAGGAACAATAACTGAAAAAGAACAAGAAAGGCAATGAAAAAGAAAATTTATACTTTATCCGTCCTGCTGGCAGCGGTTCTTCCGGCAGGGGCACAATCCATCAAAAGTGACATCAACACCGTCCTGAACGACATCGCACTGCCGGTTTTCCTCGGTGTGATGGTCATGGCGCTTGCCGTAGGCATAGGAAAGAACTGGAGACTCATCAATGACGAGACCAACGAGGGCAACAAGAAACAGGGATGGATGAACGTCGCCTACATGGTCGGCTATGTCCTTATCGCGGTGACCGTCATCAGCTTCTGCGTGGGCAAGATAGCCGGTGTCAGCTTCTCAATCTGACCGCCATGGAGTACAAGGTGCGCAAAGGGATCGAGAACCCGTGCAAGATACACGGGCTGCTGGTACGCGACTTCTATCTGTTGCTCGGTTACGGCGGATTCGCCGTGGCCGTACTCCTGCTGAACGTCAAGAGCTGGCTGGAGGACGGTACGACAGGCGGTGAAATGCTTTTCATATTCGTATTGCTTGTCGGATGTGGTCTGTCGTTGGCAAGGAAGTTCTATAAGAATGCCTCAAGGAAGAAGTACAGGCCGCCGCATTGGGAGAAGACGGTTACAAACCGTGATGTGAGAAATGCTTTAATGAAAAAACAGATAGACTACAGAAAATATGAATAGACTTATAACTGACTGTCCCGAAGTGCTGTTTGCTTTTGTCTGGACATTCTTTTTTTGTGTGTCTTTTGTCTTTTATTGTATCACCAAGGAAATAAAAGATTCAAGAAATATACGTATACGTAAAAACAGCACTCCTAAAGAAATTGGAAATAAGGAAATAGGTGGTGAAAACAATGATAAAAAAGAAGATGATAAAGAGTTGCCTCCTTAAACTGTTGCTTTGTCTGTTACCGGTTTTGACATGGCGGAGTTCCCACAGGTTGATGGCTATACCCAACAATAGCATGGGCGGAAGGAGTATTATCATAACTCTCCAAAATATTATAAAGTTGGGGTCAACTCCGGAGAGAGGGCAGGCAAATACCCAGTAAATCCCTGACATACAGGAAAGGATACCAACCGGTGCATAGCAGATCCATTCTTTGGAAACCCAAAATGCGGAAAGCGGAACGAGGACTACTGAATAGGCAACCGAAATTCCTGTCACAATCAATAACTGTATCCCAAGCGGTAGTGTTCTGAAATGAACCACGGCTGTGAACAGGAGCGGATAAATGACCAGTGCGCATAGAGCAATACATAGAAAAACATTAAAATGCTTTTCTCCGATTTCCAACTTTACAGTGATTTTGTCAGTCAATGTTTTAAGGGCTGTACTGATTTCATTCATAAACTAAAAAGATATAAAGATACAATATGTTTTATTGCTGCAAAGATATAAATAACAACTGAACGGGATAACAAATAAAAAAACAAACAATAAGAAAATGGCAAACGAAGGATATTCCATACTGGATGTCATCAATGACGAATACGGTGTCATCCTTACCAGAAACGGCTGCGTGTCTGTAGCGTTCCGCATGTACAATCCGGAATGCTACAGCCTGCACCGTACCGACCTGGAGGAGCGCAACGCGCGTCTCTACCAGGCGTTCAAACACCTGCCCTCCGGCAGCTTCGTGCACAAGCAGGACGTGTTCCTTAAAAGGGAGTACGTTCATGAGCTGGAAGGGGACAGCTTCATCGACAAGGCGGAACAGAGGCATTTCTCCGGCCGTGAGTATCTGGAACATGACTGTCTTCTGATATTCACCCTGTCCGGCCTGTCCTCCCTGGCAGCCTCGTACAATGCCAACCCGTTCTCCTACCGGGAGAGGCTGCATGTGTCCGACCGGGAGAAACTCACCGAATTTCTGGAGGGGGTGAACTCCGCCATTGGTGTGATAAACAGTATCAGGGACACCCGTCTGGAAAGGATGGCCGCCGCCGGCCTGAGGGAGTATGTCATCCGGTACATCAACTTCTTCCCCCGGGCTGACTGCGACCGTGACATCCATTTCTCCGGAGAGATCACCGTCGACCGGGAGAAAGCGCGTTGCTATACCGTCTGTGACGGTGACTATCTGCCTGACCGCACCGTCAGAAGCGATGTGGAGGACACCACACTGCCCGTGTCCGGATGCAGCCTGTACATGGCGGAACTGGAAGGCCTGGGCGTGCACCTGCACTGCAACCATGCGGTCAACCAGATCCTCTATTTCGAGGGATCGGAGAAACTTTATGAAGAGTTCTCCCGCCGTGTGGCGGTCTACCGCACCAACAAGGGATGGGACAGGGCCATGCTGGAGCCGAAGGCGGACGAGCTCGAGAACATGCAGAAGGAGATCATGGAGGAGAGGCAGCTCCTCTGCCGTGCCAATTTTTCCGTCATGATATGGGATGACAGCCCGGAACTGCTGGACCGGGCCGAGAAGAAGCTGCGGGAATACCTGACCGTCTCGGACTTCAAATTCTATATACCGTCCTACGAGCATCTGGCCAACATATACCTGGCTTCGGTTCCCGGACAGGAGAAAGGGCTTGACAGCGGTTTCCTGTTCCTGACCCCGCTTTCCCTCGCGCTCTGTCTGTTCATCAACTACACGACATTCACCCCGGATGAGGAAGGGGTGTATTTCAATGACCGTATTTATCAGATACCTTTGAAAAAGGATATCTGGGACGCGAAGAAAAAACGCATACCGGCCCGCAACGGCATCGTGGTGGCATCCACCGGCGGCGGCAAGTCCGTGCTGACACTGAATATCGTGCAGCAGCTCATCGAGCAGGGCTATATCGTGGTGGTGGTGGAGTTCGGGTACTCTTTCGGACAGCTCTGCAAGCTTTATCCTGAAATCTCGCTGCATGTGGACTATGACGGGGAGACACCGCTGGGTCTGAATCCCTTCGATCTGGAGGGCCGTTCCCTTGACAACAACAAGATAGAGGTGCTATCGGGTATCGTGCAGCGTTTCTGGCGCCGCATGTTCGGGAAGGACGAGGAGGAGCAGTCCGTAGCCCTCACAAAATTCATCCAGGATTATTACGCCACCTGCCTGCCGCCCCATTCCTTTCCCTCTTTCTACCGCCACGTGACGGAGCATTATGAGGATATTTGCCGGCGGAAGGACGTAGACCCCAATTATTTTGACCTGTCCTCCTTCCGTCTCATATGCAGCGAGTTCCTTCCCGGTGAACGGTATGCCAATGTATGCAGGACCGACGGAGTGCCCGATTTCGGGAACAGGCGGCTGGTCGTGTTCGAGCTGACGCAGATCAAACAGGACAAGTTCCTCTCCGACCTGGTCATGGCCCTGATCTTCGACGTGATTCATGACAAGATCCTTTCCGACCGGACCAGAAGGGGGATGATCATTTTTGACGAGTATGCCGAAACGGCGCAGATGAAGTCCAGAGGCGAGGATATCAGCATACATTCCGCAGTCGCCTTCTGCTACCAGAAGATACGCAAGGAGAACGGTGCGGTGATGACCATTGTCCAGAGTCCCGACCAGCTTCCCGATGACGAATTTACCAAAGGCATGATCACCAATACCCAGCTGCTGTACATCCTTCCCACAACGGATGTGGTATACAGGGCCGTGGAGAAAAGGTTCGAGATGGGGGGCGACCCCGCCCAGTGCAACATGATGCGGTCCATCCGCAACGACTTTTCCGGGGAGCGTCCGCATTCCGAGTGCTTCATCCGCTTCACCGGCGGCCAGGGGAGGTATGCGGTGGTGGTGCGCAACGAACTGAGCCGGGAGAAGTTCCTCGCCTTCCAGACCGACGGGGAGACATGGGCTGAGATTGACGGCTATTCCAGGACCATGCCGATGGAGGAAGCGATAGGCAGATACATGGAGAGACACCCGTCAAAGGACAGGAAATGAAAGGAGACCGTATGGAAAAAGGATTAAAGGGATACAGGCCGCTTCTGCTTCTGCTCCTGTGCGGCGGAATGACCTTGAAGGCTGCCGCACAGGCGGCGATTACCGACCCTCTCAACACCGCCCAGAGCACACTGACCGCGGGAAATACCGCAGCAACGGTGAAACAGGTGACGGAATCGGTGAACAGGCTCCAGACCGCCCTGGACTATGTCCAGAAGGTGTCCGCCACCGTCAGACGCGCACGGATGTTCACGGACCTGATAGACCGGCAGAACCGGTTGAACAGCAACTGCCTCAGGACGCTGGAAGAGACGGAGAAGATGGACATGAAGGGGCTGCCGGGCATCACTTCGGCCGTGCAGGACGTGGTGGCGAACAACGCCGCCATCATCTCCCTGACCGGGGATATACTCAGCAGTGACCTGAAAATGAACGACAGCGAACGGATGGAGCAGCTCGACGGATGTCTTCAGGAAGTCCGCCGCCAGGAGGCTTCACTGGGCACCATCAGACAGATCATGTCACATACGCGTACCATCAGACGGAATTTGGGGCTTGTAACGGAATAGGAATATGGCATCAATAACAGAAATATCGGTCGAGCATATCCACAATGCTTATGAAAGTATCCGGGGGAACATCGCCGTGGAAGCCTTCTATGCGGTAGTGACGGGATTCATGGCTGTCACGCTCATCCACCGTCTGTATACGGTATACCGGGAGGTGCAGTCCAACGAGGACGGCACGCCCACCATGAAGGATTACATGAACCTGGTGTGGCAGTATGTATTCTGCATAGCCGCCGTCGCACTGTTCCCCGTGCTGCTGGAAGCCCTGGAAACGGTGTTCGGCAAACTGATGGACGATCTGCAGGCCGGATTCGGCGGAAAGGTCTATGATGTGGCCGACCTGTTCCAGAAGCCGATAATCGCACAGTTCGAGAAACAGTTCAGCGACATGTCGGTAATGGACGTTGCCGGCGTGTTGCTCAATCCGGTCGGCAGTTCGTTCGATTATCTGCTGGCGTATGTGGCCGGCATCATAGCCGCCCCTTTCTACATGTACGCGCAGACCCTGTTCATAGTCGGCAGATACATGTTCCTGCTCCTGCTGGAACTTATATCCCCTGTGGCGATAGCCTGTTTCTACAACGAGAGTACCCGGACGTATTTCCATACATGGTGCAAGAACCTGCTGGTCTGTTATCTGATGGTACCGGCCTTCATCCTTGCCAGCAAGTTTTCGGACGCCATCGTCTGTGAGTATGTCATGAACACCTCGTGGAATGTCGTCCTGCAGGTGTTGTTCTCCCTTGCGTTGAAACTGTCCCTGCTGGCGATTGTGAGAGGCAGGATCCATAACCTTTTTTAAAACAACGGAAGAATATGAAAATGGATATAAAGAATATGGTGAGGGACTTCGCCTCACTGGGAGAGGCCAAGAAGCGGTCCTCCGTCTATGTCAAGGCGGTCAGCCTGTTGTGTGCGGCCATCGTCGCCCTGGTGCTGTTCTTCATGAACATGACCGTCCGCGGAGTGACGGACAGGATCCTTGTCGTGAACACCGGCGGAGAGTTCCTGCAATTGAAGTCCATGGAAACGGACAAGTTATACGAGACCCTGTTGAAGGCCCACTGCAACGCGGTGGCCTATTATGTAAACTCTTTCGACAGGATGAGCATCTCCGGAAACCAGGCGCAGGCCGTGTTTCTGGTGGAGAAATCCGAGCTGAACGCCATCTGGAACAAATACCTGAACGACCGCGCCTATGCCGACGCGGCAGACAGGGGTGTCATCTACAAGTGCGTGTTTGAGAAGCTGCACAGGGTCGGGATACGTGATGACGGTTACAACGTGCTGTTCACCTCCATCCTGTCCATCCATGATGCCGGCGGGGTCAAACGTATAAGGATATACAGCCGGGGCGACGCCATACGCACCACCCCGTCCTATC
>ENA-UESU01000991-UESU01000991.1-human-gut-metagenome-genome-assembly--contig:-NODE-991-length-21994-cov-24.630743_pt1 | contig 21994 bp, 22 predicted proteins | sample MGYA00243007_ERZ508008 | MGnify/ENA primary metagenome ERZ508008 (study PRJEB26167, sample SAMN06115399) | human gut metagenome | host: Homo sapiens | place: China:Henan | collected 2016-06-23...
AAAAGGACCGGCTCCTGCAAATGGAATCGGCCCTATTTTTTTCTATTGCTTCCTAAAGTTTAGCGGACAGTAATAATATTTTTATGTTCCGGTAAACGACCTGAATAAACTGCATCTGGATTATCGGTAGGATGGGCGGATGCTCCGCGGAGCATCCCTACAACTGTGGACATGTTATAAGATTATATTATTTGACCTGGCGGATGAAGTTTACGATGAGGTCGAGGACTTCGGGGGCGATGGTCTCGCGTATCTCGCCATATTCGGCGGTCTCGCCGGTGACGGCGTGTTGCATGAGGTGGTTGAGTCCCGGCATCAGCCGCGTGTCGGCATTCGGGACGAATGAGTGTATCACTTCCAGATTATCCGCCTCGACCTGAGTATCCTTGTCGCCGTTTATGGCAAGCACCGGACAGGTGATTTTAACAAGATACTCGCGCGGATTCAAGCTTACCAGCCCGTCAATCCAAGGCGTACGAATCTTTTGCGTCATCTTTAGCGAAGGCATAATCTGCGGAGGTGCCTCCACTCCGGAAGCTGCGACAAGCGAGTCTACATCAATCGGCGTATAGACACCATCACGATGCTGCCGTGCCATGGTATCAAATACCCTGTCGACTATCTTCAGGGCATTTTCTTTATCCGCACCGGTGATTCCGGAAAGGTCAAGTGCGTGAGCGTTCTGCCTCATCAATGCCTCTTTGCCCGGTATAGCCAGCCCGGCAAGGGAGATTATGAAATCGGGAGCGCCCTCGGCAGCCATCATAAACGCGATTGTACCGCCCTCCGAATGACCGAGCACACCGGCTTTGCCGTTTGGCACAATCGTGCGGAGAAATGCAAGTGCGCTCGTGGCATCGTTTTTAAACGTATCGGTGGTTGCCGTCAGGAAATTGCCGCCGGAATCTCCGGTGCCACGGTCATCATAGCGAAGCGATGCGATGCCGTTACGGGCAAGACAGTCGGCGATGACCGCAAACGGACGGTGGTCAAACAGTTCCTCGTCACGGTTCTGCGGACCGCTTCCCGTCACCATCACCACAGCGGGGACGCGGGTGATGTCGGCAACCGGCGGAAGTGTCAGTGTCGCGCCCATGACCGCGCCGTCAGATGCGGTGAACGCAGTGTCGACAACCGTATATGGGTACGGCGGCTTCGGAGTCTGCGGTCGCCGCTCCTCAACGGGAGCTTCCGGCTGCAGGTTGAGCGGAAACGAATAACCGCGTTGCATGAATGTGCCCCGTATTTCGCCGGGCATAATCTTTCCGGTGTAGGAAGCCCCTATCGCGACACATGAAAGCGACAGTGAATCGGCACTGCACAGGGCGACTGTAACCGGTATACCCTTCGCGCCCTGATTGGGAGAATCCATTGTACATTCCGTCACCCCGTCGGTACGTTCAGTGAAGTTAAACACAAGCGGCAACCTCGTTTGACCCAAGACAAGCTCGCCGCGCCATGCTCCCGTCATGCCGAAAACCGTTACGGGCAGCATAGCCGCCATCGCCATACACAGACATTTGATATATCGCTTCATAATCAGGAGAGGTAAGGGGCAATGTCGTCGAGGGTGAGCTGGAGGAGGCGCATACGGTCGCGGAGGTCGGGGAGCGTCTCGCGGAAAAACTCGGCGCGGCGAGCCTCAAGGATGAGCGCGGGTGCGTCGGGCGACACATAGTAGCCCAGTCCGCGCTTCGAGTAGATTATGCCCTGCGCCTGAAGCTCCTCAAATGCTTTCAGCACCGTGCGGTTATTTACTGCAAGTTCGACCGACAGCTCCTTTATGGACGGCACACGACCGTCGACATGCCACACGTCAGACACAATCCGTGCGTAGCATAAGTCGACGATCTGCTTATATATGGGTTTATTCTCGTTAAAGTCCATAGGATAGGGTTATATCTGTCGGTTCTTGATTACCTGGCAAGCTTTTACGATTACAAAGATAGTACAAATTACGAAAAAAATCGTCAGGGGTATCGACCAATCATCAATTTGGGTGACCACCATGCCGGGCAATTCATCGGATTGCCGCTCTACACCGTTGAAGCCATCCTCAAATCCCTGGCGGAAGGCAGTCAAGCCTCCGATGATGCCTCCGATGAATGATTCCACCATCACTACAACAATAGTCCACACGACTGACAGGATTATACGGTTGTGCTTGATTGCCATAACGCAGTAAAGACACACTGCCATCGGGAGAAGCGTCGTGACCACTGATAGCCAGATGAATCCTTGGGTCATAAACATGTCAACGAGAGGGGTAAGCCCACTTATAAACGGATTAACCACCATCCACTGCTTTGTGCAGAGATAGCAGACTCCCATCGGCACTGCGATAAGCAGCGGTACCGCAATAAACGTGTAAAGCAGGATGAACGTGGCTTTCTGCCGCCAGTCAACGGGGAGGGCGGTGTCAATCTCCATGCCGCTGCGTGAGGCGAAAATCAGTGCGCCAAATACCAGCATGAGATTGAGGATGTTGGACACCATCGCGCCGATTATTATCACTCCTTCCCACCTCAAGGTGACGAATATGAGCAGGTAAAGGACCACTGCTATCACGGGATAAAATATAAGCTGCTTTTTCAGCCTGGGCATATAATAATTTAACAGTTGCATCGCTATCGGGTTTTAGAGTTTTACGTTATGGTGAAGGGCATTGAAAAGCAACTCATAATCTATGTCGGCACTCTCTTCGGCATCGTCGACACGCTGTATGGCATGGAACTGGTTGAAGCGGCGCTCCATGTAAAGCGGATTGACCGGCGGCACTGACGTGACAGTGAACGACACGCGACCAAGCAAGCTGTCGGCGGTGTCGGCAAGTAGCAGCTTGCCGCGTGACAAAACAAGTACCCCGTCATAAAGGTTACGCAGATCCGACACGATATGGGTCGACACTATCACGGTCTGCTCCTCGTTGACACACTCGGCTATCATTGTCTGAAGCTGCTGGCGCGACGGGATGTCAAGTCCGTTAGCCGGCTCGTCGAAAAGCAGCACTTCGGTACGCAGTGAAAGAGCGTAGGCGAGTTGTGCCTTGTGGCGGTTGCCGAGCGACAGTTTGCTCAGCCGCTCCCTGCCGGTCATGCCAAACCGCTCAAGGTTGCGCTGCAACATTTCGGCGTCAAATGTAGGGTAAAACACAGCATGGCATTTCACCATCTCCTCGATAGAGATGAAAGGAAATTTCATATTGTCGCCGAGAAAAAATATGCGGCGCATGGTTTCAGGCTGACGCGCCGACACCGGGCTTCCGTCAAGCTCGCACTCCCCTTTCGAGGGATAAAGCAGCCCGGCGATTATGTGCAGTAGAGTGGTCTTCCCGGCACCGTTTTCTCCGAGAAGGAGATAGATGCCTCCGCCTATGGAAGCGGAAGCGTTGCTCAACGCCTCCGCTCCCTTGCGGTAAACATAGGTTAAATTATTCAGAATTATCATTATTGAAAGTATAGAGTTCTACAATGTTATTTTACAGCTGTCACTTCGTAGCCTGCCTTGCGGAGCTGCTCCACGAGCCCCTGCTCGCCGATAAGATGACCCATACCTACTACCACCATCACATTTTCGGCGGGAAGTTGGGCTCGGAGCACTTTCATCCAGTTGTCATTGCGGTCGTAGAGCATACGCTTTGCAAGCTCGGGTGACATGCCCACTTCCGGGTCGTCAAACATCTCTTGCATCTTGGCGAGGTCGCCGGCGAGATATGCCTGGGCGAGTGTCTTGGCGTATTCAATCGATTTCTCATCGTTGCGCACACTCTTCATCAATCCTTCAGCCTGCTCGCTGATAGGCGCGCCCATCAGCATCCCCATCTGCTGTTCAAGGGTTTCAAGACCTTTCACTGTCTTGCCTGCGGCTATTGCCTTGTCTTGGACAATCTTGTCAAGCTGCTCCTGACCGTTAAATTCGGGAAAAGCGGTCATGCTCTGAAACACTCCGAGCTGGGTGTCGAGCACCACCGGCTTCATCATGTCGACTGCAGCCGCCGTGAGCATACCGCCGGTATATTTCGCCAAAATGGAATTTACCGAGTCAAGTTGCGCGGTGGTGAGTACCTTGGAGAGAGTGCTGTCGGCTGGAGCCATCGAGTATTTCATTACTATCTGCTGTGTCGCGGGCGAAGTCATTTCCGACATTTCCATTTCACCGTAGACGGTCGACACACCGTTGAGCGCCTCGGCAAATCCTGCGGTTGAGTCTAAGATTGACGCGGGTGCGATATGGTGGGTACCGAAAAGATAGGAATCACCTTTGGCATCGCCGCCCGACACTTTCCATAACAGTTGAGCCTGTGAGGAGAACACTGTTGCTACAGCAACGAGAGAGAAAATAAACTTTTTCATTTATCAATAATTTAATAGTTAATAATCGGTTTTGCATTGTGGCAGTGTAGTCGTGTACATCACTATCACGCCACAAAAGTACAACACGTTTTTTAATCTACAAAATTTTTTATAAGTTTTTTTATCACTTTTTTCATGGGAGCATTATGTTTATTAATTAGAAATTGCTAATTTTGGTGACATACATAATCAAAACACTATTATATTATGGACAACATCTTAGACACATCTTACTTATTTCTCGCCGATGGGTTTGAAGAAATAGAGGCACTATCGACAGTAGACGTAATGCGTCGCGCCGGAATGAAAGTATATACCGTGGCAGTAGGGGGCAAGGACAAGACCGTAAAGGGAGCCAACGGCATCCAGGTCATAGCCGACAAGGATATTAATGAAATCGACGGCTACGATGCAGAATGGATTATCGTGCCCGGAGGAATGCCCGGCGCATCAAATCTCGCAGCAAACGGCAAAGTAACCGACATCATCAACAAACAGTGGATAAAAGGTGGCAAGATTGCCGCCATCTGCGCCGCTCCCGCCGTCGTTCTCGGACCTATCGGCGTACTGCGCGGACATGAAGCCACATGTTATCCGTCGTTTAAAGACGACTTGTTGAAAGCCGGAGGCAAGTACGTTGACAACCGCGTGGTAATCAGCGGCAACCTCATCACGGCAAACGGTCCGTCATCGGCACTCGTATTTGCTTTTGCAATCGTGTCGGAGACCCTGGGCGACGACGTCGCCTCCTCCGTCGCCTCCGGAATGCTCGTATAATCTAACCTGACCGCAATAAAAAGGGCGCTGGTGGAGCGCCCTTTTTTATTGAACTCACATCTGACAACTCTCCAAATTTATTCGTATATTTGCATCCATGAAACAACGTGTGCTACTTGTAAATAAGTTCTACTATAGGCGTGGAGGCGACTGCGTGTACCTTCTCAATCTTGAGGAGATGCTGCGCAGTCGCGGTCATGAAGTAGCGGTATTTGCCATGGATTACCCAGAGAACACCCCCTCGGAGTGGTCACAATATTTCGCCCCGGAAATTACATTTCAGGGAAGTGTAGCACAAAAAATCAAAGCCGTAGGACGCACTCTCGGCATCGGCGATATAAACGCCGCTTTTACATCGGTGCTCGACAAGTTCAAGCCCGATGTGGTCCATCTCAACAACATACACTCTTATCTGTCGCCACAGATTGCAAGAATAGCACGTCGGCGTGGAATAAAAGTCGTGTGGACACTGCACGACTACAAGCTGATATGCCCCTCATACTCATGCCGTTGTCATGGCGAGATATGTGAACGCTGTTTCACCGACAAGAGCCAGGTCGTGCGCCAACGCTGCATGAAAGGCTCCCTCGGGGCAAGCCTAATCGCGTGGCTTGAAGCAAAAAAATGGGATACTTCCACCCTTTCTGCGGCAGTTGACAGCTTTATCTGCCCGTCGGAGTTCATGGCGGAAAAAATGGCTCAGGGGAGATTTCCCAAGGGGAAAATTGTCACCCTCAACAATTTTATCGCCCCCGAAATGTGGGAAAAGTGCAGCTCCGCCCCCGTCAACACCGACCGCGATGATTATTACTGCTATGTCGGTCGACTGTCGGAAGAAAAAGGGGTAGAGACCTTGTTAAAGGCGGCATCGCGTCTACCCTACAGCCTGAAGATAGCCGGAGGCGGACCGCTCGCCGAAGAATTAAAGAAGCGTTACGCCGGCTGCGCCAATATAGAGTTTCTGGGTCATCTCGACGGCGACGGAGTGAACAGACTGCTTGCCGCCGCGCGTTTTTCAGTAGTATCGTCGGAATGGTATGAAAACAATCCTTTCAGCGTCATAGAGTCACATTGCGCAGGCACTCCTGTCATAGGAGCCAACATAGGCGGTATCCCGGAACTTATCGACGATACCGACGGCATCACCTTCATGTCGCGCGACACCGAAAGCCTTGAGGGTGCAATCAAGGAGGCATGGAACATGACATGGGACTACGAAAAAATCTCCCGCAAGGCACTCGCCCGATTCTCACCCGAGCAACATTATATCGCCCTTCATAAAATATACGGTACCGGATCCGCGTTATAATTTATATTTATATAATGACCAAAATACGGAAGCGCATGGATGTACAACTACCTACTGATGCCTCTATAATATTGACTTATCGCTGTCCGATGAAGTGCAAGATGTGTAACATCTGGCAAAATCCCACCGACAAAAAGGAAGAGATTACCGCCGATGACCTCAAGACACTTCCGCGACTGAAATTCATAAACCTTACCGGTGGAGAGCCCTTTATCAGGGAAGACCTCCCCGAAATAGTCGAAGAGTGCTACAAACACACCTCCCGCATCGTCATATCCACCTCCGGATGGTATGAAGACCGCGTGATTGCCCTCGCAAAGCGATTCCCCTCGATAGGAATACGCATATCTATCGAAGGTCTAAGCGCCAAAAACGACGAACTGCGGGGAAGAGAGGGCGGTTTTGACAAAGGATTGCGCACACTGCTCACCCTCAAGGAGATGGGGTTGAAAGACATAGGCTTCGGCTGCACGGTATCCAACCATAACTCCGGCGACATGCTCTCGCTTTACAAGCTGTCGTGTGAGCTGGGCATGGAATTTGCCACCGCCGCGTTCCACAATTCTTACTATTTCCACAAAGATGACAATGTGATATTCAACAAGGATGAAGTGACCGAAAATTTCAAGAAGCTCATCACCATGCAGCTCAAGGAAGCTCATCCTAAATCATGGTTCCGTGCATTTTTCAACATGGGACTCATAAACTATATCGAAGGAGGCCGTCGTATGCTTCCCTGCGAGGCAGGCACCACCAATTTCTTCATCGACCCCTGGGGAGAAGTCTATCCCTGCAACGGGCTTGAGGAAAAGTTCTGGAAAGAGTCGATGGGCAACATCCGTAAAGCATCTTTTGACGAAATCTGGCATAGCCGTCAGGCGCAAAAAGTAAGGGAACTTGTGCGCACCTGTCCCAAAAACTGCTGGATGGTAGGCACAGCCGCTCCGGTTATGAAAAAATATATCAAGCATCCCGCGCTATGGGCGATAAAAAACAAGCTCCGTGTCGTGCGCGGTCAGGAGCCGTGTCTTGACAAGCGCTGGTATGACGTAGGGCAAGACCCTCATCAGGGCGACCTCGGCAAACGATAAACCGATAAACAATCACGCCATGAAGATAGTGGTAACAGGCACACGCGGCATCCCCGGCATACTCGGAGGGGTCGAGACCCATTGCGAGGAACTTTATCCGCGCCTCGCGGCGATGGGGCATGATGTAACCGTGATACGTCGCAGTTCCTACATCACCGACAACAACCGCATAAGCGAGTACCGTGGTGTAAAACTTCTCGATGTATATGCCCCGCGACGTAAAAGCGTCGAGGCTATTATCCACACCGCCCTTGCCATATTCAAGGCGCGGTCGCTTCATCCCGATATATTGCATATCCATGCCGTCGGACCCTCACTGCTGGTTCCTCTTGCGCGGCTTCTCGGCATGAAGGTGGTCATGACCAACCACGGTCCCGATTATGACCGCCAGAAATGGGGACGGCTGGCAAAAACCGTCATAAAGACCGGCGAACGGTTTGGCACCCGCTGGAGCAACCGCGTAATCGTCATTTCCAACGTCATCGCCGACATCCTTAAGCGAAATTACGGATATACCGGCAGCCGCCTCATATTCAACGGCGTAAATCTTCCGAAAAAATCCACATCAACTGAATTTCTCGACCGTCACGGCATAATTCCCGGCAAATACATACTCACCATAGGCAGATTTGTCAAGGAAAAGGGATTCCACGACCTCATCAGGGCGTACTCTAAAATACGTGACTGCGGCTATCAGCTTGTAATTGCAGGCGACGCCGACCATGAGGACAATTATTCGCGCGACCTGAAAAAGCTCGCCGCCGACAACGGCGTAATACTTACCGGATTCATAAAGGGCGAACCGCTCAATGAAGTGATGACCAACGCCGCACTCTTTGTGCTCCCCTCCTATCATGAAGGATTGCCCATAGCCCTTCTTGAGGCAATGAGCTACAATCTCGACGTTGTGGTGAGCGACATCCCCGCCAATCGCCTTGACAGCCTTTCACCCGAAGATTTCTTCCATGTGGGCGACATTGACGGACTCGCCCGTGCTATAGACAGTAAACTGTCGCAACATGCCGGAGAGCGCAACTACGACCTGTCACCCTACGATTGGGACAACATAGCGCGCCAGACTGAAGAGGTTTACCGCGAGATTTTGGGTGATTGAATTATTTTTGCTACATTTGTAATTGCAAAAATTGTCAACCTTTATGAGAAAGATTCAATTGATAGGCGCAACTGTGCTGTTCTTGTGTTCCTGCGGTGGTCTGTCACGTCAGGAAAAAGAGATTGCGGGTGACTACTTCAATGCCCAACTGTCTGACGAGCTGCCTGTCCTGGAATTGAATGAAAACAGAAAATCGGTCGTGCGTAATATTGCCCCCGATGTACTTGTGATGGAAGTCGACGGCACATGGAGTATCGTCGGCGACTCTCTTATCATCATCAATAACCTCAACACTGTCCGGCTCAAAGGTGACACTTCGATTGTAGGGAATATCGCGCCACGCTTTTCCAGAAAAATCACCGGTCATGACGCCCACTCGATTACCCTGAGCAAAGATAACATCGACTATCTTTATATACGCCATCACAAGGAATCCAACAAATAACCATCCACGACTATGAAATATCACTTCCTGACCTTGATAATCACGCTGTCAATGCTTCTCACCGTGGCATGTGACAATGGAAGCACCAGAGAAAATCTCGAACACGCCGAGCTGGCAATCGAGCAAAAAGATTATCAGGCGGCAAGAGGCATCTGCGACAATCTCCGCGAAATCCAGAACCACGCCGAGACAATGGATGCCGTCACGCTATGCAACCTCTCCATGCTTTACATGAAACTGAGCGATAACACCGACCGTGAAGACAATATCGGGCTGGCACGCCAATGCTATATTGACGCCTACTCGACCGATTCCGCGCAGGCTCATGAATATTACGACCATGTACCGGTAGAGGATCTGCCTCACCTGTCATTGTTGTCATCGATAGTCAAATCGACCACCGGTATTCGTGCGGAGGCTGTCGAGGAGTATATCGATGAAGGCGACAGCATCAGCGGATTAAACTGATTAACCCCATCATCTCCAATATACTGAATCCATGAAGTCCAACGACATGCAGGCGGCATTACGTGCCTTTCTTGACGCTAATCCCGACCTTCCAGAAGGTGAGTCAGCCGAAACTACTGATGACGCATCAACCGCACCCCCCGCTTTCCGCCTCGACATAATCCTTGAAAAGAAAGGTCGCGGCGGCAAACAGGCTACTATCATATCAGGGTGGCAGGACTCCGACGAGGCATTGCTCGACCTTGCCGCCACGCTAAAGAAACGCCTTGCCACGGGAGGCTCGGCTCGTGGAGGGGAAATTCTTATCCAGGGTGACCGGCGCAAAGATGTGCTCTCCCTGCTGAAGGAGTTGGGATATAAGGCGCGGATAATCTGACCCGCCGCCCTATGCTTACCATCCACAAGGCGTCGGCAGGCTCGGGAAAGACCTACACGCTTACTTACACCTATATCAAGATGCTCCTCGGTGAAAAAGACGACAGTGGCATCTATCATCTTTCAACCGACAGAAACCGGCATCGCGCCACTCTCGCCATCACGTTCACCAACAAGGCGACCGACGAGATGAAACGCCGCATAGTCCATCAGCTCGCCTGCCTCGCCGGGATAGGCGATGAAGAGAGTCCTTACGAAAAAGACCTCTGCTCCGAACTGCACACTGACAGCTATCATCTGCAGGCACAGGCTGTCGAGGCTCTTCACGAACTGCTCTGCGATTTCAGCAATTTCAATATCAGCACCATCGACTCGTTTTTCCAGACCGTGCTCCGCACCTTTTCACGCGAAGCGGAGATAACAGGCAATTATGAGGTGGAGTTGCGCGACGACTATGTTATCACCGTCGGTGTCAATGAGATGCTATCGTCGGTCAACCGCGCCACTGACCATGAATTTGCCACACGGCGCGAGATGATAGCTCTCGTAAGCTGGATAAAACAGTATATCAACCATAATATAAGCGAAGGCAAGAGCTTCAATATATTCAACCGCAAGTCAAATCTTGTCGATACTCTCGTCACCTTCACCTCGAAAGCGCTGACCGAGACCTACAAACTCAATGCCCCGGCAATCGACACGTATCTGGAGGATATCTCCCGTACCCTTGATTTTGCAAGAGAGATAAGCGCGTTGACCCGTCAACTGGAGAGCGACTTCTTCAAGGTCGCAAAGCACGCCTATGACACCCTTAAGGCAGCCGACGGCATTGACGGCATGATGAAAGACTGCAGCAAAAACTTCTTGATATGGTCGGAAGGAAGCTGGGGCAGCGGACCCGGGAAAAAGATTCGCGCATCACTTGACGAGCCGGCGGTGCTGTACAAGAAAAACCGCTGTCCCGATGACAACGTGCTTAATCTTGCCGCCGCTACGGCAGCCGAGGCAGTACGCGTCTATGACTCCATAAATCTGCTGAAGACCTTGCGAACCAATGTCTACAGCCTCGGTGTCATCGGCGAGATACAGCGTCAGGCGGCTAAGTTCAAGAATGAAAACAACGCCATACTGCTCAGCGACACCAACGACATACTGCGCCGCATAATCAGCGAGGCGGAAGCACCGTTTATCTACGACCGGCTCGGAGTGAGACTCCGGCATTTCCTGATTGACGAGTTTCAGGACACCTCACGCCTGCAGTGGGCGAACCTCCGTTCGCTCGTAAGGGAGAGCCTGTCCACCGATAACGACAATCTTATCATCGGCGACGAGAAGCAGTCCATTTACCGTTTCCGAAATTCCGACCCCGACCTCATTGTAAAGACTGTACCGGAGGAGTTTGCACGGCAATCGGTGACGCGAGGCAACAACCCGAAGGAAAACACCAACTGGAGAAGTGCCGCCGAGGTGGTGCGGTTCAACAACACCCTGTTCAGTTACATGTCGGAGGCAAAAGACCTCTCCGGCATATACTCCAATGTCGTGCAACGTATCGCGAAAGCGGATTTACACGGATATGTCAAGGCGACGGAATATGACAATGCCAAAACCGCGCTCGACAACATGACCGACGAGATTGTAAGACAGCTTAACGCAGGCTACAAGATGGGTGACATCGCCATTCTGGTATCAACCAATACCAACGGCAGGGCGGTGATTGACTATCTGCTGGCGCAAAAGACCCTTATACCGGGACTGCACGACCTTCAGATAATGTCGGATGACGCGCTCACCCTTTCATCGTCCGGAGCGGTGAGAATCATCACGAGCGTACTATCGTTTCTTGACGCGCAACAGTCGATGTTTGCCCCGGTCGAAGAGGATACTGCCGACACCCGAAAGCGTCTGCCTGTAGCCACTATCCAGAGCCGCTACTATTACCATCTTTCAAGAGGCGTTGACCGGCTGAAGGCTATTGAACTGACATTCAACGGCGACGGTGCGGAGGGTGACACCACCGCCAATGAAGCCGCCGAGATGAAGTGCATCAACCTGCCGTCGATTGTCGAGCGTATAATCAACCGCTACCTGACCGATGAGATGCGAGAGGCGGAAAATGTGTATATCAGCGGGTTCCAGGATGTCATCGCCGACTTCTGCGAGGGAAGCGAAGGCGACCTCCATGCCTTCATGAAATGGTGGAACGGCTTCGGAAAGGAAAAATGTGCGCTTGCCATCCCCTCGGAGGTAAACGCCATCCGCGTCATGACCATCCATAAGTCAAAGGGACTGGAATTTCCATGCGTACACGTGCCGCTGGTCGACTGGAGCTTCAACTCTTCAAAAAATATCGAGTGGTTCAAGACCACTGACGACGATGGCAAGCCGTTGGGAATACTATCGCGCTTCAGTCCCCACACTCTCCCGCCCTTCATCCCTCTCGCCACGACAGCCGTGCTTGAACGGGGCGAATTTGCCGAACAATACGCGGCTTTCGCAAAAAAATCCACCATCGACATCCTGAACAAGACATACGTGGCATTTACCCGTGCCGTCAGGGAGCTGATAATCGGCTATAAAAAGGTGGCAAATCCCACTGATTCCTCGGTACACGGCATGATGAACATAACGCTTGGTGACGCTACGGAGCAATGGATTGACAAGTTCGGCGAGAACAGGGGCTACCACGTGGCGCTTGCCTCGTACACCGATGAAAACGGCACATTCACTTTCGGCACTCCCACCGTGCCCGAGGCAAAGGAGAAAAAGAAAGATGCCTTTCCGGTTAAAATGCCCTCCTACATGTCGCTCGACAATGACCACATCTGGGACCTCAGCCGCATCGAGGACCTTGACGAGATGTCGCTGCCGCGTCAGAAAGGCATCATCCTTCACAACATAATGAGCCTTATACGCACTCCCCGCGACATCGACCGCGCAGTGAAGCGTCACGCCATGAAAGGATATATCACAGAGGAAGATATTCCGGAATACGTCGGGCTTATCTCGACGGCATTGTCCGACCCGGCTGTCACACCGTGGTTCAACGGCTTCACGCGGCTGCTTAACGAGCGAGCGTTTATCGTCAACGAGCGTGGCGGAGAGGCGCGGCGTTACCGCCCTGACCGGGTCGTGTGGCGCGCCAACGGGGCAATCGACGTGATTGACTACAAATTTGGCGAGGAAGAGCCTAAGAAATATATCTATCAGGTACGCGGCTACGTCGGGAATCTCAAGAAAATGTATCCGGGCACAACTGTACGGGGCTACCTGTGGTATCCTCTCCACTCCAAGATAACACCGGTAAATTAAGTCCGGTTGCTTTTTAACAATTACAATCTTGGTGTTTTGCAATAATCTCTGTATATTTGCAAGACAAATCATTATTATAATCACTCATGGAAACACCGGTCGACAATAACCTGCTCATAATAGGCAGAATACGTCATCTCATGGAATTACAGCACCTTTCACAGGTGGCGTTCTCGAAATTGATAGGCATAGACCCGTCAAATGTATCAAAATATCTTAGCGGCAAGCTTCCGGTAAGCGATTCCCTGCTTAACCGCATAGTGGTAAACCTCAATGTGTCGAAAGAATGGCTTCGCGACGGCGAGGGGCTCCCCTTTGAAAAAACCGGTCACGCGTCAAAAGTTGAGGTCGCAGAAATCTGCACCGATTACCGCAGTGAAGGCATCCCCGTCTATGATATCGACGTTGCGGCGGGATGTACAGAGATGACGCGCGCCTTCACGGAAGAAAATGTGATCGGCAAGCTTAACTTCCCGCAGCTCAACCCCGACTGGGTTGTGGTCCGTGCAAAGGGCGACTCCATGAAACCTAAAATCGACAACGGGGGATATGTGGCGTTTCTGCCCCAAAGCGATACAGAAAACATACTATGGGGACAGATTTACGTCGTGATAATGGAAAACCGCAGGGTTGTAAAATATGTGCGCCGCCATCATGATCCTACAAAGGTGATACTGCGCAGCGCCAATTCGGCATACGACGACATGGATGTGCCGCGTAAGGACATCGTGGCGCTGTATGTCGTGGAACGCATAATCAATATTCAGGATTGTTTTTGACAATGGTTATCAAAGAGAAAATCAGGCGCATCACCTCGATGCCCACATTTCATGTGCTGCTTGCGTTAAGCGCGGCTCACTGTCTCAACGACCTTCTGCAGTCGGTGATTACGGCGGTATATCCCATGCTCAAGACCGACCTTGGCATAAATTTCACGCAGATAGGACTTATCACCCTCGTATATCAGCTTGCAGCCTCAATATTTCAGCCGGTGGTAGGGTATGTGTTTGACAAGCGTCCATTCGTATGGAGTCTGCCGGCGGGCATGATAAGCACCTCGGTAGGTATCGTGCTGCTCGCCTACAGCAATTCGCTTGCCGGTGTGCTGCTTGCAGTGTTCATGGTGGGACTCGGCTCGGCGACCCTGCATCCCGAGGCGTCGCGCATCACCTCCCTTGCGGGACATGAGCGGCGCGGCTTCGCCCAGTCGGTATTTCAGGTAGGCGGCAACTTCGGCGGCTCAATAGGCCCGCTACTTGTGGCGTTGATTGTCGCGCCCCACGACCGCCGCTACATCATGTGGTTTCTGCTTTTCGCAGGACTCTGTTTCTGGGCTATGCGCCCTATATGCCGGTGGTATCGCGGATACCTCAACTCATTGAAGCAAGCCGAGCGGCGCAAGGAGAGCCATGCGGCGCTTCCATTGTCACGCGGCATGACCATCTTTACCATCTGCGTGATTATTATCCTGATATTCTCGAAGTATATCTATATGGCGAGCCTTTCGAGCTACTATACCTTCTATCTGATTGACAAATTCGGGGTGACGGTGTCACAATCCCAGATATTTCTGTTTGTATTTGTTGTATCGACAGCCGCCGGCACTTTGGTAGGTGGTCCCGTAGGCGACCGCTACGGAAGAAAGCCGGTGATATGGGTATCCATTCTCGGTACGGCGCCGTTCAGCCTTCTGATGCCTCATGTCAACCTGCCGCTCACCGTGATCCTGAGTTTTTGCGCCGGATTCATGCTCTCGTCGGCATTTCCCGCCATACTGCTCTATGCACAGGAACTGCTGCCCACGAAACTGGGCATGATTTCAGGATTGTTTTTCGGGTTTGCCTTCGGTGTGGGCGGTATCGCATCGGCAGTGCTTGGCGACTTTGCCGACCGTTACGGCATTGAGGCGATATACAATTTCTGCGCCTATACCCCGCTGCTCGGCATAATCGCGGCATTCCTCCCCAATCTCAAGAAACGCCCCAAAAGCCGTGACACGCACTCGGCATAATGCCATTGACTCAACCCAAAGTGCCGGGGCAATAAATCCCCGAAAGGGGGATTCATCCTGTTATCCACGGGTAATGCCGAAGGCATACCCGTGGACATGGAATCCGCTCATTGTCTCTACCCCGGTGCGGGTTGTATAGCTGCTTGATTAGCATACATCTATGCAACCCGTTTCAGGGTTGTATTGTTGTGGTGGTATCGCTTTCCACGGGTGCCCACTCCGGGGCTACCCGCGGTTAACTTTATCTTGCCCATTCCGGGCAAAATCCTTAAGTTAGCGACATTGCAATGCCATTGACTTAGCCTCTAACCTTTTAACCTATTAATCTTTAAGTGAGCTTGCGAAACTTAAATAAACAAAAAAAGGAGAGCAGGGATATCACATCCATTTCGCTCTCCTTCCCCTTATCAATAACAATTTATTTGGTCTTTCTCACAGGGTCGCAGGTAAGCCCCACACCCAGTTTCTTGAATATCTTGTGGTCGACCTCGCCAAGCATCACTGTCGAGTGAACCTGACATCCGTTCAGCTCGGGAAGCACCTCAAGTGCCCGGCGGCAATTTTCGTCATCCTTACTCAGCACTGAAAGCGCCACAAGCACCTCATCGGTGTGCAGACGCGGATTGCGGCTCCGCAGGTAACATGTCTTCGTGTGCTGTATCGGCTCAATCATCGATTGTGGTATGAGTTTTACCGAATGGTCGATGCCGGCGAGATGTTTCACAGCGTTAAGTATCAGCGCGGCACTCGGACCGAGCAATTCGCTCGTCTCGGCTGTTATGATTGTGCCGTCGGCAAGCTCGATAGCCGAACAGGGCACTCCGCTGCGCTCGGCGCGTTCTTTCGCGGCAACGGCAGGTCGACGGTAAGACGTGTCTATTTTCGCCTGCTTGAACAGCAGGGCAATCTTGTTGACCTCGTTGTCATTGCCATCGCCAAGCGCAAGATTGTTAAGCGCGGTGTAATAGCGGCGGATAATCTCGTTTTTGGATGCCTCACGACACACTTCGTCGTCATTGATGCAGAATCCCACCATGTTCACGCCCATGTCGGTAGGCGACTTGTAAGGATTCTCGCCGTATATTTCCTCAAAGAGAGAGTTAAGCACCGGAAATATCTCGATGTCGCGGTTATAGTTGATTGCGGTCTTGCCGTATGCCTCAAGATGAAAGGGGTCAATCATGTTGACATCGTTAAGGTCGGCGGTGGCTGCCTCGTATGCGATGTTAACCGGATGTTTCAGAGGAAGGCTCCACACCGGGAATGTCTCAAACTTGGCATATCCCGCCTCGATGCCACGCTTGTGCTCGTTATAGAGCTGGCTCAGACACACAGCCATCTTGCCGCTGCCGGGACCGGGTGCCGTCACTATCACGAGCGGGCGAGTGGTCTCCACATAGTCGTTTTTGCCGAAGCCCTCGTCGGAGGCAATCAGCTCCACATTAGTGGGATAGCCGTCGATAAGATAGTGATAGTAGGCATTGATACCCATGCGCTCAAGGCGTTTGCGGAAAGCATCGGCACTGCTCTGCCCGTTGTAGTGGGTAATCACGACCGAGCTTACCAGGAAGCCCCGATTCTGAAATTCCGTGCGCAGACGCAGCACATCCATGTCGTATGTGATGCCAAGGTCGGTGCGCACTTTGTTTTTCTCGATGTCAACGGCACTTATCACAATCACAATCTCGGCACGGTCGCTGAGTTTTGAAAGCATACGGAGCTTGCTGTCAGGCTGGAAGCCCGGCAATACACGGCTCGCATGATGATCGTCGAAGAGCTTGCCTCCAAGCTCAAGGTAAAGCTTGTTGCCGAACTGAGCTATACGCTCCTGGATATGTTCGGACTGAATTTTGAGATATTTCTCGTTGTCAAAACCGTATTTCATAACGGATTACAAAGTTAGAAATTTTCTCCCGAAAATACAAATCCGTCACCCGCTTCCTCATCAAAAACAGTCAGCTTTCAGTTGTTAGAGAGGGACTTTAGCGACCTTAGGGGCATTAGAGACCTTAACGACCTTAAAGTCGACAACTCACCTTCGGAGCGTCAATATTTGGGGGTAGAGGTAGGTCATGGCTGCCGATGCGCCTGGTCTTTTCCTCGCGGGTCTCCGGGGCACGCTTTGAGGCGGCGTTTCTGTTCCGGCGCTCGCGCTGACGTGCCGCCACGGCAGCGCGGCGGTCGACCGTACATTTGATTACCATGAACAGTGCCGCAGCGACCGGAGGAAGCTTTGATTCTTCTCCGGTCTGCTGATATCGGATGATTGCCTCGGTAAGCTGTTGCTGCATTTTCTGTGGAAGCATGCCGATAGCCGCTTTCCATTCCTCGTCAAATTTAAATGTGCGTTTCATAGCATCGTTATTTAGTCGGTTAATGCTGCAAATATAAGCTGCGCGGAGCCTCCCGCAATGTACAAATGGGAAATTTTTTCGCGGGAAATCCCGCGAAAAAAGGTTATGAGGGGAGAGACGAAGCCGGTACAAAATTTTCCTACGGAAAAAGGTTTTAGTCATCGGATTGTATCGCGTAGCTATAGGGGCTGCTGGAAGGCAGCCCGCGTTGCAAGGGTGGGAGCGGGCGAGCTTCCACTCGCCCCTACATCGGCTTGTAAATCAGGTTGTATCGCGTAGCTGTAGGGGCTGCCGGAAGTCAGTCCGCGTTGCAAGGAAAGCAGTGTTGCCGGTGGTTGAGCGAAGCGATACCACCGGAAATAAGAGCAAAATCAGATGTTTCCGATAGGAATCATCTTGGCGCACGGTTGATGATTCCCTATCGGGAAACGGTATGGGGAAGAAACCGCTGTCCGGGGGTTTCGCTTCGCTCAACACCCCGGCTAAGTTTGGATTATCCCCTTAAACGGGGATAAAGTCGGTGCATGACGTTTGCAGCGTAGTACGTATATGCGGGCGAGCTTCCACTCGCCCCTACAACGGTCTGCAAATCAAGACGGGAAGAGGTTATTCGCCGAGGGTGAGGGAGCGGATTATGCGGGGGATGTCGGTGTTGTTGAGCACATGGCTGAACTTCTCCGCGCCCTCGCCGACTGCAAATACCGGCACAGGGTTTGCCGTGTGGTTATGGCTGATGAAATCGGTGCCCACCCAATAATTATAGATACGGAAGGTCTCGGTCACAAACTCGTTGAATGTATTATAGAGCCCTTTTTCATCGTTGGACTGACGGGCAACAAACGTGCGGTCAAATGCGGCGCGGAGGCGATTGGTCTGCTCCTCGGTCAGAGGCACATTGGTCCAGAAACCAAGCTTATCGCGAAGCAGCGTGCTCATCTCCTCCCATGTCATCGTCTTACCCTCCTTCACGAGGTCACGGCAGTAGTCGGAAAGACGATCCTTGCTAATACGCTGAGTGTCGACAAGCGCCAGGTCGGCATGACCGTAATGATCGGGATGACCGATAGCCATGCCGCCGGTGTCATGATCGGCGGTAATGACAATAAGCGTTTCTTCGGGATGTGCGAGATAAAAGTCGTAGGCGACGCGTATGGCATCCTGGAAATTAAGCACCTCCTTGATTACGCCGCCGGGGTCGTTGGCATGGGCGGCATGGTCGATATTTCCACCTTCGACCATGATGAAAAATCGGTCGGGCGATTTCGCACTCACATGGTCAAGCGCCACCTTGGTCAATGCCGGCAGAGTCATTGCTCCGGGGATAGAGTCAATCGTATAACCGATATTGTTGGCGTTGCCCCACACGTTTTCAGGACTCAACACCCATAGCCGGTCGACCTTTCCGGCGAGTTTGGATGCCGGTTCAGTGCCGTATACAATCTCAATGCCGGCTTCCTCTATCATTGCGGGCACTTCGTTAGGTTTACCATCTTTACCCTTCGTACCGCGAAGAGAGCATCCTCCAAGAAAATCGTAGCCGGAGGCGACAGCCTCCTTATCAATGGCGTAATACATATTGCGCGCAGGCTGATGGGCGTAAAACGCCCCGGGAGTGGCATCGTCGGGAGCCACAGACGTGAGCACGCCCACTCCCCACCCCGCATCTTTAAGCTCACGAGCGATGGAGACATAGTGAGTCACCGAGTCGGGAGCCATGCCGAGCATATTGTTGTAAGTCTTGCTGCCGGTCGATAGAGCGGTACCCGCAGCAGCAGAGTCGGTTACAGGCGAAGATGCCGAATAGGTCCAAGCCTGTGAGGCTACCGGAAACTGCATCATAAGTATCGGCTCGTCGGCGCCACGCACCATGCGGTTATAATACTGTGCGGCGTTCACATGTCCCATGCCCATGCCGTCGCCTATCAGATAAAATACATATTTCACCTCGGCTGAAGCACCGAAGACACATGCACCGGCAATGACCGATGCCAGGATTCTGCGTAATTTCATGATAATAATTATGTTTTATTTAAGTAGTTCCTAACTTTTTACTTTCTCCATGCCATAACAACAATACTTACTTCATGAGCTTCAACATCGGCTCAATCAGATGCCGGTCATTGCTCAATCGCGGCACCTTGCGCTGACCGCCAAGCTTTCCGGTGGAGGCAAGCCACCGGTCGAAGAGTCCCGCCGGTGCCTCGACCACGGAAAGGCGGTCAAGAAAAATATTGCCTGTGCGCTTGGCATCGTAATCGGAATTTACCTCCCGCAACTTACTGTCGAGCATGTCGGCAAACTCCTCTATCGAAGCGGGCTTCCTTGAAAATTCAATAAGCCATTCATGTCTTCCGCGCGTCTTATCGGCAGCATAGACCGGAGCGGCGGTATAGTTGGCTATCTCACATCCCAGCTCACGGCAAGTGGCTGCGATGGCGGCATCGGCGTTATGCACCATCAGCTCCTCTCCGAAGGCGTTGATAAAATGCTTAGTCCTGCCGCTGATTGTTATCTTGAGCGGATTGACCGACGTGACGGTCACCGTATCGCCTATCTTATAACGCCACAACCCGTTACACGCAGTTATTACGAGGGAATATGTCGCTCCCGCCTCCACTTCCCATGATGCAAGCGCGCGGTCGGTCTCTTTACCTGTCTCATCAAGAGGTATAAACTCGTAGAATACCCCTATATCCATAAGGAGCAGCATCCCGGGAGTGTCGCGGTCGCATTGCACCGCAAAAAATCCTTCGGAAGCATTATACGTCTCCAGATAGCGCATACGCGCGGGGTCAATTATATGGTTGTATTGTTCGCGATACGGATCAAACGCTATGCCGCCGTGAAAAAACACTTCAAGATTAGGCCACACCTCATGAAGTTCCTGCGCACACGAAGCCTTCAACACCTCTTTCAGCACTACAAGAAACCAAGACGGCACACCGGACAGATTGGTGACATTTTCCCGCAACGAAGCTTTCACCAGTGCCGGAAGTTTGCGCGACCAATCCTCCATCAGGGCTATCCGCTTCGACGGGATTCTTACCATATTGGCAAGAGGGTTGATATGTTCTATCAGATTAGCCGAGAGATCGCCTACCACCACCCCCTTTGGAAGCGTCAGCTCATTAGCGAAGCTGCCTCCGAGAATGAAACCTTTTCCGTCAAACATCCGGCTCTCCGGGTAAAGCGTGAGGTAACGCGCCACAACGTCAAATCCTCCCGCGTAATGGTTACGCTTAAATGAATCGGAGGTGACAGGCACATATTTGCTCTTCCCGTCGGAAGTGCCCGACGACTGGGCGAAATTGCGTGTAACGCCGCGCCACAGCACATTGCGTTCACCCGCAATCATGCGCTCGACCAACGGACGTATGTCGGAATATTCCTGAAGCATGACACGCTCACGATACTCCTCATACGACCTTATATCCTTGAAACCGAACTTCTTCCCGACAACGGTATCTCTCGACGAGGCGATAAGCCAGGTGAGTTCACTGCGCTGCACCGCTTCGGCATCAAGCGCATTGCGATATGCAATCTTGGCTCGACGTGTAAACAATGGGCGTATGAAAGATGTCCGATTCATAAAGTTTTCTTTCGTGTTTCAACAAAGTTACGCTAAATTTGTTGAAAATTTATGTTGAAACTATAAATAAATGACACCCCGATGAAGAAGACCCTGCTACTCAGCCTGCTCCTCATGGTAATGACCGTGACCCTGTCGTCATGTGACCCTGATGATGACTATTATTACTATGACGCCCCGTTTTTAGGCACATGGATGAGAGATGACGGCTCCTCGAGCTTCACCTTTTACAACAATGGCTACGGAGTATTCACCGACTTCTACAACGGCGGCTCCACATTGTCATTCAGTTGGGAAGCAGACGATTATTACCTCACGGTATATCCTGATGACGGCTGGGGCGATGAATGGGATTACCAATGGACCGTCTATGGCAACACCCTCACACTCTACGACCTCGACAACGGCGGCTCCCTGTACTACTACGCCTACTGACGCGCCCGATATCTCGATTTCAATATCCGGCGCAACCGCTCTACCCCTGCTTTCCCAAGAATGAGGATGGCAGTGTACTGGCATGTTTTGGCAAGTCCGAAAAACAGGGCCCATAGTACCCCTTTAACGGCACCACTCACCGGAAGCAACATTTGCATAAACGACAATATGTAGCACATCATGCATATTGCCGCCACGATAGCCCCGGTTTTGAACGACAGGGACGCAAGCCACTTTTTAATTTTTACAAACGTATCTTTCATTTCATCACAAATATAGGCAAAACGCAGATTCTACCTGCAAGTGCAAAATTAGGCAATAAATTTGAAGAACTCGGAGAGCGGGGTTGAAAAACCAAGTTT
>ENA-UESU01000995-UESU01000995.1-human-gut-metagenome-genome-assembly--contig:-NODE-995-length-21921-cov-5.418010_pt1 | contig 21921 bp, 19 predicted proteins | sample MGYA00243007_ERZ508008 | MGnify/ENA primary metagenome ERZ508008 (study PRJEB26167, sample SAMN06115399) | human gut metagenome | host: Homo sapiens | place: China:Henan | collected 2016-06-23 | study...
TTGCGGCAACCAATAAATGGCTGATCGGACATCCGGAAGGTGGTTTGCCGGAGGGAAGTCATCTGGGACTGGTTGGAGAGAATATCACAGTATAGGATTCATTCAATTTTATTTTAGGAGGATAAAAGCATGAATAACATTCCAGAAGTAAAAGTTGGTATCGTGGCAGTCAGCCGTGACTGCTTCCCGGAGTCATTATCTGTAAACAGAAGAGAGGCATTGGTAAAGGCCTACACAGATAAATACGGTGCAGCAGATATCTATGAGTGCCCGATCTGTATCGTGGAGAGCGAGATCCACATGGTACAGGCATTAGAGGACATCAAGAAAGCAGGATGTAACGCACTCTGCGTATATCTTGGCAACTTTGGACCGGAGATCTCCGAGACACTGCTTGCAAAACATTTCGAGGGACCGAAGATGTTTGTCGCAGCAGCGGAGGAGACACAGGACAACCTGATCCAGGGACGTGGTGATGCATACTGTGGTATGTTAAATGCAAGCTACAACTTAAAATTAAGAAATGTACATGCATATATTCCGGAATATCCGGTAGGTGACGCAGCAGACTGTGCAGATATGATCCATGATTTCCTGCCGATTGCAAGAACTGTTATTGGATTATCCGAGTTAAAGATCATTTCTTTCGGACCAAGACCGTTAAACTTCCTTGCATGTAATGCTCCGATCCAGCAGTTATACAACCTTGGTGTTGAAATTGAGGAGAACTCTGAACTGGATTTGTTTGAGGCATTTAACAAACATGCAGGAGATGCGCGTATCCCGGAAGTTGTTGCAGATATGGAAAAAGAGCATATTATCTGCGGTTATCATACCCTGATCAACTGGGAGAAGACAGACATTGAAAAAGTAAGCGCTCTGATCGAGGTACGTGTAACTCCCCAGAGAGGCCAGGGCTTTGACAGTATTGCAGAGCGTATCTACAAATATCCTGAAGTACGCAGTGTGTATCTGATGTCCGGAGCGTATGATCTGATGGTCATTCTGGAGGGTAAGACCCTGCGGGAGGTATCTAATTTTGTATCTGACAAGCTGTCCACACTGGATTCCGTGCTGAGTACAGCAACGCATTTTATCCTGAAGAAATACAAGGATCACGGAACCGCATTTGCTACGAAAAAAGAAGATGAAAGAGAGATGATCACTCCATGAGAAATCCATTAGCAGATAAAGTAGTGGATATCAAACCATCGGGTATCCGCAAATTTTTTGACATTGTAAGCGAGATGCAGGATGCCATCTCTCTGGGTGTGGGAGAACCGGATTTTGATACTCCCTGGCACATCCGGGACGAGGGTATCTATTCCCTGGAAAAGGGAAGAACCTTTTATACCTCCAATGCCGGTCTGAAGGATCTGCGTCAGGAAATCTGCAACACGATCCGGAGAAAACAGGGCGTATCCTATGACTGGCAGCATGAAGTGTTGGTGACGGTGGGTGGCTCTGAGGCAATCGATATCGGGCTGCGTGCCATGTGCAATCCGGGAGATGAAGTCCTGATCCCCCAGCCCAGCTACGTATCTTATGAGCCCTGTGCGATCCTGGCAGGAGCGACTCCGGTGATCATTGACCTGAAGGCAGAGAATGAATTCCGCCTGACAGCAGAGGAGCTGGAGGCAGCCATTACGGACAAGACGAAGGTACTGATCCTTCCGTTTCCCAACAATCCCACGGGAGCCATTATGGAAAAGTCTGATCTCGAGGCTATTGCGAAGATCATTGAGGAGCATGACATTTTTGTCATGTCCGATGAGATCTATTCAGAGCTTACCTATAAAGAGAAGCATGTTTCCATCATCAGTCTTCCCGGCATGAAGGAGAGAACCGTTTATATCAACGGTTTCTCCAAGGCATATGCCATGACCGGATGGAGACTGGGATACTGTTGCGGACCTGCAGCCATCATTCAACAGATGACGAAGATTCATCAGTTTGCCATCATGTGTGCTCCCACCACCAGCCAGTATGCGGCAGTGGAAGCTTTGAAAAACGGAGATCCCGACATCGAGGAGATGCGTACGGCCTATAATCAGAGAAGGCGCTTTTTGATGAATGCGTTCCGTGAGATGGGACTGGAGTGCTTTGAACCTTACGGTGCATTCTATGTATTCCCCTGCATCAAGGAATTCGGCATGACCAGTGAAGAGTTCGCCACCAGATTCCTGGAGGAGGAAAAAGTAGCTGCCGTGCCCGGAACCGCATTTGGTGACAGTGGCGAGGGGTATCTTAGAATCTCCTATGCGTACTCCCTGGAAAAGCTGAAGACCGCCATTGGCAGACTGGGACATTTTGTAGAGAAGCTGAGAGCAGAACAAAAAAATAAATAAAGCATTTCAGGTAACTATTCGGAATCACAGGCAGAGAAGTGGTTCTGGATAGTTACTATGTTGTAAAGGAAAAAATATGCATATTATATTACACCAGCCGGAGATCCCGGCAAACACCGGAAATATCGGAAGAACCTGTGTGGCTACCGGCACCAGCCTGCATCTGATCGAGCCGTTAGGCTTCCGTTTAAATGAAAAAGAGATCAAGAGAGCCGGTATGGACTACTGGCAGCATCTGGATGTCACCAGGTATATGAATTTTCAGGAGTTCCAGGAAATGCATCCCGGAGCGAAGATCTGGATGGCAACCACGAAAGCACACCAGACCTACACCGATGTAAAATTTGGACCGGACGACTATATCATGTTCGGCAAGGAGAGCGCCGGAATCCCGGAGGAGATTCTCGTGGAGCATGAAGAGACCTGTATCCGTATCCCTATGCTTCCCGAGATCCGTTCACTTAACCTGTCCAATTCCGTCGCGATCGTCCTCTATGAGGCACTGCGGCAGCAGGGTTTTGCAAGTATGCAGAGAGACGGCGAGCTGCACAGACTGCACTGGAAAGATCAGGACGAGCAGAAAGATCAGCAGTAATCCGAAGCATCCTCTTTACAAATCGTTTCCGCAAAGGTAAAATACTTTTATAATATGATTTATAAAAGATGACCCAAAATAAGTAAAGAGGATAGAAGTATGGAGAAACGGAATTCCACAAGAGGCAGGATCATCAACTATATGTTGAACCATCCGGTGACCTCCAAGGCGGAGCTGGCGAAGGAACTGAATATTAGTATGCCTACGGTATTGACCAATGTGAACGAGCTGATCGCCCAGAATCTGCTCACGGAGCTGGGAGAATACGAATCCACCGGCGGGCGCAAGGCGAAGAGCATCGGCATCAACAAGTCCTACCGCAGGGCGATGGGTGTCGTCATCAGTGCGAACCACCTCGAGATGGTGCTGATCAACTTAGGCTCCGAGATCGAGAAGAGCGAGCGGGTGCGCCTGAAGTTCTCCACCGATTTCTCCTATTGCATGGAAGTGAAAAAAGAGATAACGAAGTTCCTGCGGGATACCTGTGGAGAAGAGGAGCTGTTGGGTATCGGTATCGCCATCCCCGGCATCATCGATCAGGAGAACCGGATCGTGATGAAATCCCATGCTCTGCAGATCGAGAATTACAGTCTCCGCTTCCTCGAACAGGCACTGGAAGTACCGGTATATTTCGAGAACGACGCCAATGCGGCGATGCTGGCGGAGAATCCCCAGAAATATCAGGATGCGATCTATCTGTCTCTGAATCATACCCTCGGCGGAGCCTTCTGCATCAATGGACAGCTGTTCCGCGGCAGGAACCAGAAGTCCGGAGAGTTCGGACATATGATCCTCGTTCCCGGCGGACGCAAGTGCTATTGCGGCAAGGTCGGCTGTGCCGATGCCTATTGCGCGGAGAGCGTGCTCACCGATGACGGCGGGATTCCGCTGGAGACCTTTATCGAACAGGTGAAGAGCGGCGACGCGGCAGCAGGCGCAAAATGGGAGACCTACCTCGACCATCTCGCAATCCTCATCTCCAATCTCCGGATGGCATACGATATGGATATCATCCTCGGCGGCGATGTCGGCGGTGTGCTGGCAGATTATATGATCCCGCTTGGGGAAAAGGTCATGGCGTACAACGGATTTGACCATGATATCTCCTATCTGCGGAACTGTTCCTACGAGAAGGAAGCCTCTGCGGTGGGCGCGGCGAGACATTTTTTCGCCAGCCTGTGCCGGTAACATGGGGGTAAAAATAGAATAAAAATGCAATAAAACCAGTAAAATCAGGGATCCTGATCCGTAACACTGCACAGTCAGAGTATGGGTCGGGATTTTTTTGTTCTAATTTTCTGTAAAAAGTGATCTCAGGTAGTTGACAAATTCCCTTTCAAGGATGATAATACAAATACTTAAATAAAGTATTTTATAAAAGTAAATACAAAACCAACCACACACAAACTTTATCACAAAAGGAGAGGATTATTATGTTACAGGAAGTAATGACAAAACCCGGTGAGATCATCTTCAGAGAGATTCCCGTTCCGGAGATCACAGAGGATCAGGTACTGGTCAAGATCATGCGCATCGGCATCTGCGGTTCCGATATCCACGTATATCACGGCAAACATCCTTTTACCAAATACCCCGTAACCCAGGGACATGAGGTATCCGGCGAGATCGTGAAGCTGGGAGACAAGGTGACCGGGTTCCACGTAGGACAGAAGATCACCATTGAGCCGCAGGTATATTGCGGACACTGCTATCCCTGCCGTCATGGCAAATACAACCTCTGCGAAGAGCTGAAGGTAATGGGCTTCCGGACCACAGGCACCGCCTCTGAATATTTTGCAGTGGATGCCTCCAAGGTGACCCCGATCCCCGAGGAGATGTCCTACGAAGAGGGCGCGATGATCGAGCCGCTGGCAGTAGCCGTGCATGGTGTGAAGCAGATGGGCGATGTCACTGGCATGAATATCGTAGTCATCGGTGCAGGACCTATCGGTAACCTCGTCGCACAGACGGCGAAGGGCATGGGCGCAGCCAAAGTAATGATCACCGATGTCAGCGACTTACGTCTGGAGAAGGCAAAAGGGTGCGGCATCGACGTATGCGTGAACACGAAAAACAAGGATTTCGGCGACGCGATGATCGAAGCCTTCGGACCGGACAAGGCTGACGTCATCTATGACTGCGCTGGCAATAACATCACGATGGGTCAGGCAATCAAATATGCCAGAAAGGGAAGCGTGATCGTGCTCGTTGCTGTATTCGCAGGCATGGCAGAGATCGACCTCGCTGTGGCGAACGATCACGAGTTGGATATCAAGAGCACCATGATGTACCGCCATGACGACTATGTGGACGCTATCCGTCTCGTCAATGAGAAAAAGGTTCATCTGCAGCCCCTGATCTCCAAGGTATTCCCGTTCCAGGACTACCTCAAGGCTTACCAGTACATCGATGACAACCGCGAGACGACGATGAAGGTCATCATCAACGTACAGGAATAAGAGGGCGACACTATGGAACAGAAATATGGAGTGACCGGGATCGCCCACATCGGCATCCCGACCAATGATATTGAGAAGACCATCGAATTCTACAAAAGACTGGGCTTTCAGGTACTGTTAGAGACCTACAATGAGAAGGCTTGCGAAAAAGTGGCTTTTTTGCAACTGCAGAATTATAGCATCGAGACCTTCGAGAATCATCAGGCTGCCATGGCGGACGGTGCTTATCAGCACGTCGCCCTGGATGTCACGGATATTGATGCGGCGTATGAAAAGATCTGCAGTGAAGGGCACGAGATCATCACGAACGGGATCGAAGCACTGCCCTTTTGGGATAACGGCGTGAAGTTCTTCATGATCAAGGGACCCAACGAGGAAAAGATCGAGTTCTGTCAAAAACTTTAAAAACAGGTGGATTTAGAATGAAAAAAGAGATTGCAATCGTAGCTTTGGGAGAACTGCTGATCGATTTTACCGAAGCGGGCATCAGCAAAAACGGAATGAAGCTGTTCGAGCAGAACCCCGGCGGAGCACCGGCGAATCTGCTCACCGTGGCGAGTCATATGGGCTACCGGACTTCCTTTATCGGGAAGATTGGAACCGATATGCACGGAGATTTTTTGAAAAAGACATTGCAGAACGAAGGGATTGATACCGGTGCGCTGGTGGAGGATGAGCGGTATTTTACCACACTGGCATTCGTGGAGATCGATGAGAACGGCGAGAGGAATTTCTCCTTCGCGAGGAAGCCGGGAGCGGATACCCAGCTGGAAGTAAGCGATCTGGATCAAAAGCTGCTCTCCGATTGCAGAATCTTTCATTTTGGATCCCTGTCTCTCACACAGGAGCCGTCGAGAGGCACGACGCTGGAGGCAGTCCGGATCGCAAAAGAGGCTGGTGCGCTGATCTCCTACGATCCGAACTACCGCGCGTCGCTTTGGGCGGATACGGAGACCGCTGTGGCGCAGATGAAGGCGGCGATCCCTCTGGCGGATGTGATGAAGGTATCTGACGAGGAGAGCCTGCTGCTCACCGGTGCCGGAGACTATGACGAAGCAGCGGACAGACTGTTAGAGAGCGGACTGAAGCTCGTGGCGATCACACTGGGGAGCAAAGGGGTGCTGATCGCAACGCCGGAATCCCGACAGACCGTAGGAGGATTTGCGGTGGATGCCGTGGATACGACCGGTGCCGGAGATTCCTTCTGGGGAGGTTTTTTAAGCTGTTATCTGGGACTGGAGAAGGAGATCACAGAGCTGACCGGGGAAGAGATGTGCAGATGTGCCATCACCGGCAATGCCGTCGCAGGGCTGTGCGTGCAGAAGCGGGGAGGAATCCCGGCGATCCCCACACAGGAAGCCATTGAAGAATTTATACGAGAGAGGACAGACAGATGAAAATAGTTGCCGTAGTATTTGACATGGATGGAGTGCTGTTTGACACTGAGCGAATCGGTGTACAGTGCTGGACGGAGGCAGCAGAGCCTACCGGACTGCAGAATGCCCGTGAGATCGCGAGAATGTGCATCGGCAGGACGATCCCCGGAACGAAGGAAGTATTTATGGAAGAGGCTGCCAAACAGGGTGTGGCGCTGGATTTCGAGAAGCTGCATGAGGACTGTGCCCGGCTGATCCTCGAGAAGGAGGAGCGGGACGGACTGCCGGTGAAGCCCGGTGTCCATGAGATCCTTGAGTATCTCTATGAGCGGAAGATTCCGGTGGCGCTGGCAACCTCCAGCAAAAAGGACATCGTGCTCAGTCATTTGGAGAAAACCGGGATCACGAAATATTTCCGGAAGATCGTCACTGGCGATATGGTCAGCCACGGCAAGCCTGCCCCGGATATCTACATCAAAGCCTGTGAGGAGCTGGAGGCAGCACCGGAGAATGTCATCGCCATCGAGGATTCTTTTAATGGGATCCGTTCCGCCTCCGCAGCGGGACTGCATCCGATCATGGTACCGGATCAGCTGCAGCCTACCGAGGAGATTCTCCTGTTGGCTGAGACAAAGTGCGACAGCTTGTTGGAGGTCAGAAAGCTATTGCAGGAGAAGTATCTGTAAGTATCAAAGAGTATCAAAAAGTATAAAAGCATACATAAGGGAGCTATCTATATGAAACTGGCTACATCAACGAATATCATGGATGCGGACTGCAACAGACCGTATCAGATCCCCGTGGATGTATCGGCGAGGGCGTGTGCACACGCGGGCTATCAATATGTCGATGCCTGCCTGTGCAGCTATTGCAGAGAGGGACAGCCGCTGCGGGGCGAACACTGGGAAGAGTGGATCGCTGCCACAGTGGCATTGAAGGAGGAACTGCACATACAGTTCCCGCAGGCGCACGCATACTGGACGATCGGGGAAGACTTTCTTCCGGACGGCACCCGCAGCGACGGTGAGCTGGGGGAAGAGCTTATGCGCCGCAGTGTTCTCGCCGCAGAGGCACTGGGGGTGGAATGGATGGTCGTACACCCCTATTCCGTGAGTCGCCACGGCGGGTACGACTATCGGAGATCCTATGCGTATAACGTGGAATATTGGAAACGCTGGGGAGACTTCTATGCGCAGCACCACGTCGGCATGGCGATCGAGAACATGAACCGGGCGACCCAGTACGGCAGCTGTGCGGAGGAACTGCTGGAGCTGATCGACGCCGTCGATAATCCGGCGGTACAGATCTGCATCGACACCGGACACGCCAATATGGTCGGACTGGATGTACCGGCGATGATCCGGCAGGTGGGGACGCATCTGAAGGCGACACATATCAATGACAACCATGGGAAGACAGACGAACATTTTGCGCCTTATAACGGTACAATCCCCTGGAAGGAGACGGTACAGGCACTGCGTGATATCGGTTATCAGGAGTGCTTTGCCTTCGAGATACATCATCTGACCAGTATGTACCCGAAGGAGGTACAGCCTGCACAGGTGGACTTCTCCTATGCACTGGGGAGTTATCTGCTGCGGGAGTGACAGACAGAACAAAATGACCGGCACAGCCCATGTATGTGAATCGGGCAGTGCCGGTTTTCTGTACCTAAAATAAGACATCAAAATAAAATAATAGAAAGGGGAGAGAAAGATGATAAGTAATTTTACGGAATATTTTGCGGGCTTTACCACAGGGGCGATCGCACTGCGTCTGCTGTTCGCGGCGGTACTGGGATGCATCATCGGGCTGGAGCGGGCGACGAAGCATCACCCTGCCGGAATGCGCACCTTTGCGCTGGTATGCCTCGGAGCGGCGGCGTCCGCCATTGTCAATATCTATCTCGGGACTGCTTTCGGGGCAGGGCGGACGGATCTGAGCCGTATCCCGGCGGGGGTTGTCAGCGGGATCGGCTTCCTCGGCGTGGGGACGATCATCATCACGGGCAAAAACCAGGTGCGCGGACTTACGACGGCAGCAGGGCTGTGGACAACTGCGACGCTGGGGATCATGCTGGGCTCCGGGATGTTCGAGATCAGTCTCATATTGTTCGTACTTATCTTCAGCACGATGTTCGGCATTGCACGGATCAGCCGTGTACAGGAGAAATACAACCGTTACATCGGATTGTATATGGAGATCGATAAGACCATGACCCGCAGTGTCTACGACTATATCAATGTTTGCGGCTACGAGCTGTCCTCCATCGAGAAGAAAAGAGACAAGACACTCAAAGGCTCCGATATCGTGCTGATCCTTATGATGGATCTCAAAAAGCGCCGGAACCACGCGGAAATCCTGTCCGAAGTCAGCCAGCTGGAAGGCGTACATTATCTCGAAGAAGTGTAGTTCATACTTCTTAAATTCAAAGTTAGTCATTTTTTACCTAAAATTTACGTATATGTACGCACATAAACTATGGTATATAGGAAAAATGAACTAAATATCATTTAAAAACAATATTATGTTGCGCAGTATCACAAATATGTTTTAAAAAATTAAAAAATATGTATTGACATAATAACCAAGTAGGAATATTATATAGCCATAATGTTACTACATAAAAGGGTGGGCGAAATGTCAGAGAAAAAGAAAGTAAAAAATGCTGAATATGATGTCGTAGTCGTCGGCGGAGGAATGTCCGGCATCTGCGCAGCACTGGCAGCCGCAAGACACGGTGTCAGAACAGCATTGGTGCATGACCGGCACGTTCTCGGAGGCAATGGTTCCAGCGAGATCCGGATGCATATCTGCGGAGCTTCCGAGAATCTTGCGAAGCCGGATTTGGAGGAAGGCGGAATCTTGTATGAGATTATGCTGGACAACAAGAGCAGAAATGATTATTATAATTTTTCGATTTGGGATATGATCCTCTTTTCCACAGTGAAGAGACAGGAGAATCTCACGGTATACTTAAATACCGCAATGGAGAGCTGTGAGATGGGGGAGGATTCCACGATCCGCAGCATCGATGCCTACCAGCTGACGACAGAGACGCACTGGAGGATCTCCGGCAAAGTCTTCATCGACTGTACCGGCAATGCAACCCTCGGATATTACGCGGGGGCGGAATTCCGGACAGGCTGCGAGGGCAGGGACGAGTTCCATGAACCGGACGCTCCGGCGGAGGCGAACAATGACCGCATGGGCAACACGTTACTGTTCAAGGCAGTGGACAGAGGACACCCGGTGAAGTTCACAAAACCTGATTTTGCGAGAACCTTTACCGAGGAGGAGCTGAAATACCGGACGCACTCCGCAGTACATGGAGCGCAGATCAAGGGCAAGGTCGACAAGGCATATGTGAGAATGACCTCCTTCAGTACTTCCTCCGTAGATTACGGTTACTGGTGGATTGAGCTTCCCGGCAGGACGGATGATATCATAGACGAATACGAGGAGATCCGGGATGAACTGGTATCCTGTATCTACGGTATCTGGGATCACCTGAAAAACGGTGGCGACCACGGCGCAGAGAACTACGATCTCGAATGGGTCGGGATGCTGCCCGGTTCCAGAGAGGGCAGACGCCTCGTTGGCGATTATATCCTGAATGAAAATGATGTCTTAAGCAACAGACAATTCGAGGATGCCGTGGCGTACGGCGGCTGGTCGATGGATATCCATACGGCGAAGGGACTTTACGATTTCGATGAGCTTCCTTCCAAGGTCATCAGCTTCGACGGCGCGTATACGATTCCCTACCGCTCCTATTATTCGAAAAATATTTCGAATCTGATGATGGCGGGACGCGATATCAGCGCCAGCAAGATGGCGATGGGATCTACGAGAGTCATGGGAACCTGCGCGATCGGCGGACAGGCAGCCGGAACGGCAGCAGCCCTCTGCATCAAATACGACTGCAACCCCAGAGGAGTGGGGGAACACATCACAGAGCTGCAGCAGTTATTATTAAAGGATGACGCTTACATCCCAGGCATCCGCAATGAGGATCCGGCGGATCTGGCGAGAGGTGCAAAAGTCACCGCAACCTCCGCACAGGAAGGCTTCGCTCCGGAGAACGTGATCAACGGCATCTCCAGAGATGAGGATGGACATCGGAACCTGTGGATCTCCGGTGAGGGCAGAGCAGGAGGAGAGACGCTCAGCCTGGAGCTGGCGGAGGAACAGCCGGTCTCCGAAGTGCATCTGACCTTCGATCCGAACTTCCACTACCCGATCAAGATCACACTGTCCCGCAAGAGACAGGCACAGCAGAGGATCGGAGTACCGCCGGAACTCGTCAGAGACTACACCGTAGCACTCTGGCAGGGGGACAAAAAGGTGGCGGAACAGACGGTTACCAGGAATGTCCAGAGGAAGAATATCGTTACTTTTCCGAAGACAGAATGTGACAGGATCACGGTAACAGTCAATCAGACAAATGGCAGCAATGAAGCACATATTTACGAAGTACGGGTGTATTCCTGAAAATCTTACCATGAGGGGACGATCAGGTTGACCATAGACAATCATGATAATCATACAAAGGAGGATTACAAGTTATGAAGAAGAAAATTGCATTAGTACTGACCATGGCTATGTTGGGATCCTGTCTCGCAGGATGCGGTCAGAATGCAGACGACAACGGTGCAGCTTCCGATCAGAAGGACAGCACCACAGTCGCACAGTCCACAGAGACAGCCCAGGGTACGGAAGCAGGGGAGAAGGAATGGTTTGGTACCGACGACGGCAAGACTGTTACGATCCGTTTATGGGGCGGCGTACAGCCGGAATATGGCTACGATGAGGTGTGCGCGAACTTCAATGAAGAGTACAAGGACAAGGGCGTACAGGTAGAATATGTACGTTATGTCAACGACAGCTCAGGTAACCTGCAGCTGGAGACTTATCTGATGGGCGGCGGCGACGTAGACCTGTTCCTCGGATACGGCGGACGTTCCAAGCTGGACAAGCGTGTAGAGTCCAACCTGCTGTTGGATATGTCCGGTATGCTGAAGGATTACGGCTTCGATCTGGAGACTGAGCTGGGCGAATCCAATATGCTGGACTACAAATATGATGACGGTTCTGTATACGGTTTCCCGACCAAGTACGAGAACGCAAGATGGCTGATGATCAATGAGGATATGTTCAAGGAAGCCGGTATTGATATTCCTTACAACGGCTGGACCTATTCCGAATTCTTAAGCGCAGTCGAGAAGCTGACCCACGGCGAGGGACAGGACAAGGTATACGGTCTGTGCTGGAGCCGTAAGCAGAACTCCAGATACGTACAGCTGATGCTGAACTCCGTACTGGGCTCCTATCAGTCCTACAAGAACGATGAAGGTACCGAAGTAAACTTCGACAACAAGGTATATCACGACGGCTTTGAGATGGTAATGAAGACTCTGGACAACGGCTGGGCAATCCCAATCGAAGACGAGTACTCCGAGGATCTGAGCGTTGCCAACACCTTCCTCGAGGGCAAATGTGCCATCACACTGGGTATCCCCATGATGCGTCTGTGCATGGATCAGGAGAATTACCCTCATGACTTCGTAACCGCACTGGTACCCGCTCCCGTGCCCGATGACGAGCAGTACAACACCGAGTTTTACAGAACCCATGCAGGTACTCCCGGTGCCGGCGACCTGATGTGTATCGCAGCCAACACCAAATATCCCGAAGCTTGCTTCAAGTTCGCTATGTGGTACTTAAAGGGTGGTATGGCTCCTCTGGTTAAGGGCGGCAGAATCCCTCTGTGGAACGGTATCGACAAGCAGGCTTTCCTTGATGTATTGAAGGAGAATGCAGAAGGCTCCATTGATCTGGATTCCATGAACAATTATCTCTCCATCGACAGAACTCAGGGTGTCAAGACCGTACAGGGTGTTGCATCCACCGAGGTAAGTGCCGTATGGAACGAAGAATTTGATGCAATGTGCTACGGCAGACAGTCTGTAGACCAGACCATCGAGAATATGGTCAAGAGAAGCAACGAGCTGATCAAGACCGAACTGGACAGCAAGAAATAATAGTCATACAACTCACAACAAAATCGGCGGAACGGGGCGGACGCATTCCGGGCGAACCGCCCCTGATCTGAAACGAAATGCATAAACGAGGGAAAATGAATGAAGACCAAGAAAAAGAAAAGCAAAGGGGAAAGACAAAAAATACTGCATCAGAATCTGGTTGCATATTCTTTTCTGGCGCCGAGCCTGATCGGTGTAATCTGTTTTAGTCTGATCCCGCTGGTGATCTCCCTGTACGTAAGTCTGACGGACTGGAACTTCACACAGGGAATCGGAAACTGGAACTTCGTAGGACTGACCAACTTCAAGAATCTGTGGACAGATGAATGGTTTATCGCTTCTGTGAAAAATACCCTGCTCTTCACCATCGTCACGGTTCCCATCGGACTGTTTCTGGCGATCGTGATCGCGGTACTGATCGACGAGTTCTGTCACAAAAAGGTCGCAGGCGTGGTACGAGTGGCAATGTATATGCCGCACATCTGTAATATCGTAGCAATCTCCGTAGTGTGGATGGCTCTGTATTCCAAATACGGCCCCTTCACCCAGCTGATGAGAGCGCTGGGATGGCAGGATCCTCCCAGATTCCTCGCAAGCTATGAATGGGCACTGCCTTCGATCATGCTGGTAGTCATCTGGGCGAGTCTCGGATACCGTGTATTCATGTACAGTGCAGCAATCACAGGACTGCCGAGAGATCTGTACGAAGCGGCAGAGATCGACGGAGCGAATCCGATCCAGAAGTTCTTCAAGATCACCGTGCCTTTGCTGAAGCCGACCACATTTTTCCTGACGATCACCGGTATCATCTCCAGCTTCAAGGTATTCGGTTATACCAACGTCATGACGAAGGGTGGTCCCGGAAGCTCTACCTATACCCTGGTTTATTACATATATACCTCGGCATTCCAGTATTACAAGATGGGCTACAGCTCCGCAATCGCAGTGATTCTGTTTATCATGCTGCTGATCGTAACCATTATCCAGTGGGTACATAACAGTAAAGAAGAGAAAGGCTAGGGATGAAAATGAAGAAAGCACCTGTTTCTAAAAAAGTCACCACAGCGCTGATCACGATACTGATCGTGGCAGTGACTCTGGTCATGGTAATCCCCTTTGTCTGGATGCTCTCTGCTTCGTTCAAGACAGAAGCGGATGTTATGAAGATCCCCATTGAGTGGATACCGAAATATTTCTATATCGACAACTACAAAAAAGTATTAAGTATCGGAACCACAAGCTCGACCAACTATCACTTCCCGCTGGCGTATTTTAACTCCATCAAGGTGGCGGTGATCAGTACCGTCGTAGCGATCACTTCTGCAACACTGGCAGGTTACGCCTTTGCCAAGCTGAAGTTCAAGGGTTCCAATGTACTGTTCATCATCTATCTGGCGCAGATGATGGTACCTTCCCAGCTGACCCTGATCCCGAGATTCGTGATCTTCTCCCAGTTGGGCTGGATGAACACCCATCTGTCCCTGATCGTTCCGAAGATCATCGCAGTATCCTCTACTTTCATGCTGCGTCAGTCCTTCCTCGGAACGCCCGATGAGCTGCGGGAGGCGGCACGTATCGACGGCGCCGGTGAGTACCGTGCCTTTGCACAGGTTATGCTGCCACTAGTCAAGCCCGCCATCGCAGCGACCGCGACCGTACAGTTCCTCGATGCCTGGAACAGCTACCTTGATCCGCTGGTATTCATCTCCAACTGGAAAAAGTGGACGATTCCTTTGGCATTGAACCAGTTCGTAGGTTCCGAGGTAACCCAGTACAACCTGACTATGGCAGCGTGCTGTCTGGCAGTCGTTCCGGTATTCATCGTGTTCCTCTGCGGGCAGAGATTCTTCCTCAAGGGATTGTCCGTAGGTGCCGTAAAGGGATAAATGATAAACAGAACAGAAAATATATGAATATAAGTATGCAGGCAGGAGGGGAGAGTTCTCATCTCCTGCCTGCTTTGCGATCGGAGCAGTATTTTGATCCGGAAAAGGAGATTATTATGTCAGTACATAAGGAAGAACGGCATTATGAAGTCGTAGTCGTCGGCGGAGGAATGGCAGGTGTCTGTGCCGCCATCGCTTCTGCGAGAAAAGGCGTAAAAACAGCGATCGTGCAGAACCGCTCCATGTTCGGCGGTAACGCCAGTTCGGAGATCCGTATGCATATCGTTGGGGCAAACGCCCACGGATCCAAGAAAAATCTCGGAGAAACCGGCATTTTGCTGGAGATCTTATTGGAAAATAAGCGGCGCAATCCCTACGCATCGTTCCCGGTATTCGATTCCGTGATCTGGGAAAAGGTACATTTTCAGGAGAATCTGGACGCTTATCTGAACACTGATATGGACGATGTCATCATGGACGGTAAAAAAGTTGCTGCCATCATCGGACACCAGAACACCACGGAGACGGAATTTACGATCTACGGCGATATCTTCGTCGATGCCACCGGTCACGGCACACTGGCGACCATGGGCGGCGCCACCGGACGGATGGGCAGCGAGGGACGCGACGAGTTCCACGAGCCGGATGCACCCGAGGAGCCGAACGATGATACGATGGGCAATACGCTGATGTTCTCCGCTGTGGATCGCGGTGAGCCGGTGAAGTTCATCCGTCCCGACTGGGCATATCAATATACCGAGGAAGACCTGAAATACAGAGAGCACGGCAACAGCATCGGCTCCCATATGGAGGGCGGACAGCTGACGAAGTTCGAGGAGGGCAGCGGCAGACTGCCGCATTTCTCCAACGTGGACTCCGGTTACTGGTGGATCGAGCTGGGCGGACAGTATGACGACATCATCCGGGACGGCGAGGTCATCCGTGATGAGCTGTTGAAATGCGTCTACGGTGTCTGGGATCATCTGAAAAATGTCGGCGATCACGGGGTGGAGAATCTGGATCTCGACTGGGTCGGCATCGTGCCGGGCTATCGGGAGAGCCGACGGATCGAGGGCGATTATCTCCTGAATGAAAATGATGTACTGGAGAACCGTATTTTCCCGGATGCCGTCGCTTACGGCGGCTGGCAGATGGATCAGCACGTCCGGGGTGGTATCCGTGATCTGGACAAGATCCCCTCCCGGATCCTGAATTTCACCGGATGTTATACGATCCCCTGGAGATGCTATTATGCGAAGGAGCTGGAGAATGTCATGCTCGCCGGAAGAGATATCAGCACTTCTAAGATGGCATACGGCACGACGAGAGTCATGGGTACCTGCTCCATCGGCGGGCAGGCGGTCGGTACGGCAGCAGCCATGGCGGTAAAATACAGATGCACCCCGAGAGAGATCGGCGGACATATCACAGAGCTGCAGCAGGAGCTGCTCCGCGACGACTGCTATATCCCCGGCTTCCACAATGAGGATCCGATGGACTTTGCACGGTCGGCGAAGGTGACTGCCTCCGGATATACCGGGGACAATGTGCCGGAGAAGGTATTGAACGGCGTCGCTAGACCGGTCGGGGACGAGAGCAACTGCTGGGAAGCACCGATCGGGGAAGAGGGAGCGAGCATCTCTCTGGATTTCGGCAAAAAGTTGGTATTGCAGCAGGTGCAGCTGACCTTTGACACGAATCTCACGAAGGAGATCATGCCGTCCATGACGAGGAATGTCCGGAACCGTCAGGTGAAGGGACTGCCGGATGAGCTGGTCTGCGATTATGATATTCGCTTTTACAGAGAGGATAAAGAGGTACTCTGTAAGGAAATCCGTGGAAATTATCAGCGATTGAACCGTATCGATGTGGATAACGTGATCTGTGACCGGCTGACGGTGACGGTTCACAAAGCATACGGGATCGACCGGGCACGTATTTTGGAAATACGTACTTATTAGTGATATATTTACATTAAATTGGTACATATTACACGCCCAATTATTGACATTGATTTCCGGAATTCGATATACTGTAGGTAATGGAAACCAGTTAGAAACAGCGGCTACAGGCGCTATTTAAATGTTGACAGGGAGATATGGAATATGGCAGCACGATACTCAGAAATCGAAGAATATATTATGAACAAGATCCATACGGGAGAATGGCCGGTAGGCTATATGATCCCCAAGGAAGTAGAGCTCTGTGACCAGTTCGGCGTCAGCCGTTCCACAGTGCGTACTGCCATGCTGCGGCTCGTGCAGGAGGGGCATCTCAAGAGAGTGAAGCGGAAGGGAACGTTCGTGACGGCTCCCCGTGTTCTGGAGGATACCACGGTATTCATCGAGAGCTTTTTCAACGAGATGTTCCGCAGAGGGATCGAGGTCGAGACAGAGGTGCTGGAGTTCCGCTATATGGAGGCGACGGAGGAGTTGGCGGAGAAGTTCGGTGAGGACTGTACAAAAGTGATCAAGCTGAGCCGTCTCAGATATGCGAAGGATTCCTTTGACAAGGGACCGATCGTACTGACGACTTCCTATCTGCCGGAGGGAGATTCCTTCCTGTTCGACTATGATTTTACGAAGGCTTCCCTGACGACAGCTCTGAATGAGCACAAGAAGAACCGCTACAGTATGGAAAAGGAAATGACGGCACTGGCATTGGGTGGACGAGAGAGCCATCTCATGGGGATGAAAGAGGGCTCTCTGGCGATGCTGATCACCTCTATTACGAAGAATGACAAAGGTCAGGTGATCGATGTGACAGAGAGTATCTATCCCCTGGAGCGGAACAAGTTTGTATGGAAACTGAAGCTGTAGGGCATCAGATATAAGGAGTATTCTGATAACATGAAGGGTAAAATAATAAATATGGAGTGGGACTTCCGGGCAAACACGGGGAATCTGACACTTCGCGGCAGCGGAGCGATGGAGGACTGGGGTGAGTGGAAGGAACGACCCTGGGAGGCATTCCGGGAGGAGATTCGCAGTGTGACGATAGACAGCGGGATCACTGCGGTCGGCGATGGAGCTTTCCGTGACTGTACGGCACTGGAGGAGGTCGAGCTGGCGGATACCGTGGAACGGCTGGGCGTATTTGCATTCCGCGGGTGTACGGTGCTGCAGAAGATCACACTGCCCAGAGGGCTGTGGATGATCGGAGCGAAAGCGTTCCAGAGATGCACGGCATTGGAGCAGATATGGCTGCCGGCGAGCCTGCGCTACGTGGATATGCGGGCATTTGCCGGGGATGAGGCGCTGCACACGGTGGTGTATGAGGGTACACCGGCGCAGTGGGAACGGATCTATATTAGCATGACGGCATCGGACAACCGGTGTCTGCTGGGAGCGGAGAGAGAGTATCTCGGCGGCGGAATGGCGGCTGCGGCGAAATCCGTGGTCGATCGCTATGATCATTATGATCATTACGAAGAGATCGTTCATTGTGCGAAAAAAGCGCTGTCCTACGGCGGAGACGGCAATCTGTACCTGCTCACTCCCCAGCTGACAGAGCCGGGGATCCGGGCAAAATGCGGGGATTGCACACTGGTGATCTTCCCCAACGGCAGGACGATGATGATCGATGCCGGGTACATCGCGTGCAGCGGACATATCATCCGTCTGCTCGAGGATCTGGGGATCACGCATTTGGACTATTTCGTCCTGTCCCATGCACATGATGACCATGCGGGCGGTGCACTGGCGGTGGCAGAATATCTGTACGACCACGGCGGCAGCATAGATGCCTTTTACCGGTCTTCCTATGTGAAGTCCAGCAAGAGGGAGCCGGAATTCGAGGAATATCTGAAGCAGAAGGGAAGTCATATCTATTCGGAGGTTCTCGAGGGATATCAGTGGACGATCGGAGAGGTGCGGATCAACGCGTATTATCCGACGCAGGAGGAGTTGGATCGGTGTGATAACACGGACGAAGGCGTGAACGATGTGTCAATTCTGATGAAATTCATGTACGGCAACTCGTCCTATCTGACCAGCGGAGATCTCTGTATCGACAAAGAGGAGCTGTTGGCGGCGCGGTACGGCACCGCACTACGGGCGGATGTCATGAAGTCCAATCACCACGGCGTCTACACATCCAACGGAGAGACCTGGCTCCAGACTGTTGCACCCGGAGCGATCATCACCGATTCCGAGGACATCGGCAATCCCCTCCTCGTAGAGTATGCCGCCGGGAACGGCATCGATTACTACAGCGCAGGAGTGCATGGATTGATCCTCGTCCGGATGGACCGGCAGGGATATGATGTGATCTCACAATATCAGTAAGGAATAAGGATATAAAAAAGGCATCGACAGATTCGTCTGTCGGTGCTCTACTCAATTGAAAAAGTAACTTCCAGTTACTAAGGTTTTTATATTTTATAAAACAGAAATAAGTCATACAAACATGAAGATGGAAGATAGTCTTGTAAATAGATGATCTTCCTTTTCTTTTTTGTGTAATAATGGTAATCACTTCAGTAGTGTCAGGAGATGGCAGCAAGACTAAGGAGGATAAATACATGTCATCCTATAAATATAAGCATCTGACACTGGATGATCGCATTACCATACAGAAAGCTTTAAAAGAGGGGCAGACGTTCGTTGAAATAGGCGCTCTGATAGGCAAGGATCCATCAACTGTTTCTAAAGAAGTGAAAGCCCATCTTGATTATCGAAATACTGGTACGCGTTCCAGAGGCTATAATCCATGCAGACACAGAAAGAGATGCACTAAGCAGTATATCTGTGGCGAAGATAGCTGTGGGTTTATTAATCGGTTATGGCACGGAAAAACATACTGTTCTGAGTGTGCTTTGTGCATGGTCAATTGTCCTGATTTTGAAGAGGAAAAATGTTCAAGTCTAAAGAAAGCACCCTATGTTTGCAATTCATGTAAGCAGGTAAGTTCCTGTACTCTTGCCAAACAGTTCTATGATGCAAAGGAAGCTCATAAAACATACGAAAAGACACGTTCTGATTCCCGTAAGGGTATCGATATAACACCAGAAGAACTGGATCGGCTTGATGCCATCCTTTCGCCTCTTATCAAACAAGGCCAGTCGATTCATCAAATTTGTATGAACAATGCAGCAGAAATCATGGTAGATGAAAGGACCATTTATAACTACATAGATGCCGGCATACTTTCTGCTGGAAATATAGATCTTCCCAGAAAAGTGCGTTATAAAAAACGCAAATCCAAAAAGGTTGTACGTGTCGATAAGAAATGCCATATCGGGCGTACCTACGAAGATTTTGAAGCTTTTATGAAAGGACATCCTGATTTCAACGTGGTGGAAATGGATTCGGTAGAAGGCACCAGGGATTCCACAAAGGTGCTGCTTACAGTATTCTTTAGAAACTGTTCCCTTATGCTGGCATATCTTAGGGAAGCGAATACAGCCAAGTCGGTAACAGAAGCGGTGAACCATCTTTATGAGATACTTGGGCGGGAACAATTCTGTGAGATGTTCCAGGTCATCTTAGCAGATCGCGGAAGCGAATTTACGGATCCGTTGGCAATAGAGTTTGATGAGGATGGAAGACGCAGAACCTATGTGTTTTACTGTGATCCGCAACGTCCTGATCAAAAAGGAAGTATTGAAGTAACTCATGAATTCATCAGAAGGATTGTTCCTAAGAAAACATCATTTGCTTTTCTTACACAGGATAAAGTCAACCTGATGATGAGTCACATTAACTCCTATACAAGAAAGAAGCTGAATAATCGATCCGCACATCAACTATTCAGCTTCTTTTATGGCGCGGATACAGCCTCTAAGCTTAACCTGGAAGCTGTTCCTGCTAATGAAATCATACTAAAACCTGAACTGCTGAAGTAAAACTGCCAATGTCATCTCCTGATCATGTCACCCATATCCCAGAGGTGGAAGTTTCCCTTGCAAACATGCAAACGAAGCGACGACTTCTTATTTGCATACAGTAAAATATGACTTCAAGAGTATAGTAACATGCTAAAAAGCCCTATTTCAAGCGGTTTGTAATACTAAAGTCCACTCTTGCAATACTAATTTCCAGTTGGCACTGTTTTCGCAAGACTTATTTCTGTTTTCAAGGTGCTGATTCCGAAGTTAATCTTGCAAAAATAATTCAAACAGAAGTTACCTTTGCAAAACGGAAGTTAAATTTGCTATTTACCCAATTCGGAGGATTGTTCCTTTTTGATTGGAAAAAATGTATTAAATCATAAAATATTGGTCAGAAAAAATGTTGAATATACAATTGATTTGATCGAAAAAAATGTGGTAAACTATATTATGTAAGAAAGGAGGCCGCCAATGAAACGATTTGCCATGGAACAATTACAAAGCTGGAAAGAAAAGGGAAAAAGAAAACCCATGATTATTATGGGCGCAAGACAGGTGGGAAAAACATGGTTAATGAAGGAATTCGGAAGACAATTTTTCCCCAAAGTGGCATATGTATCCTTTTATAATAATAAGAGAATGAGCGATGTCTTTGAGATGGATTTTGACATTCAGAGAATTCTTATGAATCTTAATATCGAAACAGGGGTCACAATTACTCCCGGAGATACGTTGATCATTCTGGATGAAATTCAGGATGCACCGAGAGTCCTGGAATCTCTGAAGTATTTCTGCGAAGATGCTCCAGAGTATCATATTGTGGTGGCAGGTTCGCTGTTGGGGGTTGCCCTGCATGGACTTTTCCATTATAGACAACTTTTCGGATAAATACCTATTTTGGCTAAAAAATTATTATTATACCGGTGGAATGCCTGCAGTAGTTGACCTTTTTAGAGAGCAGAAGGACTATGCCGGTGTTCGGGAGTTACAAAAAGACATAGTACGTCAGTACCGGGGAGACTTTGGAAAACATATAGATGCCAAAGATCTTCCCAGAATTCGTATGGTATGGGAATCCATTCCGATACAGCTGGCAAAGGAAAATAAGAAGTTTTTCTTCGGACAGATAAAAAAAGGAGCCAGAAGTGCAGATTTTGAAATTGCGATACAGTGGCTCTTGGATTGCGGACTGATTTACAAGGTAAATCGTGTGAATGAGCCACATGTACCGCTGGCTGCATACAAAGAGATGAATGTATATAAACTGTTTGTACTGGATGTAGGACTGCTGGGGGCAATGAGTGATTTAGATGCCATGAGTATTCTGGAGGGCAATGATATTTTTGTTGAATTTAAAGGCGCGCTTACAGAACAGTACGTTCT
>ENA-UESU01001006-UESU01001006.1-human-gut-metagenome-genome-assembly--contig:-NODE-1006-length-21748-cov-4.704767_pt1 | contig 21748 bp, 13 predicted proteins | sample MGYA00243007_ERZ508008 | MGnify/ENA primary metagenome ERZ508008 (study PRJEB26167, sample SAMN06115399) | human gut metagenome | host: Homo sapiens | place: China:Henan | collected 2016-06-23...
AGCCCGGTAACCTTAATATGCAAGGAAGGTTTGATTAATCTGTTAAGTCGGTTTTATGTCTTCGTTCCATGTTCATGAACCGTTCGGCTCACGTACGTAAACCCAATGGCTCATGTACGTAGACTGATGGGACCACGTACATGAAACAATCTATTGTTACTGACCGGATACATTAATCTAGCCTGCATAATAGCTTACTGAACGGTTCATTGACGGTTGTTTCTCCGTACTAATCTTTTGTTCCTATGGGGCAATATGGTTTTTGTGACACCTTCTTTTACATATCTCCTTTATGGTGGGAGAAAATGTTTTATTCTATTTGATTGCTTCCAGAAACTCTATTTCAATAATTCTCAGATTAGCATTATTCTTGTTCGCTTTTGCTTCGAGTTCCATATCATTTGCTGCTTTTGCCGCAACTTCAGTGATCTGTCCGAAAGCATCCTGATCGCTGGTATTACCTTTCAGACGGATGGTAATTTGTTTGGAACGTACCGGCTTTTCCACATTAAGATGAACATACCCCAAGCTTTTATTCGTATCTCCACTCCAGATCATAGTATTGCCGGCAAACACTTCCAAAGGATAACTGCGTGAACGCCATCCATTCAATTTGATACAGATATCATCTATTGCAGCTTCTTTTTCGAGCGTATATGTAATCCATGCGGTGCTGAGCTTGCCGTCATTCATCCATTCGCTTCTTTCATTATCGTCGAAGCTTTGGTTTACAGTTTCATTGTTGGCTCCGGCTTTAGCGGATACAATACGTATATCACGTTTTGTGTCTTTGTAAGATGGGGTAAGGGGAGTCTTTCCTTTATCCAGATTACCTTTCAGAGTCATCTGAGGCAAATAAGTACTCAATCCGTTGCTAACTTTGACGGGAAGGGTTTCTAATGTAATTGTAGCGCTGGGGAGCCCTTCTGCCTTAGCGGTCAGAGTGATCTTGCCGGCTTGGGTAGTGCTGCGGATAAGAGCACGGTTAATACCACATTCCACAGGGAGACTGGTATTAAGAATATAATTGTCTTTTCCTTGTGCGATGCCTCCGCGCCATTCGGCATTCCCTTTCAGGTCGAATTGAATGGTACGGTTGTCAAGCGGACAGCGTTTCCCATCCTTATCTACCACTTCTACCTGTATTAATGCCAGGTCGGCTCCGTCCGCGTGGAATCCTTCCGGATTTTGTATCGTTGTCAGTTTCAGTCCGGCAGGTTCACCAACCGTGCTTACAGCATAGCGGCTTATTTCCTTACCGGCCTTGTTGTAGCTGACTGCTTCCAGTTTACCGGCTTTAAAAGCCACATTGTCAAAGGTGAACAGGAAATTGTATTCGCGTTTGCCTTTTCCTAGTGACTGACTGTTCAGGAACAGTTCCACTTCTTCACCTGTAGAAACGACATAGACCGGTTTTACTGTATTTGCGGGATAGTTCCAATGACCGATGATATAGGTATTGTCTTCTTCCGTATCTACCCATCCGTTCCACATGACCTGATGTGCAAAGAAAGCATCTTTTTCGATGCGCATAGGGTCCGTTACTCCACTTCTGCGATAGTTTTCTTCACCACGGTGGTGTGTGTTGGTATCCGAGAAAATGATTTTGGCCCCTCCGGAACTGACTCTGCGACCTGTCCCTGGACGCTCACGCCAATAATCATACCAACAGCGGATCATTGCTATCGCCAGCATGTCCTGATTGTGATTGTAGTCTGTTGCAGGTTGGTTACGATGTAACGGTCCGTCTCCTTCTTTGTGGAAAGGATAGCTGTATTCATCCCAATATTTTCTCAAACCTTCATCACGACAATATTCTGTAGCCCACATCGGGTGATGTTCACTCTTGTTGATATAAAGCATTTCTCCGCCATATTCGGCTTCACGGATGTCCAGCATCTCACGAGAGCCGATAGCACGTCCGCCAAAAGGATCGTATTGATCACGGATAGCTTTCATTTCTATCATGTGCTCTCTGCTGATACCTTTGTTTCCACATTCATAAAATAAGATACTTGGATTATTACGGTTGTAGATAATCGCATCGCGCATTAGTTCTGTACGCTGATCCCATTGGCGTCCTGTACGGTCTTTCTCGGAATCTCCTGCCGGCATTGCTTGAATCAGGCCTACACGGTCGCAGGACTCTACGTCTTGTTTCCATGGGGTAACATGCATCCAGCGTACCAGATTACCATTGCCTTTTACTACCAGGCCATTGGAGTAGTCACTAAGCCATGCCGGAACGGACAGGCCTACCGCCGGCCATTCATTACTGGTGCGCTGTGCATATCCTTTCATCTGGATCACACGATCATTCAACCATATTTTGCCTTCTGCAAATCGTGTCTTGCGAAAACCTGTACGAGTACTTACTTCATCAAAGACTTGATTCTTATTGTCTTTTAGAATCGTCTGGACAGTATAAAGATACCCATATCCCCAACTCCAGAAATGGAGATTATTTACTTTGGAAGCAGCTTTCACTACCCTTGTTTCGCCACCTTGTAAGGTTACTTTCTCACCTTCGAAGCTTTTCACCTGTTTGCCGTCAGCATCCAGCAAGACCACCTGGTAGCTAAATTGGCGTGGTTCACGACTGTCGTTTTTTACTTCCGATTCTGCATGGATGGTGGCAGTGCGTCCTTTTACGTCGATGTCTTTAGCATAAATATAAACTCCGGTAGTTTTCAGATTACTGTATAAAGGAAGAGTCTGATACACTTCATCTGTAACGTACAAGAATACATTCTTGGGCAGACCACCGTAGTTTGCGTTGAAGTTACGGTCGTTCCACTGGAACTTGGAGTTAGTACTTTTTTCGCGATACATCCAGTCATTGTCCGTACGTACTGCCAGTACATTGTCACCTTCTTTAATATAAGGTGTCAGGTCGAAGCCTGCCGCCATTACTCCGTTTTCGTGCTTTCCCAGATATTGTCCGTTCAAATAGAAGTCACCGGCTTGGCGCACTCCTTCAAATTCGATGAATACTTTTTGTTTTTTACCGGAAGCCGGAATCCGAAAGTGTTTCCGATACCATACCACTGTGTCCGTCAGCTGTTCGATGGACACTTTGAAGGCTTCATCTTCATTAAAGGCATGCGGTAAAGTGACCGCTTTCCACCGGCTATCGTCGAATTGAGATTGTTTAGCTTCGGGAAAGTCTCCGATTTGCAGACGCCATTCACTGTTGAAATTGTATTTTTTGCGTTCGAAAGCGTGACTATCAACAATAGCCAGCACTGCAAACAGAAATACAAATAGAAAGAGTTTGTTTCTCATGATTTCTTAATGATTAATTTTTCATTGGCAAAGAAAGTACATCAATGAAAGAAACACCCCTTAAATTAGTACGGAAAACCTGTAAGATCATACGTCGGCATCATTTATGGGTTCATTTTCATCTTCAGACAGCTTTTTCCGATAGGCAGATGGAGATACCCCGAATTGGTTCTTGAAACATTTACTGAAGTAGAACGGATCGTTGATACCTACGCTATAGGCGACTTCGGCTATGGTGAGATCTTCTGTCAATAACATTTCAGCAGCCTTTTTCATCCGCATGACACGTAAATATTCGTAAGGAGAATAACCGGTCACTCCCCGTACTTTTTTATAGAATACAGTACGTCCTAGTCCCATTATTCCGGCAAAGTCATTGACCGAAAAATCGGTATCGGTCATGTGCTCATTCAATACTTCATTCAGCTTTACCGAGAACTTCTGATCCTTGTCATTGGTACAGATAATGGAATGAGCCAATCCCGGTTCGTTAGAATATTTTTGGCGCAGTTTATCCCGTAGCTCGATTAACTTGAAGATTCTTGCCAGTAGTAAAGAGACATTGAATGGCTTCGTGATATACGCATCAGCTCCGGATTCAATTCCTTCCTGATATTTCTCTTCTATATTGAGGGCAGTCAGTAATATGATGGGGATATGGCTGGTGGTAAATTCATTTTTAAGTTTGCGTGTCACTTCAAATCCATTCATTCCCGGCATCAGAACGTCACAAACAATTAAATCAGCATCATACGTACTTGCTTTTTCAAAACCGGATGTTCCGTCAGCAGCTACTTCAACTTCAAAGTAAACTCCTATTTCTTCTCTTAGGAATTCACGGATATCAGTATCATCTTCTATAATCAAAACTTTGCGTTTGTTCAAAGGATCGACAGGAGGCTGGAAAGTATCCTCTGACGTTTCATTTCTGAGAAAATCTTTGGAGTGCTGTTCCTCTTCTTCGGTTAATAACTGATTGGGAATCAGGAAATCTTTCTCCTGATAGATATCAGAATTAGTCGGCAATAGGACGGTAAAGACAGAACCGCCTCCCTCATTTTCATCATAACTGATATTACCTTTATGTACCTGTACCAGTTCGTGTGTCAAGTGGAGACCTACTCCGACACTGCTATGAGAGAAACTGCTTTGCATGAAACGCTTGAACAGTTCAGAACGTTTTTCTTTGGGTATGCCGATCCCGTTATCTATGACTTGTATACGAAGCTGTTGCTTGTCTTCCTGAATATCTATTTTGAATATAATCTTTCCGTTAGAAGGAGTATACTTGAAAGCATTGGATAGGAGGTTGTAGGTAACCTTGTCTAAATTGCCTTTATCAATAAACATTTTATAAGCAGGTTGTGACGGCTCAAAACTGAAATCGATGTTTTTGGACTCGCTTGTATCCTTGAAACTCAGGAAGATTTCATAAAGGAAAGCAATGACGTCCGTCTCTTCCAAAGATAAGGCCAGTTTGTTTTTCTGCATCTTTCTGAATTCAAGTAGCTGATTGATGAGGCGTAACATTCTCTGAGTACTTTTATCCATGGTTTTTAAAGGACGTTGCATCTCTTTGGGAGGATTCTCTATATTGATTAGCTTGTTGAGAGCACCTTGAATCAGAGTAAGCGGTGTACGGAATTCGTGGGATATATTGGTGAAGAATTCCAGCTTATATTCGGTCAATTGCTTCTCAACAGCGATGCGATTGCGTAATCTGTTGAATTTTCGTATGATATGGAAACTGAAATAACAGACGATTCCAATGAATACCAGATAAATCAGATAGGCCCAGGTCGTCTGCCAGAAAGGAGGAGCTATGACAATCTCCATAGTACTTTCTTCCCCCCATACGCCGGCTACATTGCAGGCTTTCACTTGCAACTGGTATTTACCGGGAGGAAGATTACGGTACGTTGCCAAATTTTGTGCTGAAGGGATGCTCCATTCCGAATCATATGGAGGCATCCGATAAGAATATTTGGATGCTCCGCTTAAAAAGTTGAATGTTGAAAAGGCAATGACAAATGAATTTTGATAATGTTTCAAGTTTAACTGTCCTGTATAGGACATGGTTTCGTTGAGAGGGGAATCATCCATACCGGGCAACATATGCGCTCCATTGATGTGAAGCCCTGTGAATACGGTCGATGCAAGTTTTTCCATGTTTTCCACTTTATTGGCATCGAGAACTACCAGGCCGTAGTTCGTACCGAAAAGTAATCTTCCGTCAGCATTTATGCAAGCGGTATTTTCAGAGTATACATTCCCTAGTGTATGTGAAGAAAAATAATAATTCTCTATTTGCTTGGTGGCGAGGGTGAAGCGGGAAATGCCATATTCGGTCGCAATCCACATTTTGTTGTCCTGATCTTCAACAATCGACTGTATGACTCCGTTGGGCAATCCGTCTTTAATACTATAACAATCGAAAGTCAGATGTTGGTAGTCATTTCCCGGATAGCAGATGGCAAAGCCTGCTCCCGTTGTTCCAATCCACATATTTCCTTCATGATCATTCACCAGACAGCGGATTTCATTGCTGGGGAATGTTTCATTGACATGATTGTAAAGTACGTAATTCTTGGGGGAGTTGATCAGTGAGTCCGGATGGAAGATATAAATACCGTTGTTGGTACCCACCCACATCATACCGTTGCGGTCTTCCTGTATGACGCGTACCCGTTTTTCTCCATAACTGCCTTGAAAGAAATGCTTGAATTGATAACCGTTGCCTGTTTTGACAGCCAGATTCAATCCTCCGCCAAATGTTCCTATCCACATCCGCCCTTTGCGGTCACGGTAGATTAAGTAGACATTGTCGTTTGATAAGGAGTTATTATCCTTACTGTTATATCGGTACCATTGATCAGCCCCGATACGTAATCCTATACCACGCATACCCAACCATAACTGTCCTTCATTATCTTCGCACATACTGTATACGTTATGTGTAAACTTCTCTCTACGAAGTATATTTTTCAGGTCGGCATCATATTCATATAGGGTACCCATGCGGTTTGCCATATATACATTACCGTTTTTGCCACGTAAAAGCATACGTATCGTGTTGGAGCGGTCAGAAGCATCTTCGCCATTCGGATAGATACGTAACGTTCCTTTATTCAGAATCTCCAGATGAGATAATCCGGAGAATTCGGAACTCACCCAGATGCCCCCGGAACGGTCTTCAATGATATATTGCAGATAATTGGAATTGATATGGCTGGAGTGACTGACTTCAAAAGTGAAGTGCTGCAGATCGCCGGTATTCAGATCGTAGGCAAAGAGTCCGTTTCCGTAAGTCGTAATCCAGATGATATCCCGTGAATCATGAATGATAGAGTAACGTTCTACATCGATATATCCCAAATGCTCGGATGAAAGAAACTGAAAATGTTTGATGTCGCCAGTGCTGGTATTGACATACCATACGTTGCCGGTATAGTTGTGTACCCATGCATTCCCTTTATTGTCTCTGGTGACGTTACCGTTTTTAATATTCAGGCGGGAGAACCGGCGCAGCTTTCCCGTAACGGGATCTAGGATGTAACTGCCAGTGGCGGTAAACATCACCCATTGATGTTGCAGGCGGAGGCTTCCGGTGATTACACCTGTATCTCCGAGTTCGGTTAATGAAGCGATTTTCTCCAGTCGGTTATTGGAAAGAGAGTGGCGGTAGATTTCTTTTTTTCCGGTAATGATGCAGGTATATTGGTCATAAGAAAAGATATGTTCCCAGCTTTCTCCCTGTGTATCCATTGCTTCCAGTTTGCCGTCATGGTATTTCCATAATCCTTGCTTGGTTCCTATCCATACATGTCCGGGGCTGTCATTGCTTTCGTAGACAAACAGTACCTTGTCAGAAGATAGGTTGCCTAATTCTTTTTTGTATGCCTGCGACGAGAACTGGCCATCCTGATAGACGACACGACGGCATCCGTTATTGTTATCCCACAACCAGATAGACTGGTCGGATGCAATGATTTTTTTCGAATAGCTCTGTTTGTATTCTCCGCAACCGGTGAAATCGACGAAGCGCCCATGTTTTAAATCGTAACAGCTATATAAAGAAGAGAGGGTGGCGATCCATAAAAAACCGTTAGAGTCTTCTTCCATATGCCGGATGCGTGGGTCGGCCAATGAAATCGGCAGATTAGGGTCCGGGTAGATACTGACAAAAGAGTTGCCGTCATAATAGCTTAATCCGTTGACGGTTCCCATCCACATAAATCCCTTGCTGTCCTGAAACATATATCGGATTGAATTATTCGCCAGTCCGTCACCGGTGGTCAGTTTGTTCGAACGTATCTCGACAGATGCATGTACTGAACTGAGATAGAAAGATAAGAATGCGAATATCAGCAGTGCATTTTTCATATTTGATTTCTACGATTCTACATTATTATTAATGGTTACAAAGTTAATTTTCTTTTTAGAATAGAGGATGTAATAGCGTACGGATAAACAAAGAAACGATGTATTATCGTTCATTCTTGATGTAAATCTCAGGTGAAATACGATTTTCTAGGCTTTGTGTACGCATGTACATTCTAAACTATAAAGAAAGCTGTAATTTAGCGGCATGAAAACGGTAACTGGAAAAAACTTCCGGTTACAGAATATTTGTTTAGAGGTAGAAGATAAGAGTCAGGTAATAAAGAAGCACATTAACAACAGTAAAATGGAAATCAGTTTTCAATTGGTTTTTAAATATAAGCATAATTAAAAAGCATATAGGTATGAGTCTTTTTTTTATGGGGTGTTTCCTGTCTCTTTCGGCTACGAATTATTTTGTAGCTACCAATGGTGATGATTCAAATGCGGGCACGCTTGACAAACCTTTCGCTACTTTACAAAAAGCGCAGTCAAAAGTCGTTCCCGGAGATACGGTATATATTCGCGGAGGCGAGTATCGGATACGGGAAGAGCAGATGATGGGAGGAGATCATTTGCGCGCTTATGTTTTTGAAATGAATAAAAGTGGCACTCAGGCCAAGAGAATCTGCTATACAGGTTATCAGGATGAACGTCCGATATTCAATCTGGCTGAAGTAAAGCCGGAGGGTAAACGGGTATCTGTCTTTTATGTATCAGGCTCTTACCTCCATTTCCGCAATTTTGAGATTATCAAAACACAGGTTACTATCCGGGAGCATACTCAGTCGGAGTGTATATACAATCAAGGTGGAAATCATAATATTTACGAGAATCTGGCGATGCACGATGGCATGGCTATTGGTTTTTATTTGGTGCGGGGAAGTAATAATCTCGTACTGAACTGTGATGCTTATAATAATTATGACCCTGTATCTGAGAATGGTACCGGTGGAAATGTGGATGGCTTCGGTGGGCATCCGGCTTCTGCCTCCTATACGGGAAATGTGTTTAAAGGATGTCGGGCCTGGTACAACAGTGATGACGGTTTTGATTTGATAAAGGCACAAGCAGCTTATACGATTGAAGATTGCTGGGCGTTTTATAATGGATATAAGCCCGGAGGATTTGTGGGTGCGGGAGATGGTACAGGGTTTAAAGCGGGTGGCTATGGTATGCGCTCAAAAGTGAAGATGCCGAATGAGATTCCACACCATGTAGTGAAGAATTGTCTGGCATATAAAAACAAGAACAAAGGATTTTATGCCAATCACCATTTGGGAGGAATTTCCTGGTTCAATAATACCGGTTATCAGAATCCGTCTAATTTCTGTATGCTGAATCGTAAGTCTCCCGGAGAAATAGTGGACGTGGACGGATATGATCATATTATTCGGAATAATTTGTCATATAAGCCGAGGGCTGCAGGAAAACATATTGTCGATGTGAATCGGGAGGAATGTACGATTATCAATAATTCTTTTCTTCCTGTAGATATGACCGTAGGTGAGGATGATTTTGTGAGTTTGGATCCTGCTCAGTTAACATTGCCTCGCAAAGCGGATGGAAGTCTGCCGGATATTGATTTTCTGAAGTTAAAAAGAAATAGTAAATTATATGATGCGGGAACCGGTTTTCAATTCTCTGCGCAGAATCTTTAAAATATTGTTCGGTTATTGGAGAAAAATAGCTGCATGATAGATCTATGTTGATATAATCCGCATAGATCTATCGTACAGCTTGAAGAATGAGATCTTTCTGTAGATTCAGATATTAGAGAATAAGACGTTTGATCTCCTCAGCGGTATCTACAATATATTGAGGACTGAATTCTTCCAGTTCGGCACGTGGGCGGAATCCCCATGTTACTCCACAAACTGTCACTCCGGCATTAGCAGCCGTTTGCATATCCACGCCGGAATCACCCACGTACAGCACTTCTTCTTTGGTTACTTTGGCAACTTCCAGAATATCGAATACAACGGTTGGATCGGGTTTAACCTTTATCCCTTCACGTTGCCCGAACACAGCGGTAAAATGGATTTCCGGAAAATAATGGTCAATCAACTTTTGGGTGGCTGCCTGATATTTGTTGGAAGCCACAGTAATTTGAATACCTGCATCCTGTAAGTATGAGAGTAATTCCGGAATACCGGGATAAGGGCGGCTGTCATCGGCATTATGAATGTCATAGTAAGGGACGAATTCCTTGCGTACGCGCAGTACATTCTCTTTGGACTTTTCTCCTTCCGGCAAGGCACGCTCAAAAAGTTTGTCGATGCCGTTTCCTACCATGAAGTTATATTTCTCGATCTCATGTGTGGGATATCCTAACTTATTCAAGGCATAATTTGTACTGTGTGCAAGGTCGGCAATGGTATTCAGTAATGTACCATCCAAATCGAAAATGACTAGTTTCTTCATTGAACTTCTTGTTTTTTTATGTTAATCCTGTTTTCCTTTCTTTCTGCTTACAAAGATAGGAATAAAAAACGAATCATTTCCTTGTAATTCGGAACCAGTCTACATCTGTCCATCCTCCATCATTGGTAACAATAGCCGGACGGGTACAGAACATGCCGACTTTGGCGCCAATCCATTGTCCCTCCCTTGCCTGAAAAGGGTTGCCTAATGGCAAGAACTTCTTTCCGTCAAGGCTATAACTGAAGTTGCATATCACAATGAGGTCGTTACCTCCTTCACTGGCTTTAATTTTCTTGCCGTCGCAACTGAAACGTACCTTTAGGTATACCGTGTTTTGGGTAAGACCGACAGAAGAGTTTACCTGTTCCGCTTCTCCTTTATCTGCTTTTTTACATTCAATTTGAGACAGCACAAGACCTTTGTCCGTATTTTCCAGAATCAATCCTGCATAATCCCTGCCCATTACTACCAAACCTGTACGTTCACCTTTCAGTTTGGGATTAGGCATGAAGGTCAGTTTCATTGTGGTGGTGAAATTGTCCGAAGGAGTTTTTTGCAACAACAGATTAGCTACATCCCACAAATTCTTATAATCCGCTACTACCGGATAAGAGTATAGTCTGACATAACTTTTGTCTCCGGCATAATATGCCCATTTCTCATTGATATTAGCGTGCCACTGCCATTGCGGAGAGAGTATATATCCGTCGAATTCGTCGCTTTCTTGCGGTGTACAGATGGGATATATCTTTCCTACATTCGGCTTTTTGTAGGTCATTACCGGTTCGCCGCAACCGTCACCATCTTTGTCGATACCGATTACAGGCCAGTCATTCACCCACTTCATCGGTTGCAAGTGAACAAGGCGACCATAAGCGCCTACATCCTGAAAGTGGAAGAACCAGTCTTCTCCGGAAGGAGTGTCTACCCAAGCTCCCTGGTGAGGTCCATTGACGGGAGAATCACCCTGCGCCAGTACAGTTCTCCATTCATAAGGACCATACGCATTTTTAGAACGGAGTACTACCTGCCAACCGGTTGGCACACCGCCTGCCGGATGGAAGATATAATAATAGCCGTTCCTTTTATAAAACTTCGGGCCTTCACACGTCTGGTGTGCTTCGTGACCGTCGAAGATAATGCGTGAGGGGGTGATGGCTTTGGTCGCTTCCTTATTCAATTCACAGATGGTGATTACACTTTTCAGTCCGGCGCGGCTTCCTGCATAGGCGTGTACCAGATATACTTTTCCGTCTTCATCCCAAAGCGGGCAGGTATCGATGATTCCTTTTCCCGGTTTAACCAGAACAGGTTCCGTCCACGGACCTTGCGGGTCTTTGGCTTTTACCATGAAAGCGCCTTGGTCCGGGTCTCCCCAGAAGATATAAAACTCTCCGTTATGGTGGCGGATACTGGGTGCCCAGACACGGTTGCCGTGTTCCGGACGTTCCGGTGTTTCAATAGGGGTGAGGGCATAGGGAACAGCAGCTCCGATAATCGTCCAGTTCACTAAATCCTTGGAATGTAGAATCTGCAATCCCGGCAGACAGTTGAAGCTGGAAGAAGTCATATAGAAATCATCTCCTACGCGGCAAGCGTCCGGATCGGAATAATCGGCATAGAGCACCGGATTCTTGTATTTACCATTTCCGAGATCGGAAACCCATACTTCGGATACATAGTTTTTCTGTGCTACCGCAGTGAAAACAGTTAGCAGGCAAAAAGCTAAAGTCTGTGTCAATCGTTTCATGATATAGGTATAATAGTTTGATATTAAAGATTCAGTTGAAGTCTCTCAATGGGGCAAAGGTAAAAAAAAGACTCCGCACAAAGGAGTAATAATTGTGCAGAGTCGGTATAAAAACTGGTAAATACTCCAGTATTTGATTGTTTAACTGTATTTGTATGCTTTGTTTAATGAATATCTTTTATTTTGACCGTTACCGGATGTACCAATTCTTCTTTCCATTCGCGGAGATAAGCGAACCATGCTTCCGGTGTCTTATAGCCGAAAGTTTCTTTCATGGAAGTGAAAGTGGTGTGATACTGTAAGTATTTGCTTCCCGGAGATGTGATGGTGTAGAGGTAGTTGTCTTTGTCTTTCTCTTCCGATTTCACATATCGTTGGGGAATGCAGGTCCCAAGACCTACTGTTTCTTTGGCATATTTCACGGTATCGTTTACCGGCCAGTCTGTTCCCCAACTGCCGACAAGCCCTTTGTGATCCGAGTAAGATTCTGCGGTACCGACAATATCCTGAACGCCTGTACAGAACACTTCGTTCTTAATCGGCTCGTCGAAGAATGCCTCGATACGAAGATCACGGTGTCCGGCATAGAGTGTGTAACGGGTCATCATGTCCAATTCCGCATTTTGATATTTCCAGCCTGTCACTTCGATTTCTGCGATGACACGCACCGGACCGTAAGAGATGATACGTTCCGTACGGGTAGCCACCGGAGTGATATGAGTTGCTTTCTTTCCGTCCCATCCTTTGAAAGCACCCGGACCGCAACTGTCGAATACCCGGAGGACATCGTCACCGAATCCTCTTGCTAACTGTTCGTCAGTAGGGTAGAACTGAGATTCTTTGATTTCCAGTCCTTTATTGAACTTACCGTAGATATCCGGTGTCTGTTTTTCGTTAAAGTAAAGACGATAGCCTACCAGTTCCGATTCCAGTACAGGACCATGAGGACGGACCATACTATATATATTACTTGTACCAGGGACAGTGATTGCCTGTACTGACTGATGCTTTCCTTTTCTCGGGTCAGCAATGAACATTTCCGCATAAACCCGTGCCGGATAGGTTTTCGTACTCTTTTCAGAAGACAGGGTTACCTGAAATGTTTTTCTTCCGTGAGCAGGGAGGCTGGTAACGAATGCCAGTTCATCCATCTTACGGTCTCTGTTCAGGTCGTCCAGCTGAGAAGGAATTTCAGTGCTTCCTTCCATTACTACGGCAGACTTTACTTTAAATCCGGTATGCAAGTCACGCAAGTTGATTACTACCGGTTCATCCGTCTTGGCACGGTTCCAGTTATTGTTTACTTCTACAGTAATGGTTTTCTCCTGTTTTTGAGCCCAGGCGGACAGAGAGCAGCACCCGACAAGGAGTGTGATGATAAAAATATTCTTCTTCATGATTTTAAGACATGATATTATACGTCGTATTTCTTTCTGCAAAAGTAATTGAAAAAATAGCAGACCGGCTTATCTTTGGAAGATAAATTAGTCTGCTATTTGAGCTTTTTACTCTATATAATGATTTTGTGGTTTTCTGTGGTGGAATCTCTTATTTGAAATTCAATATCTGTCCTTTGGCGTCAATCTCTTCATAAGTCTCTCCATCGACTTTCAGATTCTTGGCGCTTTTGACATTCAGTATATTCTTTCCTTTGGTTGATTCTACATAAATATTTTCGAGTGTGACACCGTCTACCTGACTGATAACGACTCCGTCAGTAGCTTCCGTCATCACAACATTCTTCACAGTTACGTTACGGATAGGCATTTCCGGAAGTCCGTTGAAGAACATCGCACGTCCCGAACCTCTGCAAATGACATTTGATATATGAATATCACGGAACGCAGGAGTCTCTTCGGTTACAGGAGGAATCGCCGTCTTCATACGGCTCAGCAGATCTTCTTCCGATTCTTCTCCGGCTCCTTTGCCACCATAGAACAGGTCGAAAAGTAACGGTTCGTTCGGTATATTGATCATATTGATGTTATTGATATAGATGTTTTCTACAACACCGCCACGTCCGCGGGTACTTTTGAAGCGCAGACCTACATCTGTTCCCAGGAATGTACAATCTTCTACATAGATATTCTTCACACCACCGGACATTTCACTGCCTACTACAAATCCGCCATGCCCATGTAATACCGTATTATTCTTTACGATTACATTCTGGCAAGGTTCTCCGCGGCGGCGGCCGTTCTCATCTTTGCCCGATTTGATACAGATGGCATCGTCACCCGCATCGAATACACTATTCAGGATCAGTGCATTCTTGCAAGATTCCAGATCGAGTGCATCTCCGTTCTGAGAATACCAGGGATTGATTACCTGAATATTATTCACTGTAAAGTCTTCACATGACAACGGATGCAGACACCAGCTCGGTGAGTTCTTGAAAGTAACTCCTTCCAGCAAAATCCTCTTGCTTTTCACGAAATTCAGTAATACGGGGCGCAACCATGCACGGATTTCATTCCATTCTTCGTCCGTGTTGATGCCTTCGGGCACATTGAAGTCTTTGCAGGCCATTGCACCTTTCAGCGAACCGGCGGTAGGATACCATATTCTTTCCTGTTCATCGAGTACACCACCCGATTTTACCAGTTTATTCCATTGCGAAGCTGTTAGTTTTTCCTTCTTCACCGGGCGCCAGCAGTCTCCGTTTCCGTCAAATATTCCATATCCTGTGATAGCGATATTCTCTGCATTACGAGCAGAAATCGGTGATTGACAGCGGCGTGTTTCCAATCCTTCGAAAGAAGTGGGGATGATAGGATATGCTTCAAAGTCACCGGTGAAGAGTATCAGGGCATTGCGTTCTGTATAAAGATTCACGTTGCTGAGCAGTTCGATAGGTCCGGTCAGCCAAGTGCCTTCTGGGATGATAACTTTACCTCCGCCACGTTGGTTTACTTCTTTTATAGCATCGTTGATTGCTTTCGTATTCAGGGTCATCCCATCCCCCTTGGCTCCGAATTTAGAGATATTTACCTCATAAGCAGGAAAAACCGGCTGCTGTACTTTCGGCATTTCGAAAGGTAAATTCTGGTAAATGGTGTCATCTATTGCGTTTTCGCTTATTGCGCACTCACTTTGTTTGCATCCCGAGACAAACGGCAAACAACATACGACCATCCAGAGGAGTCTTCTTGTCATTGTGTTCATTTAGTAACTTTTCTATAGGGTTATACATTTATTGTTTTTCTGGTATTCTCTTTCGATTTCTAAGATGGCTTCTCATAACTCTTATCTCCCTCCGCAGGCGACCTCTCGCAGGCAGCCTGCCGGAAAGGAATAAGACAAATTCATGTTAACCTAATTCTAACCTTAAAATAAATATTATGAAAAACCTCTTAATTATCATTGGCAAAGATAAGGGGGAAACTTCAGGCAGATGTGGAGTTATTGATAGAATACGTGTATTTTTTGTCATTTATGTCTAATATTTGCACACTTCTCGTTGCACAAAATTTAACTATTAGAAGATATGAGTAACAACTTGTTGAAAGGAAAAAGAGGAATTATCTTCGGTGCACTGAACGACCAGTCTATCGCCTGGAAAGTAGCAGAGCGCGCCGTGGAAGAAGGTGCAACTATTACATTATCAAATACTCCGATGGCTATCCGTATGGGTGAAGTCAATGCATTAGCTGAAAAACTAAACTGTCAGGTAGTGCCGGCAGATGCCACCAGTGTGGAAGATCTGACGAATGTATTCAAGACATCTATGGATATATTGGGCGGACAAATTGATTTTGTATTGCACTCTATCGGTATGTCTCCTAACGTGCGCAAGAAACGTACTTATGATGACCTTGACTATGGAATGTTGGACAAGACATTGGATATTTCGGCTGTATCGTTCCATAAAATGATTCAGTCCGCCAAGAAACTGAACGCTATTGCGGAATATGGTTCTATCGTAGCTTTGAGTTATGTCGCTGCTCAGCGTACTTTTTACGGCTACAATGACATGGCAGATGCTAAAGCCCTGCTGGAATCTATCGCACGCAGTTTCGGGTACATCTACGGTCGTGAGCATAGCGTACGTGTGAATACGATTTCACAGTCGCCTACCTTTACTACTGCCGGTTCGGGAGTGAAAGGTATGGATAAGCTGTATGATTTCGCTAACCGTATGTCTCCGCTTGGAAATGCAACAGCTGACGAATGTGCGGATTATTGTATCGTGATGTTCTCCGACCTTACCCGTAAAGTGACTATGCAGAACTTATTCCATGACGGTGGTTTCTCCAGCGTAGGTATGAGTCTTCGTGCAATGGCTACTTACGAAAAAGGACTGGATGAATATATGGACGAAAATGGTAATATCATTTACGGAGAAAAGGTTATGAAATTACGGATCTCTCTTCTTACTATATTAATAGGTATGCTTTTCGCCTCCTGCGGCTTAAGCACAGGAAAGGTTGCGGAGCAGAAGGAAGAAGGGATTTCTGTTCTGAGATACGATAAGCTGTTGAGCGAATATGTTCGCTCCAACAGCTTTTCCGCTATGCAGAAACTGACAATGGACTATCGCCAGCCGACAAAGATTCTGATAGAAGATGTACTGTCTATCGGTACGGTGAAGGACGACACCATTTCTCAGCGTTTGCAAAAATTCTACTCGGATAGCACCTTGCTTCGTTTGCTGAGCGATGTAGAAGCTAAATATCCCAATCTTGACGAAGTAGAAAAAGGACTCACCAAAGGATTCCGGAAGCTGAAGAAGGAAGTCCCCGATACGAAAATACCATTTATTTATTCGCAGATATCCGCATTCAATGAATCAATCATTCTGGTAGATACATTGCTGGGAATCAGCCTCGATAAGTATATGGGAGAAGACTATCCTCTCTACAAACGTTTCTACTATGACTATCAATGTACCTCGATGCGTCCGGAACGGATTGTGCCGGATTGTTTCGCATTCTATCTCCTTAGCCGTTACGAAATGAACTATCATGAAGGTACTTGTCTGGTCGATCTGATGATGCATTCCGGCAAAATCAATTATGTGGTGCAGCATTTGCTTGGTTATGACGATATTGGTCAGGCAATGGGATACTCCGATCAGGAGAACGAATGGTGCAGGAAAAACGAAAAGGATATCTGGGAGTATATCTGTGCAAACGATCATCTGCACGCACGTGACCCAATGGTGATCCGCTACTATATGAAACCGGCGCCTACTGTTGATATGCTGGGAGGACAAGCCCCTGCATTGATCGGTTCGTGGGTGGGAGCACGGATTATAGCATCCTACATGAAAAAGCATAAAGATCTTAAAATAAAGGATCTGCTGGAACTTACCGATTATCAGAGTATGTTCGAAGAGTCCGGTTACCTGAAACTCTAGCCCATACCTATTACTTATTACTTATCACCTATTACCTAAAGTGGAAACTGCTCTTTACCTGTTGCCCGTTACATTGGGCGATACACCTCTTGAACAGGTGTTACCTTCTTATAATACGGAGATTATTCGTGGTATCCGGCATTTTATTGTCGAAGATGTTCGTTCTGCCCGTCGCTTTCTGAAGAAGGTTGACCGGGAAATTGATATTGATTCGCTGACTTTTTACCCTTTGAATAAGCATACTTCTCCCGAAGATATATCCGGTTATCTGAAGCCTTTGGCGGGTGGAGCCTCGATGGGGGTGATTTCGGAGGCGGGCTGTCCTGCCGTTGCCGATCCGGGAGCAGATGTGGTTGCCATTGCCCAGCGCCAGAAACTGAAAGTGATTCCTCTGGTAGGACCTTCCTCTATTATTCTTTCTGTAATGGCTTCGGGATTCAATGGACATAGCGTTGCCTTTCATGTCTATCTGCCGATAGAACCGTGATAACGGTCTAAGAAACTGAAAACACTGTAGCAGCGTATCGATGCTGAAAGTCAGACACAGCTATTCATCGAAACTCCTTACCGGAATCATAAGATGATAGAAGATATCTTGCAGAATTGCCGTCCGCAGACAAAACTATGTATTGCTGCCAATATAACTTGCGAAGGCGAGTTTATACAAACCCGCACGGTGAAAGACTGGAAAGGGCATATTCCCGAATTGTCTAAGATTCCCTGTATTTTTCTCTTATACAAATAACATCTTTCAGGTGTTCGTATTCATCTTCGAAGCAACTGCTGAAAAAGCCTTTGCCCATATTTTCTTCTATCTGCTTGAAACTCCATAGCTTACTGTTCTTGAAGCGGGGAGTGCAAAGGATAGAATCATCTTTGATATCGACGATGAAAAGATAGATGAGCCGGTTGGTTGCTTCATTCTCGAAGTGATAGACAATGTTAAACTCTGGCTTGAAGTCTTCCGTTGCGTGTGGAAGCGCATTGTGCACCAAGCGGTTTACTCCTTCGGTGAGGGACTCACCATAACGGAGATAGCATTCCATCGGTATGTCAGTTTTCCCTTTATCAAGGATGGCATTCATCGGTCTGTCACAAAGAAACAGCATCCCGTGAGTAGATACGGCTATTCTTATGACCGGATTGATATAGGCATTCTTATAGTTGAGTGCTTCTATGGCAAGACTTCTTCCGATGACATCTCCTTTCGTATTGACTATGGGCACGTATTCCGTGTGCGACATCAGATGGTTGAAATACCGGATAGCAATCTGATTGAACAGGATACTCATCACAAATACGACAGGGGGAAATACCTTATAAAGTATCACCATACTTGTCTGGCTTAAAGGGTCCTGACTGGCAACGACAATACTGATAATAATAAAATGCAGGATACCGAAGATCAATGCAAAACGGGCCGAAACAACTGCCGCCTCTGCTCCTTGCGCATACAAGCGCTTATTGCAGGAGCCTATCTGTCTCAGAAAGTGGTTGATAAATCTCTTTTTATGCATATAGAGTATCAGCATCGGAATGAGGATACTGACTTCCAGGGTAAGAGGCAGAGCACCTGGCGGAACATAGTCACCGGGAATCAAGGCTGCAAGTGACAGCAGTGCCAGCATTCCGGTGGCAATATAAAGAATAAAATTAGGAATTAGCGCACCTTTACGGTGTAGTAATAGGTATATCCCTACGATACCTATACCAGTACCGATGTAAATAGCCGTGTCTTGCGTTATAAATTCACACAATAAAATGGAAATAATAACGGGGATAAAACCCAATGACATGTTAAACGCGGAAGAAAGTGTTCCTTTATGATCCATCTTTATGTTTATTTGCCGGTTTTACCTATAAAACAAATAGTGAATGTGTTTTGTTTTCTATCGAATGTGTTTCTCTGCATGATAAGACGAACGAACGAGAGGAGCACTCTCTACAATGCTGAATCCTTTCTCCAAACCGATGGTTTTGTATGTGGCGAATTGCTGTGGCGTCACATACTCGGCAACCGGATAATGACGGTGCGTAGGCTGCAAATATTGTCCTATCGTAAGAATCTGGCAGCCGACTGCCAGCAGGTCGTCCATAATGGTTTCCACTTCCTGTGGAGTTTCTCCCAACCCCACCATAATACCGCTTTTTGATTTTGTTCCGCTTCGGGCGATGTGACCGATCACTTGCAGGCTGGTATCATAGTTGGCCGCACTGCGAACCAGGGGACTGATGCGTCTTACCGTCTCCATATTATGGGAAATGATGTCGGGATTGGCTTCTATCACTAGGTCTACCAGTTCCATTCTACCCTGAAAATCGGGTATCAGTACTTCGATTGTGGTCTGCGGATTCAGTCGTTTGATCTCACGAATGGTATGTGCCCAATGTCCGGCTCCCAGATCGGGAAGGTCGTCACGGTCTACCGAGGTAACTACCGCATGATCTAGTTTCATAAGAGCGATAGACTCCGCTACGTGTGTCGGTTCGTTGGCATCCAGTGGATGCGGGCGTCCGGTTTGTGTGTTGCAGAATTTGCAGCTGCGGGTACAGATGTCACCGCCGATCATAAATGTGGCAGTTCCTTTTCCCCAGCATTCTCCCATGTTGGGACAACGCCCACTGCTGCATATCGTATGCAGGCAGTGGGAGTCGACAATTCTTTTAGTTTCGGTGTAACGGTCGTTGGCACCGATATTTATTTTCAGCCATTCAGGCTTGCGCACTCTGTCAGCCATTACAAATTGTTCAGGAAGAAGTTGGTCAATCGTGTATATAGATGCTGACGGGTGTTGCCGCCGTATATGCCATGATTACGATTGGTATATACTTGCATATCAAATTGTTTACCCAACTGCACCAGATGCTCGGCATATTCTGCACAGTTCTGGAAGTGAACATTATCGTCTGCCATACCATGTACCAGCAACAGATTGCCGTGCAGTTTGTCAGCCCGTGTGAAAGCGGATGATTCTTTGTATCCTTCTGCGTTTTCTTTCGGGGTGCGCATGAAACGTTCTGTATATATAGTGTCGTAGAAACGCCAGTCCGTAGGTGCGGCAACAGCTACACCGGCTTTGAATACCGGAGTTCCTTCGCTCATACTCATCAATGTCATGTATCCGCCATAGCTCCATCCCCAGATACCGATACGGTCTTTATCCACATACGGCTGTTTGCCTAAATAGAGAGCTGTTTCGACCTGGTCTTTGGCTTCTTTCACGCCGATTTTGAGATAAGTGCACTTCTCGAACGCTTCTCCGCGGCCTCCTGTACCACGACCGTCTACACATACAACGATATAGCCGAGGCTGGCCATGTAAGTCTCCCAGCTGATTCCCCAAGTATCCAGAACTTGTTGTGACCCCGGACCGCTATACTGGTACATCAGCACCGGATATTTCTTGGATGCGGAGAAGTTGACAGGCTTCATCATCCATCCATTCAAAGTTACCCCGTCCGTAGTCTGGAAGGTAAAGAACTCTTTTTGCGGGATAGCATAGCCGGCTAACGTTTGTTTCAACTGGTCGTTGGTGATAAGCGTTTTTAAGGTTTTGCCTGTGTTGTCATTCAGCGTAACTAGCATAGGAGTATCCAGATTCGAGAATTTGTTCATATAATACTTCATCGATTTGCTGAATAACGGCGTATTGGTTCCTTCACGTTGAGACAACTTTGTCTTTTTGCCTTTCTTATCAATCTTGTAGACTGCTTTACGCAAGGGGCTTTCCTCATTGCTGGTATAATAGAAAGAGCCGTCTGTTGCGTCATAACCCAGAAAATCCTTCACTTCATATTTGCCATTGGTTACTTTCTTGATAAGGTTTCCCCCCATGCTGTACCAGTAAAGATGGCTGAAACCGTCACGTTCGCTAAGCAAACTGAAAGTTTCCGGATAGAACTTGATATTATCGAACACGTTCTCCTTAATATAATAAGGTGACTCATCACGCAACACTAACTTGCAGAGCGTTGAGCGCGGATCGGCAAAATAAAGGTCGAAACGATCCTGATGGCGGTTCAATGTCATAACGGCAAGTTTGCTGGCATCTTTCGTGAAGCGGATGCGGGGGATATATCCGTCTGCATCTATCGGAAGCTTCATGGTGCGGGTCACGTGCGATTTGATGTCGTACGTACGTACTTCTACTTTCGAGTTCGGGTATCCGGCTTTCGGATACTTGTAGGTGTATTCTCCCGGATAATCTTTCAAAGGAGTAATCTGCGGTGCTTCTCCCGCGAACATCGGAAAAGAATAGGAAGGAACTTCCGACTCGTCGAAGCGGATGAAAGCAATCATGGTATTATCGGCACTGAACTCCAGGGCGCGGTTGAAACCGAACTCTTCCTCATATACCCAGTCGGGGATACCGTTGAGAACCATATTTTGCTTGCCATCTTCGGTCACCTGGCTTTCGCTGTTACCGTAGAGCAGCTTTACGAGAAATATATTATTGTCACGCACGAAAGCGATCATCGTTCCGTCTGGAGAAAAGACGGGGACCTGTTGAGGTCCGCCGTCGGACAGCCGTTCAATAATGTTGTTTGTC
>ENA-UESU01001009-UESU01001009.1-human-gut-metagenome-genome-assembly--contig:-NODE-1009-length-21727-cov-5.426513_pt1 | contig 21727 bp, 13 predicted proteins | sample MGYA00243007_ERZ508008 | MGnify/ENA primary metagenome ERZ508008 (study PRJEB26167, sample SAMN06115399) | human gut metagenome | host: Homo sapiens | place: China:Henan | collected 2016-06-23...
TCTCCTGTCGGACATCCGTTCCTTTGCCAGTTCTATCACTTTTTCCTGAATATATTCCTGTGGAGTCTTGCCGGTTTTGGAATGGTGGTGGGAAATCTGGCCGGGGGACGTTTGTCCGATCGGTTTTCCCCGGGACGAGTGGCTGCTTTTGCACAAGGAATGATCTGTGTTGCATTGCTTTTTATTTTTTTCTTCGCTCATATATCTTGGTTGGCAGTGGGGTTGATGTGTTTGTGTACAGCCGGCCTGTTTGCAGTTTCGAGTCCACAGCAGGTGTTGCTGATTCGTTATTCAAAAGGAGGGGAGATGTTGGGTGCGGCTAGTGTACAGGTGGCATTTAATTTGGGAAATGCGATCGGTGCTTATGTTGGGGGATTACCTTTGCAAGCTGGAATGAGTTACTCTTACCCAGCATTAGTAGGTGCGCCTTTTGCATTTGTCGGGTGTCTTTTGTTGGTAACTTTTTTCCGAAAATATGAACGTCGTACGATTTGATCTGATATAGTCCGGTAATAGGATCAATCTGGCTTGTACCACCATCTCTCTGGTGTCTCGTTGATGTCCGGATTGTATCTGAAGGTAAAGTTTGGGAAAAGTTAACCTCCCGCATCGGTAACTTATCGAATACTTATCGAAGAGTTACGGGTGAGATACAGGTGAAACACATAAGAGACAGCGGAGTATGTATTATTAAAAAGAATCATTATCTTTGTCGGCCGAAAAAAATGCATTCCACGAGAGTGGCGTGCTGGCAGGTTAGGTAATAATTAAAATGACAAAAATATAATGGGTTTACAATGTGGAATAGTCGGTTTGCCAAACGTGGGGAAATCGACGTTATTTAATTGTTTGAGTAATGCGAAGGCGCAGTCGGCAAATTTCCCTTTTTGCACGATCGAACCCAATGTGGGAGTGATCACCGTGCCGGACGAGCGACTGAATAAATTGGTGGAGTTGGTACAACCTCAAAATGTGGTGCCAGCCGTGGTGGAGATTGTGGATATTGCAGGGTTAGTGAAAGGTGCCAGTAAAGGTGAAGGTTTAGGAAATAAATTTTTGTCTAATATTCGGGAAACAGATGCTATTATTCATGTGTTACGTTGTTTTGATGATAATAATATCGTACACGTGGATGGTAATGTTGATCCGATCCGGGACAAGGAGACGATTGATACAGAGTTGCAGTTGAAAGACTTGGAAACGGTAGAAAGTCGTTTGGCAAAAGAGGAGAAGAAGGCACAGACCGGAGGGGATGCAAAGGCGAAACGTCTGGTCGAGGTGTTGCATTTATATAAGGATGCGTTGGTACAGGGAAAATCTGCTCGTTCCGTGCAATTAAACGATTTACAGCAGGAGGCAGCGAAGGAGTTGATGTTGCTGACGAATAAACCTATTTTGTACGTTTGTAACGTGGACGAGGCTTCCGTCGTGACGGGAAATAAATATGTGGATGCTGTTCGGGATGCCGTGAAGGACGAGGGGGCAGAGGTCCTGGTGATTGGTGCTGCTATCGAGGCGGATATTGCCGAGTTGGATACGTACGAGGAGAAACAGTTGTTCTTGCAGGATCTAGGACTGGAGGAAGCCGGGGTGAATAAATTGATTCGTACGGCTTATAAGTTATTGAATTTGCGTACTTATTTCACGGCAGGCCCGAAGGAAGTGAGGGCGTGGACCTTCAAAAACGGAATGAAGGCCCCACAGACTGCCGGGATTATTCACACGGATTTCGAGAAAGGGTTTATTCGTGCAGAAGTGATCAAATACGAGGATTTTATTGCTTTGGGATCCGAGGCAAAATGTAAGGAAGCCGGAAAAATGTCCGTGGAAGGAAAGGAGTACGTGGTGCAGGACGGGGACATGATGAACTTCCGTTTTAACGTGTAACGAGGATTTGGTTTTATCTTTTATAAAGATGATATTAAAGAAACTTTTTGGATTTGATCCCAGCGTGATGAAGGTAAAGACAGAAATCATGGCTGGGGTCACTACTTTTTTAACGATGTCGTATATTCTTGCCGTGAATCCGGATATTCTTTCGGCGGCATCGATGGATCGGGGAGCCGTGTTCACAGCTACAGCCTTGGCAGCATTTTTTGCCACGTTGGTGATGGCTATTTGGGCGAAATTACCTTTTGCCTTGGCTCCGGGTATGGGGTTGAACGCTTTTTTTGCCTTTACGTTAGTGCAGGGCATGGGATATTCCTGGGAGAGTGCCTTGGCTGCTGTTTTTATCGAGGGGCTGGTGTTTATCCTGTTGACCGTGTTTAATATACGGGAGTTGATAGTGAATGCTATTCCCGAAACGTTGAGACATGCCATATCCGTTGGAATTGGTTTGTTTATTGCTTTTTTGGGATTACAAAAGGCCGGGTTGATTGTGGCTAATCCTGCAACATTTGTTTCTTTAGGCGAGTTTACTCCATCGACGTTGTTGGCGGTAGGAGGAATTGTTATCGGAGGTGTGTTGGTTGCACGGAAAGTGAAAGGGGCTCTTTTCTATGCGATTGTGGCGGTCACGTTATTAAGTATTCCTTTGGGGATTACCCGGATACCGGAAGGCTTTTCTTTAGTATCGATGCCTCATTCTCTGGAGCCGGTCTTTTTCAAGCTGGATTTTCATTCTTTGTTGTCCCCGAATATGTTGATCGCGATTTTCTCACTCGTGTTCATGGATATTTTTGATACTTTAGGAACATTGGTCGGTACGGCAAATAAAGTGGGAATGGTGAAACCTGATGGGAGTATCCCGAAGTTGAAACCTGCGATGATGGCGGATGCCGTGGGAACAACGTTTGGGGCTTTACTCGGAACGTCAACCACCACGACTTACGCTGAAAGTACTGCAGGTATTGCCGAGGGAGGGCGTTCCGGTTTGACAGCCGCTGTTGTTAGCGGATTGTTCATTGTCGCTCTGTTCTTTGCCCCGTTCTTTTTGTTGGTTCCGGGCATCGCTACAGCAGGGGTATTGGTGATCGTGGGGAGTTTTATGTTTGATGCGGTGAAGAAAATACGTTTTGATGATATGACCGAGGCTTTTCCTGCTTTTGTGACCATTATTATGATGCCGTTGACTTACTCGATTGCCGATGGTATTGTGTTGGGGTTATTGACTTATGTGTTGTTTAAATTGTTTGCAGGTAAATATCGAGAGTTAAATCTCACGATGTATATACTCTCGATATTGTGTATTTTGAAATACGTATTTGTCTAGGTTATTCAATATCTTCCAGTTCCCGGTTTGCCACGTAGCCCCGCCATTTTTCAATGAGCTGTTGAATATCCTGTGGTATTTCGGAATTGAAGTCCATCCATTTGCCCGTTCCCGGGTGTTCAAAACCAAGGGTTTTGGCATGTAATGCTTGTCGGGGACAGAGAGCGAAGCAATTTTGCACGAATTGTTTGTACTTCGTGAATGTGGTGCCTTTCAGGATTTCATTACCACCGTATTCCGGATCATTGAATAGCGGATGTCTGATTGATTTGAAATGAGCCCGGATTTGGTGGGTACGTCCGGTTTCCAGCACACATTCCACAACATTCACGTAGCCCAAACGTTCCAGCACGTGATAGTGAGTCACTGCGTGTTTACCGTAGTCGCTACCTTCCGGGAATACACCCATGATTTTTCGGTTAGAGATACTCCTTCCGATGTTACCGATAATCGTTCCGTTGTCATTTTCCAAGTTTCCCCAACATACGGCCACGTATTTCCGACTGGAGGTTTTATGGAAAAATTGGGAAGACAATTTGGTTTTAGCTTCTTCCGTTTTGGCAATGACCAACAGGCCGGAAGTGTCCTTGTCTATCCGGTGAACCAGTCCAGGGCGGGGATCGTTCTCTTTGAATAACGGATTCCCTTTCAAGTGCCATGCCAAAGCATTTACGAGAGTCCCCGTGTAATGCCCGTAGGAAGGATGTACCACCATACCCGGTTCTTTGTTAATGACCAGCAGATAGTCGTCCTCGTACACGATATTTAAAGGAATATCTTCCGGTATGACCCGTATTTCCCGTTTTGGGTGGGGGAGCATCAAGGTGACAATGTCTTTGGGTTTTACCCGGTAATTGGATTTTACCGGTTTATTATTGACCTGTACACATTGGGCTTCTGCAGCTTCCTGTATTTTTGTGCGGGATACGTTGGGTAACCGATCGACCAGAAACCGATCGATACGCAGTAAATTTTGGCCGGGATCAACTTCCAGACGGAAATGTTCGTACATTTCTTGCTCTTGTTCCGGTTCGTCCTCGCCCAGTTCTTCTAAATCTTCTACTTCTTCTTCTATCATGGTTGTAGCTCCTCAATGGACAGGGAGTCCAGTGCCATTATTTTTTCTTTATCTTTCGTGAGGTAGAGCGTGATGTCTCCTCCCATTTTCATCGTCATATTTTCTTCGAATTCAGGCTCTTGCTGGTATATAATTGCTGTGGATTGGTCAGCCTCGGTTTTGATCGTGTTGTCGGGTAGGATTTCACCCACGTTTAAGAATGCCCGCAATAGTATGGCTTTTGCCTCTGCCAGTGTTTTCCCCACTAATGATGGGATGGCTACTTGGTCGTTGGACGTGTTCCCGTTCCCGAGTACAATATCCACTGTTTCTCCTTTTTGTATCAAACTATTTGGTTCGATGATGTTTCCCTCGTATTTGAAATCAAGTACTAGGTTTTTGAAGTTGGAAGGAATGTATTCGATTCTTCCAACGTTGAGTCCCAAGTTCTTCAATCGTTGCAAGGATTGACGGAAGGCCACGTTGCGAAGGTTCGGGAAAATAATTTTTTCCGGGGCATTGGCGTTGATGGTCAATTGGATGGCCCGGTTGTTCTTCACGTGGGCATTCGGTGACGGGAATTGTTCCACGATAGTTCCCGGTTTGGCATTGTTGTCATAGATAGAATCGATGACAAGGATTTGCAAATTCTTCTCTTTGGCGAAAGGTTTCGCCTCGTCGGGAGTGAGTCCCCGGAGTTCGGGAACAGTAATATAGTAACCATGATTCGTGTATTTCTCCAATCGATTCAACACGATATACCCGATCACGAACAACACGATGCTGGCTACGGCTATGTTGATCAATAACACGATGATATGTCCTTTTTTAAAGAAACCCATAGAGTGTATAACGTTTGTAAATTTATAAAACTTGCCGGGTTCATTACTACTGAACACGGGCAGTACTGGTATTGAAATACCTTAACTTTGCAAAAATAGCAGAGATTTTTCAATTATCACTACTATTTTACTATTTTTGCTTTGAAAATAAGAAGTGATAAAGATGGTAAGATTCATTTTAGTATTTCTGTTGCTGGGTTTGACGGGTTATGTCGGGGCGCAGGAAATCAAGATAGAGAAATCGACAGAGAAAATCGTGTATCAGGGAAAGTCCTATTATCTCCATACGGTGAAAGCCAAGGAAACGCTTTTTTCCATATGTAAGGCTTACGGTGCCTCCGTGGATGAAGTGAAGGCTTTGAATGATAAGAAAGATAATACTCTTTCGATCGGGGACGTGTTGAGAATACCTGTGATCGAACCTTTTAAATCTATTGATGATAAGTTTTATTATCACCGGATGAAACCGAAAGAGACGCTATATTCTCTTTCCCGGAAGTTTAATATCAAGATGAAACGAATTCTGAAAGATAATCCGGAGTACGATGTGAGCCGACCGATTGCGGAAGGTGCTGTTGTGAAATTGGCATTGAGGCAGATTGACCGAAACGTGTTGGAGGCTGAATTACGCTGGGAAAAACGTCAGGCGAAAGAGGTTCAACAAGCCCGGCGTGAAGAGATGGAAAAATACGAGAAAAGTCATTCAAATACATTCCCGCCTGCTCGCGATTCATTGGAAGGAATGGTGCAGCAGGTTGTGGGTGATACTGTGTTTGTTATTCCCGAAGTCGCTCGTGAGCAACGCCACGTGAAAGTTGCTCTTATGTTGCCTTTGTACGTGAAGGAAAACAAGTTGCCCTTATCCGAGGAGGAAATTCCGGTGGACACGCTGGGAGTGAATATACGGAACGAGCATTGGCGTTTATCTTCTCGTACGGAACCTTTCCTGCAATTTTATCAGGGGGTATTGATGGCCGTGGATAGTTTGAAACGGCTGGGATACACGATCGATTTGTATGTTTATGACACGGAACGTGATCCCAATACCGTGCAACGCTTGGTAGGGGAATTGAATTTGTTATCTCCGGATTTGATTATCGGTCCCGTGTATGCGAACACGTATAAGGCAGTTGCCGAACAGCTAGGAAACCGGACGATTCCGATGATTTTCCCGCTTTCTTCACGGGGAGGAGATTTAGTCCGTTTCCCGAATTTTGTGCAGTTGAATACGTCTACGGTTTCTTTGGTAGAAGAGATGGCGGACTGGATTGTTGCGAACGATACGCAGGCTCATCTAATAAATATCATTCCGGATGGAGGGGGGCGTACCGGGGAAGAGAGTCGTTTGACTGATCTGGTACGGACTCGCTTACAGGCGAACGGGATGGAAGGTATGACGATTTGTCAATGGCGTCCTCAAATGCATTTGGATTCATTACGCAAGATCATGAGGCCGGGAGTGGAAAATATGATCTTGTTTCCAACTATAAATGAGGCGGCAGCCAGTCGGACGTTGCCCGTGTTGTCTGCACTGGCAGATCAATTCCGGATCACGGTAATTGGTTTCCCCGATTGGTTGAAATTTACTTCTATCGACGAGGAAGTGTTGTTTAAATTGAACGTGAAGATGATGGCGAATAGTTACGTGGATTATCAAGGTGATGTGGCTAAAGAGTTTTCCGCGAAACACCGGGATTATTTTTATTCGGAGCCAAATAATGTGGTGAACCGGGCGTTTGACATTGTTATGTGCTTTATCCCCTTGGTCGACATGGAACGTGGAAACACCTTGAACGTGTTGCGGGAAAAGGATATAAGCGGGGCATTTACCCGTTTCCGGTTCCATCCCGTGAGTGGATTGGGAGGCTTGGAGAATCGGGGATTATACTTGATTAACTATGGTCGGAATTTCGAAATTATCGTGAAACCGATAGTCAAATAATTCAGATTCTTTCACGGTGATAGCATAAAAAAACGACTGTAATGATACGGTTTTATCCTGTGTAGTTTGAAATAAATCAATTTTAGGGGTTTGCGGGTAACCTTTGGTTGGATATTGTCGTTGTCCTGCATAATTAGTTGTTATTATATCTTGAATAGAATGAAAATCGGGGAGTACGGCATTTTTTTTGATATGATTAATAGGAATTGAAATTTACTAAATTAACCTGTTATGGCAGAAACTACGACATACATTACTGTACAACAAAAATATAGATCTTTATTAAAGTCATGTAAGAACTTGATTTCAACCGAGGATATTCGTCTCGTGCGAAAAGCTTTCGACACGGCAATAAGCAGCGAGGCAAATTTACGAGCGGTTACCGAGAAAGATATTCATCGTTTGCTGGATACCGGATTAATTATCACTTCCGAGATCGGGTTAGGGAGGACTTCTATTATTTGTTTGATGTTGCACCGGGCAATAGAGTCCGGAACGTTGAAATTGGAACAGATAAAAACGGCATTTGGAGAAAAGGTGGCTCAGATATTAGCCGGTTTACGGGATATAAGCCATATCTACGCTACTCACCGGGTGGTGGATTCCGAAAATTTCCGGAAATTACTACTGAGTTTTGCTGAAGATGTACGGGTGCAGTTGATTTTTCTGGCGGAAAAATTGTATGATTTACGGCATGCTGAGACTTTACTTCCGGAACGACAACGGGAGTTAGCGCGGGAAACCAGTTATATCTACATTCCTTTTGCCCATCGTTTAGGTTTGTATAATATCAAATCGGAGATGGAGGACCTCGCTTTGCGTTACGGGGAGCCTGAGGTGTACAAGGAGATTTCTTTAAAGCTGGAAGGAACACGGGAGGCCCGTGAAAAATATATCAACGAGTTTATTGCCCCTATTGTGGAAGAATTCAATAACCGGGGAATTAAATTCAAGGTGAAATGGCGTACCAAGACGATAGCCTCGATCTTGAACAAGATGCGGAAGAAACAGGTGGAGTTCGAGGAAATCTATGACATATTTGCGGTTCGTTTTATACTGGATAGCAGGGGGCCGGAAGAGAAGGCCGATTGCTGGAGGGCATATTCGATTGTGGCCGACAGGTACACGCCTAACCCGCAGCGATTGCGGGATTGGATTTCAGTGCCTAAGTCCAATGGTTATGAATCATTGCAGACCACCGTTCTCGGACCTAATAACCGATGGGTGGAAGTGCAGATTCGTACGGAACGGATGGATGAGATTGCTGAAAAGGGATTTGCGGCTCACTGGAAGTACAAGGGGGGAACGGCGGATAAGGCGATCGAGGAGTGGCTGACTGAGTTACGAGAGATATTGGAGAGTTCGGAAGTCGGAGCCGTGGATATGTTGGATGATATTAAAATTAACCTGCAAGATAAGGAGGTACACGTGTTTACCCCGGCGGGAGATTTGAAGACTTTACCGGCGGGAGCGACGTTACTTGACTTTGCTTATGCTATCCACACGGCTGTAGGGTCCCGTTGTGTAGGAGGAAAGGTAAACCAACGTAACGAGACCTTGCGCTATGTGTTGAAGAATGGGGATCAGGTATCCATCCTAACCTCGAATAATCAACAGCCGAATGCCGACTGGTTGAATATTGCCACGACTTCGAAGGCTCGTAACAAGATTCGTCAGTTTCTTACCGAAGATTCGCGGGCTCAGGCCACGCTGGGTAAGGAAATGTTGGCTCGACGGTTTAAGAATTGGAAGTTAGAGTTGACGGACGAGGTGATTCATCGTTTGCAACAACATTATAAATACAAGTTTGCTATTGATCTTTACCAGGCGATTGCCGAGGAAAAGTTAGATATGGCGGAGATTAAGGAGTTCATTACTCGCCCGAAAGAAGAGGAGCGTACGGTGGCCACCCTGAGAGAAGAGGTGCAGGTTATTCCGTCCCGCCCGATTAGTGAGGATGTGTTATTGATCGACCGGAATGTCGATAACGTGGTGTACAAGTTTGCCCGTTGTTGTAACCCGGTATTCGGGGATGATATTCTGGGATTCGTTTCTATTGGTGAGGGGATTAAGATTCACCGGACCCAGTGTAAGAATGCTCTTGATTTGCAGCGTCGCTACCCGTATCGAATCGTGCAGGCAGCTTGGACGAATGCCGGTGCAACTTCTTACCAGACGGTGTTGAGTATCGTGGGACGTGAAGATGCGGGAATGGTGACTAAGATTACTGAAGTGATAGCGAAGGACCCGAAGATCACGTTACGGGGATTGTCCATTAATTCGAGCGAGGGATTATTTGACGGGCAAATCACCGTGTTGGTTAGTGATACGGAACACTTATCACAACTGATTTCCCGTTTAAAACGTATACAGGGAGTCATGCGGGTATATCGTCATGACTCTGTGAAAGAGTAGTTTTATTTTGATTTTTCGTATATTTGTATAGTTCTAAATGATGGAGTAACACGTGATAATAATATGTCGGAACAGGATGAGGTAAAATGGTTACAGGGATTAAGGGTTGGGGATGATCGGGCCTTTAAAGTCCTGTTTGAAAAGTATTATGCCTCACTCTGTGCGTTTGCCACTAATTTCGTGAATGACCCGGACGTGGCAGAAGATATTGTACAGGAGATATTTTTCAAACTTTACACGGATAAACCGACTTTTGATGTTGTGGTGGCCTTGAAATCTTATTTGTACCTGGTCACCAAGAATCAATGTCTGAATTATTTAAAACATGCTCGGATCGAGCAGGAGTATATGTCTTTCTTGAAGGAACGGGAAACAACGACATTCTTTTTTAACCAGATCGTGGAGCAGGAGTTACTGGCCTTGTTGTCAGAGGCTATTCAGGATTTACCGGAACAGACGGGGCAAGTGTTCCAACTGGTGATGGAAGGTTTCGATAATGCGGAAATTGCGGAGAAACTGAATCTCTCCATAGATTCGGTAAAGTCACATAAAAAGCGTGGAAAACAATTGTTGAAGAGTCGGTTAGGAGATATAACGGCTATCCTTTTATTCCTGTCGAATTGTTAAATTTACAAGAAAGTGTCATTCGAGTGACACTTTTTTTGTACTTGATTGTTTTTAGATCGTAAAAGAATTCAAGATGAAAGAAGCATTTGAAATAGCACGAATTATTCAGAAGAGTTTGAAAGGAAAACTTTCTGAATCAGAGGAAAGGCAATTATCTGGTTGGAGAAAGGTTTCCGATGAGAATGAACGTGCTTTTCAACGAATGATTTCAGAGGATTTTTACACGATTGGAATGGAGAAGTTGGAAATGTATGATTCCCGGGTGGCCTACGGACGTTTCTTGCAAAAGAAGTACCAACAACGTCGTAAAAGAAGATTTTTGATAAACATGGCCAGGGTAGCTGCCGTTGCGTTACCATTTGTGATTGCTCTTGTTCTATATGTAGGGTTGAATCGAGAGGAAGAACAAATGGTGCGTCCTTCTCTAGCTTCAAATATCCTTCCGGGGACGAGCAAAGCCGTGTTGACATTGGCAAATGGGCAAATGATTCCTTTAGGCAAAGAGGCTACGGATAGCACGATTATCACGGATGGAACACAGATTAGTGCTTCGGGATCAGGGGTAACATATGCCAGTGGGGTAGAAAGCGAATCGGTGGTTTACAATAAATTGGAAATACCTCGTGGTGGAGAGTTTTGCCTGACGCTTTCGGATGGAACAAGGGTGTGGTTGAATTCGGAAACTTCTATCCAGTATCCGGTGGCTTTCGGGGCAAAGGAACGACGGGTTTTCGTACAGGGTGAGGCTTATTTTGAAGTGGCAAAGGATGCGAAGAAACCTTTTACCGTGCAGTTCATGAGTTCATCGGTAACGGTATTGGGAACTTCCTTTAATATCCGGGCTTACCCGGAAGAAAAACGGTCGCAAACCACTCTTGCAGAAGGATCCGTGAGGATTTACAGCCCCGGTAGTTCAATGCTATTGAAACCGGGAGAGCAAGCAGAGGTGAGTGCGTTATCGGGAGAAATGGTAAAGCAGGAGGTTGAAGTAAAAAACTTTACGAGTTGGAAAGACGGGCGTTTCGTATTTGAACAACAACCGTTGGAAGATATAATGAGAACGTTGGAACGATGGTACGATATTCGTGTGATATTCAAGGATGAGGGAGCGAAACGAATTTCTCTGTCGGGAAATATGAAGCGATATGGTGATTTCTCCCAGGTGATGAAAATGTTGCAGATGACGGGAGATGTGCGATTTGAATTACATGGAAATGATGTATATATAACTACAGAGTGAAACCCTCGATGGCCACGAGGGAAGGCAAGTGTGTAAAACAAACTAAATTAATTAATTACATTATGAAGAAGAACCGCAATAAGTCTCTTCCGGGAGGTTTATGGTTAATAAAGAACCGATTAATGATGAGAATGACGATCGTTTTATTATTGTTTTCGTCATTCACGGCTGTGGCTCAGAATGTCACTGTGAAGATGAAGAATAGTTCATTTATCCAAGTTGCTAAAGAAATTCAAAAGCAAACGGAGTTGACTTTTTTGTACAATGATACAAAAGTGGGTAATATTACGGGACTGAATCCTGATTTCACAAATACGGATGTAAAAGCTGTTTTAGAGTATTGTTTAAAGAATTCAGGACTTACTTTCTCGATCGTGGATAACACGGTGGTCGTTAGTCCCGTGAAATTAACAAGCCAACAGCAAGAGAATAAACTTACGGTGGTAGGTAAGATCTCGGATCAACAAGGTCTGCCTCTTCCGGGAGTGAATATTATTATCAAGGGAACTACACTAGGATTCGTGTCTGACGTGGAAGGAAAGTTCACGGCGATTTGTTCGCGGGGCGATTCGTTGCTTTTCTCAATGGTCGGTTTCGAGATGCAAATCGTGGCAATTAATAGCGATTCCCCTCTAAACATTAAAATGAAGGAAGCCACGGAGGCATTGGATGAGGTTGTCGTTGTTTCAACGGGTTACACTCGTTTACCGAAAGAACGTGCCACCGGTTCATTTAGCGTGGTTACAGCTAAAGAATTGGAAAAACGTCCTAGTCCGAATATCATGAATCGTTTGGAAGGTGTTGTTCCGGGGGTTTACGTGGATGTCAAGAATTCGGATATGACTTTTTTGTATGGTTCCGATCGTACGGATGGTTATGTTGATGAGCAGACGAATATTTCCATGAATATCCGGGGAAAAAGTTCTCTTTTGAACACAACAAGGCCTTTACTGGTTGTTGACGGTTTCCCCACGGATATGGAAATGAAGAATATAAATCCCAGTGATGTTGAATCGATTACTTTTTTGAAAGATGCGGCAGCAGCCTCTATTTGGGGGGTACGTGCGGCCAATGGGGTTATTGTTATTGAGACAAAAAAAGGTAAAAAAGGTAAAGGAGGAACAACTGTAAATTTTGGAATGAATGTATCGACTTCCGGTTCCCCTCGTTTTAATACCTTACCGATCATGAATTCTGCCGAAATGATTGATTACGAGAAGGAAATGGTAGAGAAAGGTTATATCACGAGACCCGTGAATTCCGCCTATTCGGCAGGAGCCCCGATTTCACAAGCTGCTAAATTGATTTTGGACGCTAAGGACGGGCTTATTAATCAGGCGGATGCGGATGCCATACTGAATGAATTAGCTGGTCGGGAGGCTTATCGTGATGTGAAAAAGTATCTGTTGCAACCTTCTTTTTCACAGCAATATAATTTATCTTTTAGTGGGGCGTCTGATCAGATGTCTTATTTCCTTTCCGCATCCTATGCAAACGAGAGATCTAATATGAAGGGTGAAGAAGGTGATCGTTTCACGTTGACTTCCAACATGAATTTTAAAATATTGAATTGGGCTACGTTGACCACGGGGTTAAGAGCTACTTTGTTTAATATTAAAAATAATGCTTTAGGACTTTCCATGATACAGGCATCTGGTGGTTTGATCTTATTACCTTATAATCAATTCGTGGATGAAAATGGTAATCGAGTTGATTACTATAAGACGTACAATGAAGATTTTGTAACGGAAAAAGAAGCGTTGGGATATAAAAATTGGAAGTATAATTATTTGGACGAATTGGATAACAAAGATGATACCCGTAAAGAGCAAACTTTTGCGATGACTGTGGGATTGAATATTCCAATTCCGGGAGTAAAAGGGTTGTCATTAGACGGACAATTCATGTTTGAAAGGAAGAATACCAAGAATCGTACTTTTGCTAACGAGAATACGTTCGAGGCTAGAGATCTTTATAACACGGCCACGACTTATGATGCAAATACGGGTGCGCTAACAAATAATCTTCCGTGGGGAGGTATCTTGAACGTGACTAATGGTAATTCCCAGAATTACAGTATTCGGGGACAGATCAATTATGATGGGGTTATTGATGAAATTCACCAAATTACAGCATTGGCTGGAATGGAAATCCGTGAGACGAGAGATTGGGCGAATGGAGCTAGATATTATGGTTATAACGAAAAAACACTGATTGCCGGTAGTCAATTGCCGAATCCTTATATAAATATTTGGGGATATAATAGTTACTTGACAGATGCTAGTCCGGAAACTGATTATCAACGGCGATTCCTGTCTTATTATGGAAACCTGTCTTATACCTTGATGAATAAATACGTGTTGTCGGGAAGTGTGCGTTATGATGATTATAATAATTTTGGTGTTGATCGGAAATACCGGGCAACTCCGATGTGGTCCACCGGATTTTCATGGCATATTGGCCGGGAAGATTTTATCATGGATAATGTAAGATGGTTGAATCAATTGACATTTAGAACGACTTACGGGTATAATGGAAATATTGATCCGGGCCAGTATCCTTTCACGAATATATCGTTATCCACGAGTAATGATGGTTTTACTCAATTACCTTCGTCAAGTATTACTGCCGCAGCCAATCCTTCAATTCGTTGGGAGAAGACAGGTGTATTGAATTTTGGGTTGGATTTTGCCGTATTGAATCATCGTCTTTCCGGTTCTATCGAAGTGTATCGCAAGTATTCGAGAGATTTGTTTGCAGAGTACACGATAAACCCGATATTCGGGGCAAATTCTACCCGATCTTACACACTTACTCGTAATGCTGCTAAGGTGGATGGAAAAGGAGTGGATATTGCTTTGAATGGAACGATTGTACAGAAAAGTGATTTTAATTATAGGGCCAGTTTAACTTTCTCTTATAACACGAATGAAGTAAAATCCTCTCCTTATGAACTATATTCCAGTTTTGCATCTAGTGGAGGAGGAAGTGGTCGTATGATAGAAGGGTATAATATGAATAACTTCTGGGCTACTCGTTGGGCCGGTTTGGATGAAGAGGGAAATGCTCTGGTGTACAATGCGGACGGGGAGATTATAAAATCTACGGAAAATATTACGAATGATGATTTGGTGTATATGGGAACATTGACACCGAAGTACTTTGGTGGATTTTTTAATACGTTCACTTATAAAGGATTGTCTCTTTACGTGGGGATCACCTATAAGTTAGGGTATATTTTCCAGAAACCGACGATTTCACAACAGCCTGCAAGTAGATACGGTGGTGCTAATTATGAAATTAATGAAGATATGGCAAAACGTTGGAGAGAGGCGGGTGATGAGGCTAAAACCGATGTACCCCGTTTGGGAACGGATAACAATAGTTTTCAACGATATAGAGGTGCTGATATTCATGTCCAAAAAGGAGATCATATCCGTTTGAAAGAAATATCGTTGACTTATGAACTCCCGTCTAAATGGGTAAATAAAATCATGCTTGGTAGTGCTAATATCGGGTTTACTGCAACAAACCTGGGATTGATCTGGAAAAAGAATAATGTCGGTATAGATCCTGATTTTATTCCGAACACGAGAGATTTGCGGATGGCGCCGACACCCTCTTATAACTTCTCGTTAAATCTTAATTTCTAAAACGTGATAGATATGAACAAGAAAATATTTAGTATAATTATAGGACTTTCCTGTTGTTTCTCCGCTTGTTCCGATTGGGTGGATGTCAAGACTAAAGGATCATTGGTTCCGGAGGAGACGGAAAATTACCGTTACCTGATGAATAACACGGAAAATTTCCGCTGGACACTTTCTTACCATGATGTGGCATCAGATGATATTGATATTTCTGATCCGGCTCAACAAGAGGCGATCTATGAAACGAATAAATTTATCCCGGTATATACTTGGGCCGACGAAATTTATAGCCAGTCTGAAAATGATGATGAGATGAATAAAGTGTACCAGGTTATCTATAATTGTAACGTGGTGATTGATGAGGTGATGGATAGTAAGAACGGGACAAACGAGGAAAAATTGGAAATTCGGGCTGAGGCACTTGTACATAGAGCCGAGGCGTATTTGACGTTAGTGAACGTGTATGGTGTTCCGTATAATGCTGCAACGGCATCCACGGATCAAGGAGTCCCCTTGTTAACTACCCCTCGTGTAGAAGGATCTCTGCCACGTGCATCTGTCGAAAAAGTGTACGAGCAGATTTTTAAAGATTTGGATGATGCTTTCGAATATTTGCCCGATGTGGCAGAATTTAATTTCTATCCGGGTAAATGTGCTATTTATGCGTTGCGAGCAAGAGCCTACCTGTTGATGGGTAATTACACGGAGGCGAAAAAGAACGCTCAAGAGGCGCTTAAATTAAAGAGTACGTTGGAAAACCTGAATGATTATGTTGATCTGGCGAGTACAGAGGAAAGTGTGAGAAGGAAAAATTACGTGGAAACATTGAAAGATAAGGAAGTTATTTTTGCTAAAATGCCCGTAACTACATTTTCGATGGCATCATATTCCACGGCTGGCCTTGTGTTAAGTGATAATCTGTTGAATACTTTTGATCAGGAAAAAGATTTACGTTATTTTTATTTTACTCGTTCCATGATAGATGATTTAGGTATGACTTATTCCGGTCGGGTATATTTTAAGGACAATTATTATCCTTATGACTGGAAAAAGAACGAGGGACGTAACATGGGGCCTTGTGTGCCGGAAATGATGCTAATTGAGGCAGAATGTTGGGCTCGCGAGGGAAACACGACGGAATCCATGAATATTGTGAATAAATTGAGAGAGTATCGTTACGTTGCGGGTGAGGACTATTCGTTGAGTGCCGCAACAGCTAAAGAGGCTTTAGGAAATGTATTACAGGAGCGTCGTAGAGAATTAACGTGTCATGGTTTACGTTGGATGGATCAACGTCGTTTGGCAAATGATCCGGATTTTCCGACACAGACGGTGACTCGGATATTCAAGGGAACGACTTATACATTAGAACCCGGTGCCGTGCGATATACTTTCCCAATGGGAGAAAAATATTTGGAAGAAAATCCGGAGATCGGACAAATTAAATAAGAGTTCGTAAGGTTCATAAAGTTATAAGGTTTATAAGGTCCTTTATAAACTTTGTGAACCTTACCAACTTTATAAATTATTAAATCGTATTGTATGAAAAAAATCACGTTGTTAGGAAGTATCGTTGTACTTCTGTTATTTACTTGTGTGGTTAAGGCACAGGATCGTAAACCTTTTCACATCATTCCATTGGTGCCGGTTGCCGGTCAGGATGTGAAGTTCACGTATGATAATTCGCTAACGTCACTGGCTGATGAGGAAACGATTTACGGAACGGTTTATTACTGGGAAAATTTGCGTTGGAGGGCGGAAGATTTGAAGTTGGTGAAGAATGATACGGCATGGGAGGCCACTTGTCGTGTGCCTGAAAATTGTGCGTTGGTATCATGTAAATTTTACGCTGGGGACAAAAAGGATACAGGGGGACGGTCCACGTACACGACAATGACCTTTAGCAAGAACGGGCAGAATTTACCGACTGCTTATATGGCGTGGGGAATGTTGCGGAACAAGACGTTGGAGTCTTTACCGGAATATTGTGACGAGGACGCGTATATTGATGATGAAGTTATGCGTTTTTGGCTGAACCAACAGCTTTTGAAAGATCCCGGAGCCCGGAAATACGTATTCTATTATGCGGCGAAGTTGTTGAATAAAATGATGCCGGGAGAAAAACATGAACAGATGTTGGGAGACGTGGATTTTATACTGAATTTACCGGATGTGGATGAAGAGACGTTGTTGAAGGCACTTGAAGTTGCTAAGAATATCGTGAAAGACAGTACGAAAGCGGCGGCAGTAGAAACCCGGATTTTAAAAGATTACCCGAACGGGATTTTGGCTAGGGACCAAGAGATATGGCGGATTTTCAGAATCATGGATGCCGATGCGAAAGCTCCTGAATTAGACGCTTTCCTGAAACGTTTCCCGACGGAAAAGTTTAAAGATATAGAGACGGAAACATCATCCATGTATCTGGGTAAAATCTTTCAAGCGGTAGTTTATCAGCCCATCATCAAGAAAAATGATTATAGTTTCTTGTACAAGTACCTTCATGATGTTCCCCATCTTTGTTTGCTGACTTTCTACTGGCACATGGTACAAGTGCCGTTGAACACGAATCAGAGAACCCCGGAACAGGTGTTACCTTTTGCTAAGGTTATTTACAATGAGGTGATGACTCGTCCTCAAGCAGGAGCTGATCAAGTGTATTCAGAACGGGAGTGGAAGGATTATCTGCTCACGAGGGGGAAAGATATGATTCTGAAATATGCGTTCGTGTTGGATGCTACCGGTTCTTCTGCCGAGGCACTGGAGTTGATGGAAGAAATTAAAGGAAAATATAATTTCAAATCGGCAGAATATAACAATCAGTATGTTCGTTTGTTGGAAAAAAATGGCTATCAGTCGATGGTAATTCCCATGATTGTGGCTAGTGTTCGGGAAGATGCGGTTACTCCCGAAATGTTGGAAATCTTGCGGAAGGATTACGTGAAACAACATAAAAACGATAAAGATTTTGAGGCTTATGTCAGTTCATTGAAGTCGCAAGAAAAACAACAGGAGTTGCAAAAACATTTGCAGGAAACGATGATTAACGAGGATATAGAGCTTTTTACTATGGAAGATCTGGACGGGAAAAAGGTTGATCTGTCAAAGATGGAGGGGAAGATTATCGTGTTGGATTTTTGGGCAACTTGGTGCGCTCCTTGTAAGGCTTCTTTACCAGGAATGCAAATGGCTGTAAACAAGTACAAGAATGACCCGAACGTGGCGTTTTTCTTTATTTCCACGATGGAAACGGCTGCAAATTTTAAAGAACAGATTCGGAAATTCATGAAGGAGCATAACTACACGCTGCAAGTGCTTTGTGATAATGTTAACCCGAAAACGAAAAAGCAATCGGCTGTTTATGATACTTATTGCAAGGCTTTTAAATTTTCCGGTATTCCTCACAAAATGATTATCGACGGGAATGGAAAATTGCGTTGGAGTATTGGTGGTTACATGGGAAGCCCCTCGGCTTTGGCAGAGGAGATGAATCTTATGATCGAGATGTTGAAAGCGGAATAATCGATAAGATTCATTTGAGTTGTTAGGATTTAGAACGGGATGAACGAATCCCTGTCTAAATCCTAATTTTATATCCTTAATCCAACTGTTTTCAAACTCTGATAATATCCATTTAATGGCTTACAGACGAGATATAGATGAATTAAAGCCGAGTTCCAGTCATCTTTGTTCCCTAAAGTATGGTTGTTGTTCCTTTTGTTTTTACTGATATTCAGATCTTCTGGGGATTAAAATTGTTATAATTGAAAAGCATCACCTAAATTCTATGTTTTCTCGTAGCCAATCCCCCATGATTTGCAAGGCTTCCTCTGAAAACACATCTTCCAGATCGGGTATTTCTTCTCGGGTACACTCTTTACAGCGTTGGAACATATGGTTCAGACCGGGTAGTTCCACGATTTTGTACCGTGTGTTTCCACCTTTGTCCAGTAATTGTTTGATGGATTCCAGGTTTTCTTTGGCGGGAACCATGATGTCTTTGTCCCCGTTTAGTGCCAGCACGGGTTTACTAATGCGGGGAATATAATTTTCCGGATCATAATTGATCATTTCCCTGTACCAGCGTCCTTGTGCTTGATGCAGGTAACGACTGAAAAACATTTCGTCTCTTCCGTCATTAAAATTGACAGCTTTCAGTGTGGCTTTGTCCTGTTGAGCTACCCATTGATCGAAGGCTTGGCGCAAGGGAATATCTAAAGGTTGTTCCAAGGGTACAGCGTGTACTTTGTCAAATAGCGTGTTGAAGAGACTCATAAACTGTTCCACCCGTTCCGGGGTCATGCCGGGGGTGGTACGCAAGATTGCTTCATTTTGTAATTTTAGAATCTGCAGGCCATCAACGCCCACGCCTGCGAGGGAGATAACGAATGATACATCCGGGGAGTCAGCTCCCAGCATGAGTGCCACTTGTCCGCCTTCGCTATGCCCGATAACCCCAATGTGCTTGGTGTCTGTTTCCGGGCGTTGTTTCAAGTAATTGATCCCGGCTTGGGCATCCCGTGCAAAATCGCACGTGGTAGCTTCTTCGTATATCCCGTTGGTTTTTCCGGTTCCCCGGTCATCGGTTCGTAACACGATGAATCCTTGTCGGGTGAGGTAGTCCGCGATTTTGAAGAAGGGTTTGTGGCCGGAAAAGGTTCCGTCTCGATCTTGTTTCCCGGTGCCGGATATAATGATGGCTGCGGGAAAAGGGCCTTTGCCCGATGGAATGGTCAGCGTGCCTGCAACTTGTATTGAATCGCATGACACGTAGGTGATTTCTTCGGAATGGTAGGGATAAGGTGGATGTGGATTTTGTGAAAAATAGATAGGCCGAAGGCTATCGACTTTACCGAGAGTGAATTCTCGTATCTTCCCGTAGGTGGTTACTTCTGCTTGGATGGAGTCTTTACCGGAATAGAAGGCTCCTTCAAAGCGAATGTTTTCCCGGTTGAAGATGGCAAGAATACTTTCGTCTGAAAGTACGAGCGTGTCGGCTTGTGCTTTGTCAATCCATTGTTCCGGAAGTGACAGGAAAGCTTGAGGTGTTCCTTCCGGTGTGGTTTTTAACTCGATGAATACCCGTTTACTACCGGATTGTCCTTGCCATGCATGAGGCGAAGAGGTACATCCGATCAGCGTGACGGAGGATAATAGCGCGATTGTTTTAAAGTGTAACATACAGTTTTAATTTTAGTTTTCCCTCAAAACATCCAACCGTCTGAAAAGTGTCACTTATTTTCGAATTTCTTACTGAATCTTCATTTTCAATTTTCAATTCTCCATTTTCAATTGTTTCAACGTGATGACCGTGATTTCCGGCCATGCCCCGAAACGCAGGGGCATCAGTCCGATATATCCCAACCCAACGTTGACATACAAACCTTGTTTGCCTTCCATGTAGAGCCCACTCCATTCCGGATACATGAATCGGGACGGGGAAAGTCGTCCGACGGCAAATTGCATGGCGTGCGTGTGGCCTGACAGCATGAGGTCGATGTCCGTGTCGAGTACTTCCCGGCGCCAGTGCGTGGGGTTGTGGCTTAACAATAGTTTGAAAGAGCATTGTTCAGTGCCTTCCATGGCTTTGGGAAGGTCGCTGTATTGAGAGAAGGGTGGTTCCCCGTTATTTTCCACGCCAATCAGGGCAATGCTATCCATGGCACGTTTTAGTATCACGTGATCATTGTTTAATAACTGCCATCCCATGGAGGCCTGCTTGTTTTGTACATCTCGGATGTTCTGATCTCGGGCCTCGGTTGTTGGCCAGTTGTGATAGGGACCGTAATCGTGATTCCCGAGGATGGAGAACACGCCGTCCGGGGCTTTCAGTTGTGCCAGAATGTTTTCGAATGGTTCTAGTTCAGAGGCTTTCGTGTTGACAATGTCACCCGTGAAAACAATTAAATCGGTTTGCTGGGCGTTAATCAGGTCCACGGCTTTTTGCAGGACTGCCCGGTCTCCGTTCCAACTACCCGTGTGTATGTCGGAAATCTGTGCAATGCGATACCCGTCGAAAGCGGCAGGAAGATTAGGAGAGGCGAACGTGACCTGTTTCACGTCAAATCGTGTTTTGCCCCATATTGCCCCGTAAAGTACCATGAGCATCATTCCAGTTCCTAGTATGATCCCGAGCCAGCTAAAAGGTTGTATTTGCCATTTGAACAAGTATTTTAACGGTAAATCAAGTAGCGAGCAAATCATGAAAATGGTTTTCGGTAGTACGATGGCCATATAGGTGATCGTGAAAGTTCCGATGAGGTGTTGTATGGCCAGTGCATCTCTAGAGGATAGTAGAATCCAGACGAGTGCGAATAATAGGATCACGGAAGGAATAAACCACAGCCAACCGAACGGATTGCCTCCTGTTGATTTGGTGATATACGATTTATAAATATAGATGTCCGGGATGATTAGTAGCAAGAAAAGATAGATAGATAGTTTCGAGAGCATATATTTTCTATTTTTGTGTAAGTGGTGTTATTATAATTTGTTTCTTGATTTAACAAAGTTATCATTTCTTTTCACGTGGTTCTCACGTACAGGATTTTTTATCTTTCTTTGGGGAATCTTTAAAATATTGTTTGTTTTCAAAGAGAAGCTTGCCAACTTAATCTTAACTCTTTGTTCCCATTGGATGAAATTTGGGTGAAAATATAGGAAGAACAGATAATTTTGCGGAAGATAGAAGGATGTGGATAATGTATGTAAATATAATTATTGCGTTATGATTAAAAGTG
>ENA-UESU01001030-UESU01001030.1-human-gut-metagenome-genome-assembly--contig:-NODE-1030-length-21463-cov-28.206350_pt1 | contig 21463 bp, 17 predicted proteins | sample MGYA00243007_ERZ508008 | MGnify/ENA primary metagenome ERZ508008 (study PRJEB26167, sample SAMN06115399) | human gut metagenome | host: Homo sapiens | place: China:Henan | collected 2016-06-23...
AGAATCAGAAACTACACAGAATGCGTTCATCTGAAGAGAATTATAATCATGGAATCCAAGTGGTTCCTGCTGCATCACACGCTTGTCAAGCTGGAAACCTGACGATGCAAGACGGTTGCGTGAACGTGGATGACAAGAATATAGGATAGGCATGTCGTACTTTTCTGCCATCTTATTGATTGCAGTGAAGAGTGAAGTAAAGTTCTTCTCTGTATCGATATTTTCTTCACGGTGAGCAGAAAGAAGGATGTACTTGCCTTTCTCAAGCCCAAGGCGCTTATGTACATCACTTGCCTCAATCTCAGCAAGATTTTCGTGAAGTACCTCAGCCATAGGTGAACCAGTAACGTATGTACGCTCGCGTGGAAGACCACACTCTGAAAGATAGCGGCGTGCATGCTCTGAGTAACACATATTAACATCGGAGATAATATCTACGATTCGGCGGTTTGTCTCCTCTGGAAGGCACTCATCCTTACAACGATTACCAGCTTCCATGTGGAAGATTGGAATATGGAGACGCTTTGCGCCGATAACAGAAAGACAAGAGTTAGTATCGCCAAGCACAAGAACTGCATCTGGTTTGATTGCTAACATCAACTTATATGACGCATTAATGATATTTCCACAAGTAGCACCTAGATCATCACCAACAGCATCCATATAAACTTCAGGATCCTTAAGTTTGAGATCGTGAAAGAACACACCATTAAGATTATAGTCATAATTCTGTCCAGTATGAGCAAGGATAACATCGAGGTATTTACGAGACTTGTTAATTATGGCAGCGAGACGAATTATCTCTGGACGTGTACCAACTATAATAAGCAACTTGATTTTACCATTGTCCTGAAAATGGACATCAGAATAATCTGTACGTAATTCCATATTCGTATATTTCTTTTTATTATTCGAGATGATTATAATATTCTTGCTTTGTTTTATTTCAAATAACTTTTATACCACTCAGCAAATACACGTAATCCATTACGTAATGGGGTTGCTGGACGGAATCCGAAATCCTGTTCCAAAGGAGTTGTGTCTGCATAAGTAACAGGAACATCGCCTGGCTGCATAGGCACAAGTTCTTTATGTGCCTCAAAATCATAATCCTCAAGGAGAACTCCTGCACCAATCAGTTCTTCCTGAAGGATAGTAACAAAATCAAGAAGGTTCTCTGGCGAAGAGTTACCGATGTTGTAAACCTTATATGGTGGGATTGGGAGTCCATCTTCGCCATTTTTCTTCTCAGGAGCATGCTGAATGATACGTACCATGCCTTCCACAATATCGTCTATATAAGTAAAGTCACGTTTACAATTACCATAATTGAAAACCTGAATGGTCTCGCCCTTCAACAGTTTGTTAGTAAAACTAAAGTAAGCCATATCGGGACGTCCACAGGGACCATAGACAGTGAAAAATCGCAAACCAGTACTTGGTATATTGTAAAGCTTACTGTATGCATGAGCCATTAACTCATTGCTTTTTTTAGTAGCAGCGTAAAGTGATACAGGATTGTCTACCTTATCATCAGTGCTATAAGGCACTTTCTTATTGCTTCCATATACACTGCTTGAAGAAGCATATACTAAGTGCTCCACACCATAATGACGACAAGCCTCTAGAATGTTATAAAAACCAATAAGATTACTTTCAATATAGGCATCAGGGTTAGTGATACTATAGCGTACACCAGCTTGTGCTGCAAGGTTCACCACTACTTGCGGACGGTAATTAGTGAAGGCTGACTCTACGATTTCTTTCTTGGCAATATTGTCTTTTATGAAAACAAATCTGTCACCATAAACCGACAACTCCTCCAAGCGTTCATACTTTAAACGTACATCATAGTATTCGGTTATACTATCAATACCGATGACCTTTATGCTGTCAAACTCAGCCAGCAAACGTTTCACCAGATTGGCTCCAATAAAACCGGCTGCACCGGTCACTAAAACCACTTTATTCTCCAGACTGACGTTGTATGTTACCATAAAATTAATCCCTTTGGAAAATGTCACGAGTATATACCTTATCCTTCACATCGTCAAGGCATGCGTCGTAACGGTTAGCGATGATGGCCCGACTGATCTCCTTGAACTTAGTCAGGTTATTTACTACTTTTGAACCAAAGAATGATTCATCGTCTTGCAATGTTGGTTCGTAAATAATAACCTCTGCACCTTTTGCCTTAATACGCTTCATAATCCCCTGAATGGCACTTTGACGGAAATTATCTGAATTTGACTTCATGGTCAGACGATATACACCGATCACTATATTTTGTTCTTTGTGAACATCCCATTGACTGGACGCAGTGTAATAACCAGCTTTAGACAAAACCTGATCAGCTATGAAGTCTTTTCTTGTGCGATTACTCTCTACAATAGCGCTCATCATGTTTTGGGGTACATCCTGATAGTTAGCCAATAGTTGTTTCGTGTCTTTCGGCAAACAATAACCACCATAACCAAAACTAGGATTATTATAATGTGTGCCAATGCGAGGATCCAAACCAACACCCTGTATTATAGACTGAGAATCTAGCCCCTTCATCTCCGCATAAGTATCAAGTTCATTAAAATAGCTGACACGTAAAGCAAGATAGGTATTAGCAAACAGTTTAACAGCTTCCGCCTCCTTCAAACCCATAAAAAGGGTAGGAATATCTTCCTTAATTGCTCCTTCCTGAAGCAATGCGGCAAAAGTACGTGCAGCCTTCTCTAGGGCAGGAATATCCGCAACAGCCTTGATTGCTTCATTTTCCTCTTTAAATTGTTCGCTCTCTATAAATTTTGGATAACCAACAATAATACGACTTGGATATAAATTATCATAAAGAGCCATACTCTCACGAAGAAACTCCGGAGAAAAAAGCAAATTAAACTTCTTTACTCCTTTACGGGCATATTTCAAATAAAGTCCCCGACAATATCCTACAGGAATAGTAGACTTGATTACCATCACAGCATCAGGATTGACACTTAAAACAAGATCTATGACATCTTCTATATGATGAGTATCAAAATAATTCTTCACCGGATCATAATTAGTAGGAGCTGCTATGATCACAAAATCCGCGTCACTGTATGCCTTGGCACCATCAAGCGTAGCAGTTAGATTCAATGCCTTTTCGGACAAATACTTCTCTATATACTCATCCTGAATAGGTGATTGTTTACGATTAAGCATATCTACTTTCTCGGGAATCACATCGACTGCCGTCACCTGGTGATGCTGCGACAAAAGTGTTGCTATACTAAGACCAACATATCCGGTACCTGCAACAGCAATCTTTAAATCTTTCATATCCATTGTTGATTTATGTTAGTGTTATAGATTATTCTGATTATTTATCTAGGACCTCAAACCGCGGTGAATTCTTGGATTTAAACTCCGGTACTACTTTCTTCATCAACCTCACTGTATCCATGATCTTTACTGTACGCGACAACTTCTCAAACTCCGCATAAGTGTCAAGAATATCAGCATATTCATAATGACGTACCTTAGCTATCATAATTTTCTTATTTTCAGTAGGAATCGTATTCTCCTTATCACTCAGGACTTCCTCATAAAGTTTCTCACCCGGACGTAATCCCGTAAACTTAATCTCAATATCTTCACCCGGACGATAACCGGCAAGTTCGATCATACGGGTAGCCAAGTCAACAATCTTCACAGCCTTACCCATCTCAAAGACAAAAATCTCATTGCCTTCACCCATAGTGGCAGCCTCCATTACCAGCCGACAAGCTTCGGGGATAGTCATAAAGAAACGGATGATATCGGGATGAGTCACTGTGACAGGACCTCCATTCTCGATTTGTTCCTTAAAACGGGGAATTACAGAGCCGTTACTACCCAAGACATTTCCAAAGCGGGTAGTGATAAATTTGGTATGACCTTTCACTTTTCCCTCACGAATAGCACATCCCAGACTCTGTACATAGATTTCTGCCAGACGTTTCGAGCATCCCATTACATTGGTCGGATTCACCGCCTTATCGGTAGAAACCATGATCATTTTCTCAGCTCCGTATTCCACAGCCATATCAGCAACCTGACGCGAACCGACCACATTGACCAGCACAGCTTCACAGGGATTTTCCTCCATTAACGGAACATGCTTATAAGCAGCAGCATGGAAGATTACCTGAGGGTGATAGATATCGAACACCATACGAAGACGCTCTTTCACGCGGACATCTCCAATGACAGGAACAAAATCAAAACCGGGATAATTCTTCTCAAATTCCAGACGGACATTATGCAGAGGTGACTCGGCAGAGTCAAACATGATCAGTTTCTTGATATTCATCTGAGCCAATTGCCGGCAAAGCTCGCTACCAATACTACCGGCAGCTCCTGTCACCAACACAACCTTGCCACAAAACTCTGTCATCACCTCCTCCATATTAATATGAATTTCTGAGCGACCCAGCAAATCCTCAATCTTGATAGGACGTACCCACTGGTGGAAACTTCCGTTTTCGTCAGCCTCACTAATACTCGGAGCTATCAATGTTTTCAACCCGTTTCTTTTACAATACTGAAGCAAACGTCCTTCCTCTTCACGGGTATTCTCATAGCGGGCAAACAAGATGCCTCCGATACATTTCTTATGAATCAGTTTATTGAAGCACTCTTCATCTTTAAAAGAATAAACAGGAAGATCAGCCACACGCCGAATAGAATTACCTGTTCCATAAATACAAAAGCCTACAACTTTATAATGAGAACTGTTCAGTAACCGGACTTTCAATGCCACACTCTTATCATCAATACCATAAATCAGAATACGCATATTCTTTTTATTCAGTACATTCAGCAAGAATTCATAAACAATAATCAACTGTATACGAAACCCAACCATAACAATAAAAGTAAGCATAGCGTCAAACAGTACAAAAATTATTTTCTGACTGTTATGTAATCCCGTCTGTGGCAGAAGAAACCAAATGACAATGGCTATGCAGACAGCCTTTATGAGCACACTTCCCGCCAACCTCCATAATTCCTTCAACTGGGAAAAACGAATCGTATTACGATAAGTATGAAATAGAGTAGCCCCCAAAACACTCGATATAACTGAAACCGCCAAGATATGGAAAAGCGAAACTATTTCTTTGGAAGTTTCCGTAATATAATGAATGCCAATAAATGACACCCAAGTACACAGTAAAGCTATGAATGTATCGATTCCCAATACAACCCAATAGCTAAAGTAGTTTTTCTGTAAATAATGAATAAAACGGTCAAATGCGTGTTTCATAATTTAAATCCCCCAATTAATTATCATATATTCTTACAACGCTGATTATAAACAACTAGAATAATAGTATATAATCGTACATAATTATATTATTTCTATCAAATCAGGATTTACTTCTACACCCACCGAAAAGAAATTAGGCAGTTCGACAAGAAGACGTTTGACCTTAGAGCCACGGGTAGTAAGCAGACGGCCTTCATAACCTTCAAAAGGACCTCCAATAATACGGATCATACGACCATACATTGTATCGCTTATCTCTTCAGGTAAATAATATTTAGGATTTTCCGAACCTCGGACAGCACGTATAAAACGCTCCATATCCAAATCGGCAACCATCATAGGCTGACAATAACCGCCACCTTTCTGGTAACGATATTGAAGGGTCGGTATTTTACGAACAAACAGATCTAGAACTTCTCTTGTATCGTGGATAAAAAGCAGGTCCTGCATAAACGGTACTTCTTCACGGATTCGTTTGCCATTTTTCAACTTTAACCGCCATTGCATAGGAGTAAATACTTCTAGATGTTCATCACTGAGCTGCTTATAAGCAGGCAATTTAGCATTGGGACGTTTGAGGTCACGCATTACATACCAATGCATCCGTTGTTCATTCTTCAGAAGCGCCATAAAACCTCAAGACAATTATCCTAGTCCTGCCCGATCATATATAGAACTATATATCAAGCAGTTACAACCAAATTCTACAAAAATAAGAGATTCCTCCCCGTTATTATCAGACTGTTTCATCTTCACCATACAAGATGCATTCAAGGTCTATTTACAACCTTACTTCTTATTTCTCTCTATAAGAGAAATACTAACGGGTACAAAGGTACGTAATTTATTGGAAATAACAGCATAAAACAGATGTAATTTTGGGTAATTGCTTCTTCTAGAGAAGGATTTACTTAACAAATGTTTAATTATCATTAATTATATAATGATTGTAATTATCTGATATCTAAGTTGTTAAATTAAAATTTACACCCTGTTATTTATCTTATAGAGAGAACTATATTTTGCTAAACAAATTTAGTTTATATCAATATTATCCCTTCTTGTAGTTTCTCTTTAATAACCAGCACGATATCATTATAGAATTAAGAATGATGTATAATGACTATTAAATCGTATCCGGATCCTGTTTTACTTTGTTATATCCTTACTTTAGGAAAGTTTTAATGTGCAAAAAAAGTAACAGTAAATCATACATATCCTTTGATACATATTTCCGATTTACAGTTTCATGGCTATATGGTAGATTATCTTATCTCTACAATGATTTAAGAATAAGACTATTTGCCTTATCTACCAAAGAAGTATCCAATGAGGCGAGATAAATGCGGGTAGTGTTCTCCGAGTCGTGTCCCATAGCTTCACTGATAACAGACAAGGAAATATTTTTACTCTTGGCAATGCTAGCCCAGGCATGGCGGGCAACATACGTAGTTAAAGGTATAGATAACCCCAACCGCATCCCAAGTTTTTTCAGTTTTTGATTCACCAAATGGGCAGTTTTCTTGTACTGTTTCCTTCCGTCTACCTCCATATCTCGTATAATAGGTAGCAGGTAAGGGCTCCCCTGAGTATCATACCTGTCAATTATTTCTTGCATTGGCTTCTCCCATTTGATAAATAATTGTTGCCCCGTCTTCTGCCGGCGATAAGACAGAATTCCGTTCTGCAAATCTTTCTTTCTCAAAAAAGCCATATCAATGAATGACATACCACGGGTATAAAATGAAAACATGAAAATATCTCTCGCATAAGCTAGAGAAGGACTCTTTGTCAGATCAAGTTCCTTTAAACGGCGAATCTCCTCTAACGGAATAGCACGTTTGACCGTCTTGTCTATCCCTGTATAAACATATTTAAAAGGACTTCGCTGAACCGTCAAGCCCTTCTCCACAGCACGATTATAAATAGCCCGAAGATTCCTCATATAATAAGAGGTGGTATTCGGACAAATACCGGTAGACTTCAAATAACTCTCATATTTCATCATCAAACTGGAATCAACTTCTTCCAGCAAGACATCTTTCCCTTTCCGGAAACGTACAAAGCTGTTTAATGTAGTCATATAAGTTTCAGCGGTACGGTGTTTGCCAATTTGATTTAACTCCTTGATAAGATGAAGAGTAAAGGATATGAAACCACTATGCTCTGTGGATGCACAATAAAGTTCCACCAAACTATCTGAAGTATAAGCAATGCCTGAACGCTCAAGACGGGTAATAATATTCTTCAGCCTTACACTATCCTCCAACAGAGAATTTTTCAAAGAAAGCAAGTAATCTCTCCGACTTTCACTGGTTACCGAAGACAGAACAACCTCCGAATGTACCGCGTCCCATTCCGCAGGAAACAATTTGTATCCGGTATGTATTTGTCTTACTATACGCTTATGAATCACTTGATAGAAAAGTGTACCTTCTTTCGTAGCGACGGAAGATGCACGGAATTTTACTTTTACTGTTGCCATACAAAATTATTTCTCAAAATCAATATAACCAAACGTAAACTCATAGATATTGAATGATCCGAATAAAACGTTTTATCCGAATTTTACAATAACCACTCTCTATAATTCACATTCCACTATTTCTTCACTACAGAACATACAATTATCGAAATAACTTGCCGCTTTACCTTATTTTAATAACTAATTCTTATTTTTTATGCAAGATGTAACACTATCAGCGCTTAAAACAACACCACTAAATGCAAAAATCCCTCAATAATCTACTGATTATCAAGGGATTCATCTGTGACCCCGGTGCGATTCAAACGCACGACCTTCAGAACCGGAATCTGACGCTCTATTCACTAAGCTACGGGGCCATTCTTTTTATGCGAGGACAAAAGTATAAAAAATCTTCTCATCTTCCTAATGATTCTTCTTTTTTTATAGTTATTAAGGTACCCACACCTGTTAACACTCTGTTATTTTGAAATGCTTTATAGCACATACTTTATCAATTTGACAATCTTTTAGAGAAATCTCAATACATATATCATTTTTATTCCTATCTTTGCCGACAATTAACATTTAACAAACCTATGAGTTACTTGATAAAACCTAAGAACTACAAACCGCTTCTCGACCTGAAACAGACCGAGCTGGGAATCAAGCAAATAAAAGAGTTCTTCCAATTAAACTTATCATCCGAACTACGCCTGCGACGTGTGACAGCCCCCCTGTTTGTGTTGAAAGGCATGGGTATCAACGATGATTTGAATGGAATAGAACGACCTGTTTCTTTCCCGATAAAAGATTTGGGCGACGCACAAGCAGAAGTAGTTCATTCACTGGCTAAATGGAAAAGACTGACCTTAGCCGATTATCACATTGAACCGGGATACGGTATCTATACCGACATGAACGCAATCCGCTCCGACGAGGAACTGGGTAATCTACATTCACTCTATGTAGACCAATGGGACTGGGAGCGTGTTATTACCGACGAAGACAGAAACGTAAACTTCCTGAAAGAAATCGTTAACCGCATTTATGCAGCCATGATTCGCACAGAATATATGGTATACGAAATGTATCCTCAAATCAAGCCGTGCCTGCCTCAAAAGTTACATTTCATCCACTCTGAGGAGTTACGCCAACTCTATCCGAACCTGGAACCTAAATGTCGTGAGCACGCTATCTGCCAGAAATACGGTGCCGTATTCATTATCGGCATAGGCTGCAAACTGAGCGACGGCAAGAAACATGACGGCCGTGCTCCGGACTACGACGACTACACAACAAACGGCTTGAACGGCCTGCCCGGACTAAACGGCGACCTGTTGCTTTGGGACGATGTACTGCAACGTTCTATCGAACTTTCGTCTATGGGTATACGTGTAGACAAAGAGGCCCTGCAACGTCAGTTGAAAGAGGAGCACGAAGAAAAAAGACTGGAACTCTATTTCCACAAGCGCCTGATGAATGACACTCTCCCGTTATCTATCGGTGGAGGTATCGGACAGTCACGTTTGTGTATGTTCTACCTTCGGAAAGCACATATCGGAGAAATACAGGCCAGCATCTGGCCCGAAGATATGCGCAAAGAATGCGAAGAACTTGATATACACCTTATATAATTGCTATGAACGTACAGATAGAAGAAAGTTGGAAAACACATTTGCAACCGGAATTTGACAAGGACTACTTCCGCACACTTACAGAATTTGTAAGAAGCGAATATAGCCAATATCAGATATTTCCTCCCGGAAGGTTGATATTCAATGCTTTCAACCTTTGTCCTTTCGATAAGGTAAAAGTAGTAATCATCGGACAGGATCCGTATCACGGACCGGGTCAGGCACACGGACTTTGTTTCTCCGTTAACGACGGAGTACAATTCCCGCCCTCACTGGTGAATATATTCAAAGAGATCAAAGCAGATATAGGAACAGATGCTCCTACCACAGGAAACTTAACCCGCTGGGCCGAACAAGGTGTACTGCTGCTCAACGCAACACTGACTGTACGTGCACACCAAGCCGGTTCTCATCAAAACCGCGGTTGGGAGACATTTACCGACGCCGCTATTCGTGCCCTGGCAGAAAGCAAGGAGCACCTGGTGTTTATCTTATGGGGCTCGTACGCTCAAAAGAAGGGAGCTTTCATTGACCGGAACAAGCATTTAGTGCTTACCTCTGCACACCCTTCTCCCCTATCCGCCTATAACGGTTTCTTCGGCAACAAGCATTTCAGCCGGACAAATGATTATTTAAAGGCACATGGAGAAACGGAAATCAACTGGTAGTTGAATACAGGTTGAGAGTTGAAAAAGAAAATGGCTGCGCTATTACCCAATGAATAGCACAGCCATTTTCTTTTTCCATAATATTGCAACAATGCAATTATATATCTTTCAGCTCTACGCTTATCCTAGTACCACTGGATATTACTTTGCGTCTGGCTTCTCTGTTCATACTTCAAATCCTGAAGAATGCTTGCATTTGCCCGGATAGTAACATTATAATATCTCCACCGTCCGAAAGGTGAAAGACTGGCGGACAAGTTGAAACAGTGCAAATCGCGGGAAATCGTACAAGAAGTTTGTGTGATCTCCTTTGCCTGGAAGTCGTAACCGGAGTTGAATGAAAGCGACCAGTTATTGGATATTTTCACGTTTCCGTTCGCGTTGATATTATGTGTATACGTATAAGGATATCTCATAGAGTGGCGGTTAATAGGCTTCGTTCTATCTTCACGGATATTGAACGAATAACTAAAACTCAAAGACCAAGGCATTTTGAATACCTGATAACCATCCGAGTCCGCTTGCGCATTCTCGACCTTCTTAGTGACAGTTCCGTCTTCCTCCGAGCCTTCCGAATCTTCATCATCACCTTCCGGTTTCTTCTTATCCTTATCTTCATCCTCTTTCGGTCCGAACCACTTCTTCCAAGTATCATTATTGAAAGTATAGTTAAATGAAGAACCATATCCCTGGAAACGTCCGAAGCGACCATACGACCACTCCGTCCGGTTACCGGTAACTACATTACCGCTTTTATCAAAAGTATAAGCATACGTAGCAAATGACGCATTCATATTAAAGGTATAACTCTTGGTCAACTTCAAACGAAGATTTATGCTCAAATCACTCCACGGCCGTTCCTTTGCCGCCATATTATAAGACATATTTGCACTCAAGTCATCAATAAGGCTCACTTTCTTGACCGTATCTTCTTTTGCGTCGTAATACTTCATTTCCAAGTTATTGGCAATCGAGAAACTGACTGTTCCCGAACCTTCACGGGAAGGAACGCCATAAGGCTGTCCGGTAAAAGGAGAATAATATTGTGTATCACCGTTATAATCAGTATACTCCTCCCAATACTTGCTAAATCCCGGAGCACCGCTCAGGCTAACTTGTGGCGTAAACACATGACGAATCTGTATTTCCTTTTTCTTCATGAAAAGAGGTTTGTACATACCATACAATTTGGTGCTCAGACTCAAACTTGCCGAATAGTTGGATACCCGGTAGAAACCGTTAATCGTATCGCCCGGCAATGCCTCCAGTCTACGCGTTTCCTCATTATATTGCTGATTTACCTTACGGGTATACCAACGTTCCGTATAATTCACCGAAGGATTAACCTGCAAATATTTGAACAGAGTAAAAGTAGCGCTGATAGGGATATTATGATTCATCGCATTTTCCCATTCGCTCAGTCCGGCTTTGAACAGACGGTCGTCTTTCGTACGGATACTGTTTGTCAGACGTCCTGTATAGCTAAGAGAAATCTTTTCATACCAGCGTTCTTCCCCGGCCGCTTTCTTGCGTTTGAACGGGAAGAGACGGCTCAACGATATATTCAAGTCGGGCAACGTCACCGCAATGGAAGAGTCACGCATGGTCTGTGCGATATTGGTCGTTCCGGAAAGCGTCAGACCGATATCAGGGAAACTGCGTGAATAACTGATACTTGATGTTTTGGTATTCTGAGTCAACAACTGTGAATTATAAAGGTTGTTGATATTTGAGCGTTCGTAGCTACTGGTCGAGAAGTTTACACTGGCAGAGAAAGTACTGTTCGGACTCGCCTTGGCATCCTGGCGATGATTCCAGACAATCTTAAAGTCCTTGGCAACTGCATAATCCGGCATCCCTTTGTCCCCCGTCTTAGTGACCTGATAATCCGCTTGCAGCGTACCGGAGTATTTATATCGTTTATTATAGTTGGTCAATCCGGAAAGTCTCCACGAACCTTTGGTAAAGATATCTCCCGTCATTTTCAGGTCCATGATGTCACTGATAGCAAAATAATATCCGCCTTCTGCCAGACCGAAACCGCGACTGGAGTCGTCCATATAAGTCGGCATGATGAAACCGGAAGAATAGCTGCTGGAGAACGGGAAGAAAAAGAACGGAACAGCCAACGGCAAAGGTACATCTTCCACCACCAGATAGGCAGGTCCCGTCACTACATTCTTTTTAGGACGCACCTTGGCCCTTGTCAACTGCATATAGAAGTGAGGATGGTCATGGTGGTCACAAGTCGTATAGCGCCCATGCTCCATAAAAATTTCATCATTGGCCCCCTTCTTGGCTTTGCTTCCGGTCACGTATCCTTCCCCCTGTTGAGTTACGATTTCGGTGATTCCCGCTTTTTTAGTTTTGAAGTTATACCGGATAGTTTCCGTATCATAAGCGGTATCTCCCTCTTTAAATACAGGTTTACCTTTTTCCACTCCCAAAGAGTCTTTGATACCGTAGGCGTGCACCGTACTGCTATCCAGATTCATTGAAATAACTTCCGCTGCCAACTCTATATTCTGGTAATTAACTTTTCCGCTACCATACAACGTAGCGGCTCCGCCCAAAGTAAAAACTGTGGAGTCGTTAGATTCATAAATAACCGGTGCGTCGAGCGGTTGTTTCTTCTTAGCCGGTGCGATAGAGTCCATGCGTACCGTAACCGTATCTGCTTTCAATGAATCATTTCCGTGGAGGGAATCATTCTGTGCAGTATTGGGGGCAATCATTCCTCTTCTTCGACGTTGAGACGTAGCCTCATCGGGAAGCATCAGTAAGACAATCAGCAGTATAGATGATATAAGTATTTTTGCTTTCAATGGCGCCATTAACTAATAGTTTACGCTTGAAGTGGCAAAAGTACATAAACTTCACCAATTATGAGTTAGAATCTTCGTTATTTAATTATTTTTTAGTGCTATAAAAAGAGAGAGCACCATCTGTCAAAACGGCTTAGGCCTTCTTCACCATATTTAGCAATACTATGACGGGCTTTCTCTACCGACTTTTCCTCGTCCAGGTGAGTCTTAGAAAAGAATTTATCGGCAAAGCAGATTAACTGTTCTTCCAGAGTTATGGGCAACATCTCGCGATGGGGTACAGGAAGCTGCTGGTCGACAATGTCCTGCAAGGATAGTCCGGCCCCTGTATGGCGTTCGCAAACCAGTGCATGCTGCGGGAAACCTTCTTCACGCAAGATTTCAGCTCCCAAATAACCGTGAGCTATATAAGGATGCGAACCGAAACACTGAATCGTAGGCGCATTGGTCTGAAAAATACCGATATCATGTAATAGGGCGGCTTCTTTCACGAAACTCCGGTTCAAACGTAGTTCGGGATGCGCATCCAGTATTTTCATGGCCTTTCCGGCCACAGAAAGACTGTGTATTACTAAGATTTGCCGCTGCTCCGTATTTTCCGGATAATACTTATCAATGATTTCGTATGGATTCATGTGCTCTATTTTTTGTTCTCTTGATGAGAAATTAATATTTTTGTGCAATATTACAAAAAATCACCGACATGAGAAATAGAACTTCCCTCATTCTTTTTTTTCTGTTTGTTACAGTCTTTCCTGAATGCATTAGCGGCAAAGTTGTCGCAGGTGCCGGACGCTTCGAACAATATCTGCCGTTCATTCAAGGCAAACGTGTCGGAATGGTGGTCAATCATACCTCTGTTGTAGGAACGGGGCAGACTCATTTGCTCGACACTCTGTTGAAACAGCATATCAACGTAGTCAAGGTATTTGCCCCCGAACATGGTTTCCGTGGAAATGCAGACGCGGGGGAGACTGTGAAAGACGGCAAAGACTCCCGTACCGGAGTCAGTATCGTCTCTCTTTATGGAAACAACAAAAAGCCGACTGCCGCCCAACTGAAAGATATCGACGTTATTTTATTCGATATTCAGGATGTGGGAGCACGTTTCTATACCTATATCAGCACAATGTACTACGTAATGGAAGCCTGTGCAGAAAACAATAAGGAAATGATTGTACTAGACCGGCCCAATCCGTGCGACTATGTAGAGGGTCCGATACTCAAACCGGCCTACCGGAGTTTTGTCGGTATGCTTCCTATCCCGGTACTCCACGGATGCACTATCGGCGAACTGGCACGAATGATTAACGGAGAAGGCTGGATTGCCCACAAGAAAAATCCTTGTTCATTAAAAGTAATTCCAGCCACGGGGTGGATACACGGAGACCCCTATTCGCTTCCCATAAAGCCCTCTCCCAACCTGCCGAACGATCAGTCCATTCGCCTGTATGCGTCACTCTGCCCGTTTGAGGCTACCCGCGTCAGCGTAGGGCGGGGAACGACATTTCCTTTCCAAGTATTGGGCGCACCCAACAAGAAATACGGAGATTTTACTTTCACTCCCCGCTCTCTCCCCGGTTTTGACAAGAATCCGATGCACAAAAATGTAGTCTGCTACGGCGAAGACCTCCGGAACGCAGACGATGTGAACGGATTTACACTCCGCTATTTCCTGCATTTCTACCGTTTATCCGGCGAAGGTACCGCTTTCTTCTCCCGTGCCCGGTGGTTTGACTTGCTCATGGGCACGGATAGTGTACGCAAAGCTATCCTCAGAGGTGATTCGGAAGAGACTATCCGGAATAGTTGGCAAAAGGAGTTACAGGATTACAAGAAGATGAGAAACAAATATCTTCTTTATGAATAAAAAACAAGTATCATACTTTCATTCTTTTTCATAAATCCCTTATAACTAAAGCTATAAGTATGATAGATAACTATTATCTCCGGTATCTATCATACTTATACTATTAAAATGAAGTATCTATTTTACCTCCAAAGGTACGACATGATAATACGTACCATACGTTTTCCGTCTGGATTTCACCCCAAGCCGTTGCAAGATACGTCCGAAATAAGAAGCCTGTCTGGCAGAGAATGTCATCTTACTTGCTTTCTGAATCCGTCGCAGGATGTCGATAGCCAACAGCCATTCACCTTCCTCCTCTTCTTCCGCCCCACGATAATAAACCATAAACAGCTGTTCAATAGCGGGTGATTGTTCAAACTCACGATTGCTTTCCGTCATGATAGCCTCTTCTTCGGAGTCAAACCAATAACGTTCGTTATGATAAAGCAGTTCCAACGCCTGTGCATACAATTGTTCATAATCAATGGGACGCGACACATCTATGCCTCCCGTCATATAAATGCCGATGAAACGACGGCTACCGGAAGTATCCGTCAACAAATCCCGATGATTGCTTGTAGCGATGAACGAAGCATACCGGCGAAGTTCTTCCACCGCCGAAGCATTCGGACGGCGCGTGTTCACCACTGGTTTTTGCAGAATATGCTTCAGAAAAGCCTGCTGGGTGGGACTTATCTGGTCGAATTCATCCATATTAATAAGCAAAAAGCGATTCAGATACAACTCCGCATCCCGCTTCCGACTGAAATCAATGCTGTCCGTATAGTACGCCTGTAAAGCAGGAGGAAGAAGCATTCTGCAAAAAGTGGACTTCCGGTATGCCTGCGGGCCAATCAGCAAAGGCGAAGTGCTGTTCGCATGTCTTTTATCCATCCCCATCCAATGGGCAGTCATGCTCAGGAACCATCGCCGGAACAACGGTGCCCAGTGCGGATTATCACAGGGAACGCGGTTAGCCAGTTCCAGAATCCGGTCTTTACCATCCCAGCGAGGCAAGTGGTACAAGAAATCCTCCACAGGATGATAGATAGGCACATGGTCGGAATCCAGATAACGGATGACATCCCTGTCCCACATTTTCACTCCTTCACACATGGCGTTCATCGTAATACTCGCCAATACCCGCTTGTCTACCGGGCGAAAATAGAAGTTGAAACTATGCCGTTCGCGATATTCCACCTCCGTGGTCAACGCATTGTATCGGAATTCATAACGACGCTTCATAAATTCATCCATCTGCATGGCGAAAAGCTGTTCGGCCGTCAAACTGCTCTTCTTTCCGAATCCTTTGGCAGTCCGGTATACACTTTTCACCGTTTCGCGAATCAGCAACTCGTCCGAAGGGAGCCTGTAATGCGCCTTCGTCCACCGCACAGTATCTTCTTCGGGAATACCCGCCCGGAAGCAATGCTCCGCCAGACACACCAGCAACGGTTGTATATCGTCTCCCTCCCGATATCCGTCCAGTTCCTCAAGCGCCCTGTTAAATGCAGCGGAGAAAAGCACCGACAACGCTTCATAGTTCTCATATCCGGGCGCCATTCGTTGCAAAGGAGAATCGGTTTCCCGCGTTCGCCTGACGAAAGCCGTTTCGGAGGGAAGGCTGACGGGCTGCTTCATGTAAATGGGCATCGCTTCCGGATTGAAATAAAGTTCGGGATCGTACGTCAACCGACAATATTGTTCGAGCAACGGTTCTTTCAGTTCAATATCAAAAGGCAGTTGCGGCTGATAATATTTCACGGCCGTCTGATAAGCATGCGCATGAAAAAGCTCTACCTGCTCGCGTGAGACCGGCAAGCGATCGTCCGGATAAGTGAACCGTACCCATATTTTGACTGATTTACCGGAGGAGCCTGTGAAAGCGAGGAACGTTTGCGGAAACTCTTTGACTAATTCCTTTATCTCGTCGGCTTCCGTCCTTCCCGAAAGATGATTGACTTCCATCATCACTATGCCGTTATATTCGTTCAAAGTCATCACTCCTTCTTTACGGACAAAAGCTGCGGCAGGAATCACTTTGGGAACCTTACGCACCCCTTCAATCGAATTTCCCGGAAGAGTATATCTCAAAGCTTCCCTCATTTTGGAGACAGGTTGCGCCTTGACTTCCGTTTTCATCTGCTCCAGAAGGAGCTCTATTTTCAACGTCCGTAAGGTATTTACCTTGCCATCGTCTCTGACTAATGTTATTTTCATCTTTTTTTATTATTCATTCTAGTAAAAGGGAAAGCTGCACTATAACTATACAAAGATACAACAAGCACTTCGTCCAAACAAATTTCCGTATCTTTATTTGCCGCATCATACGGCTTTATTTTACAGAAATAATACTTACTAAATTTGCAAATAAAGGCGGGATAATGTATCTTTGCAGGCAGTAAGACTTCAGCCCGCATACGTGTGCCGTACAGCCCATGTATGCGGGCTGTGCAGTTTACATTCGCGGGCTGTACAGCCCACAAATGTGTGCCCGAAAAAAGCAGCTGCTCCAAGCTGATTATTCAGGCAGCAGAGGTAGGTTATCTTACTGCAAAACAAGCATTAGAGCGCCTTTGAAAAGGCATTTCACCTACATTAACCAATAAAAGAAAAGAGATGTACGCAAAGTATGATTTTCGCAAAAAGCCGTCTTCAAAAGAAGATGAAGATAAACAGCCGTTGTATCCCCGCATCGTATCGAACGGGACTATCGACTTTCAACGCATTGTAAAAGAGATCGCCCAGGCATCGTGTAAATGTATCATTGACAGGAAGCTACAAATGGAACAGGTTTGAATTCTCACTGCGTGAACGGTATCAATATACCTATCGGGTGGGACTTTCCGTACCCAAGTATAATCTTGAAGAACAGATACGGAAAGAGAATGAAGAAATTCCGGCAAAGTCCGTTCATGTTCTTCGTTCCCGGTTGCAGGTGGAATATGATATAAGGAAGAGCCCTTTTAAACCCTATACTTCCTGTGAATGGTATCATTCGCTGAATGGTGAGGGGTTCAAGAAGATACGTTGGACGCTTGGGACATCTTACAAATTGAACAAGAAGAATACGTTTGATTTATGCTACCGTTATCAGAATGAGGCGGATGAAGATGAGGCCGACGGACATGTGATAGGAGTGGGATATTCGTTTAAGTTTTAAGGAGAAGTAACTATGATGATAGAAATGAAAAAGATAAAATTGTTCATTGGTATAGCTGCATGGTTGGCCGTATCTACCTGTTGCTCTACCGATCCGTTTGCCGACTGGGGGACTGAAACCGAAAGCGGTCAGCCGGTACTTCCGGATGGTACGGATACATCGGATGGGGGAAGTGGCTCCTTTGACGGGACGGGCACGTTATTTGATTTTGAGGTTGTCATTGACGATACGGATATGAGTGGTGATGATATAGATGAAACCATTGTAGCGGACAAGGATAATGAGAACTATGATGATTTCATTGAGAACTCGGAATTTTCTTCTACGGTCGAAATAGCTTATTCCGGCACATCAGCAACGGTGATAAGCAATGTTGAAGGGGTTGATATCTCTCAGGACGGGGCGCATGTGGTGGTAACTTCTACTGTGAAGAAAGTAGAATATATACTTTCCGGTGTAACCACCGATGGCTCATTTAAAGTATATAGCGACAATAAGTTCAAGTTGACTCTGAACGGGGTGAATATTGTGAATCCTTCCGGAGCTGCTATCAATATTCAGGGTGGAAAGAGAGTATTTGTGGTTTCTCCGGACGGGACGGAGAATACACTTGTTGATGGTTCTTCTTATGTGTTGACCGATGGCGAAGATATGAAAGGATGCTTCTTCAGCGAAGGACAGCTTATTTTTAGTGGAGGAGGCAAACTGCGTGTTACCGGTAATTATAAACATGGTATATGCAGTGACGATTATGTCAGGTTCCGGCAAGGGAGCCGTGTGACAGTTGTAGGAGCGGTGAAAGACGGTATACACGTCAACGATGCCGTCGTTATTGGGGGAGGAATATTGAATATTACGGCCACAGACGATGGTATTCAGTGTGAGAAAGGTCCGATAAGTGTCACTGGAGGACGGACTACGGTTATTACTACGGGTAATGCTGTTTATGAAGATAGTGATATTTCTTCCTCTTCCTGTATCAATAGCGGCACGACGTTTGCCATGACTGCCGGCACTGTGCTTCTGAAGAGTAGCGGATCGGCCGGGAAAGGCCTGAACTGCGATGGTGAGATATATCTTTATGGAGGTACGTTGCGAGTTGTCACTACCGGGAAACAATACGTATACGGGCGGCTCGACTCTTCGGCTAAAGGCATTAAAAGTAAAAGCAGTCTGACTATAGAAAGCGGTACCATATGGGTGAGAGCGACCGGTGGCGAAGGCAGCGAGGGCATCGAAAGTAAAAATGTGATGACTATTAATGGAGGTGACATAGCCGTATATGCCTATGACGATTGCTTAAATGCCAGCAACAATATTACCATAAACGGAGGAAGTGTCTATTGTTATAGCACTGGCAATGACGGTGTCGATTCCAATGGAACGTTAACCATCACCGGTGGAACGGTTGTTGCTTCCGGTACGGCCTCGCCCGAAGACGGGTTTGATTGTGATCAGAATACCTTTAAAATAACGGGTGGCACTGTTTTAGGTATTGGAGGAGGAACAAGCACGCCTACAGCCAATTCTTGTACCCAACGAAGTGTAATTTACGGTGGTTCCGGTTCGGCGGGGCAATATATCGGTATCCAGTCTTCGGATGGTACAAATCTGATGACTTACATGATTCCGCGTACTTATCAGCAGATGACATTGCTTTTTAGCAGTCCGCAGTTGGAAAACGGTAGTTATACCATTTATACGGGTGGTTCTGTGACCGATGGTTCTTCGTTTTACGGATTGTATACTGGAGCGATTTATGACGGTGGTACGCAAGCGGCAACTTTTACTGCTAATTCAATGGTTACTCAGATCGGTTCTGCTTCCGGTGGTGGTAATCCCGGTGGAGGCGGTGGGCCTGGTGGGGGACCCGGCGGTTGGGGATGGTAATAACAGCCGGATTAGCGATAAAAACATGCCCTTTGTCTATTCTCTTTGCAGAAAGCGGATAAAGGGCTTATATTTGTATCATTCTTATTTTATTAAGCGATGAGACGAATCAACAGACAGCATTTACCGGAGCAGGTTATTTATCTCGTAATCTGGCTTATTGTATTTCTTGTGCCGATTGTGGGTGACTACTATAATGCCGCAACCAGCACGAAGGTTACGTTTAACTGGAGTTTCGTTCGGGTGGCCTGGCTGATGATGCTTCCTTTCTTCTTACTTTTTGTAGCTAATAATTATCTTTTGGTTCCATATCTACTGTTTCGTAAAAAATATGTGGCATATGCATCTTCTTTGCTTGTCATTATTGTTTTACTTTTTGGTATTTATCCGCACCTTGCCCGTCCTCCTTATGACAATCGTTTCAAACAACAGAACCGTCCTCCTATGGAGCAGCGGATGCCGGAAGAACATTCATTTACGAAGCACCCTGCGATGCAGGAACCGTTTTTACAAGGGGAGGATTCTGCGTCTTCTATGCAGCATCCTTCGGAAAGAAATGATCGTGCGGACAAAGGGAGGGGACCGCGTGACAGAATGGAACGCCGGGCTCCCAATGATTTTGACTTACATGCTCCTTTTCCTTTGCCGGGACCTGCGCTTGTACGTATGGCTATGGCCGTCCTACTGGTCGGTTTCAATATCGCCATCAAATTGATGTTTAAATCTCTGCGCGATGAACAGACTTTGAAAGAACTGGAACATAAACGCCTGCAATCAGAACTGGAATATCTGAAATATCAGATAAACCCCCATTTTTTTATGAATACGCTCAATAACATCCATGCTCTGGTAGACATCGATGCAACGAAAGCGAAAAAAGCATTGGTAGAACTTTCTAAGCTGATGCGTTATGTACTGTATGAGACCAGTAATAAGACCATCTTGCTTTCTCGTGAGATACAGTTTTTGGATAATTATATCGAATTGATGAAACTCCGGTATATAAATAAGGTGGGTATTGAAGTTTCTTTACCGCATGAGGTGCCGGAAGTACAGATTCCGCCTTTACTTTTTATCTCTTTTATAGAGAATGCCTTCAAACACGGTGTCAGCTACCGTAAAGATTCGTTCATCCATATTTCTATGGAACTGGATGGAGACAAGCTCCTTTTCCGATGTAGCAACAGTAATCGGCGGAAAGAAGGTGGACAGTATCACGGTATCGGTCTTGAGAATATTCGTAAACGTCTCCGGTTACTTTTTGGAAACGATTATACACTTTCTATTGATGAGACGGACGACTGTTTTAGTGTTTTACTTATAATACCTCTTTTATGATGAAATGTCTGGCTATTGATGATGAACCGTTGGCGTTGGCACAATTATCGGAATATATTTCCCGGGTTCCTTTTTTGTCCTTAGTGAAGTCTTGCCACGATGCATTCGAAGCTATGGATGTATTGGCACGGGAAGAGGTCGATTTGATATTTGTGGATATAAATATGCCCGATCTTAATGGGCTTGATTTTGTCCGTTCGCTGGTGGTAAAACCACTGATTGTGTTTACTACTGCTTATTCGGAATATGCCGTTGAGGGGTTTAAGGCAGATGCGGTATCTGCGCAAAAACTACTGGCAGACGAAGTTTTCCGTCAATTTCCCGCGTATGCGTCCGTCTGAGGGA
>ENA-UESU01001033-UESU01001033.1-human-gut-metagenome-genome-assembly--contig:-NODE-1033-length-21413-cov-11.018326_pt1 | contig 21413 bp, 18 predicted proteins | sample MGYA00243007_ERZ508008 | MGnify/ENA primary metagenome ERZ508008 (study PRJEB26167, sample SAMN06115399) | human gut metagenome | host: Homo sapiens | place: China:Henan | collected 2016-06-23...
AAAGGAACGCCGCAAGGCCGAACGTCAGGCCAAACGAGAGGCCCGACGTAGAGAGAAAGCGCAGAAAAACAATTAAAATCTTAAAATCATGAAACGAATTCTATTTTTACTATTCGCTGCTACGGTTCTTTTAGGATGTAATAGTGATTACGACGATTCGGCATTGACCGGACGTGTGGACGACCTCGAAAACAGGGTCGCAAAACTCGAAGAATTATGCAAGCAGATGAACACCAACATTTCATCCCTGCAAACCCTTGTCAATGCCCTTCAAAACAAAGACTACATTACCAGCGTCGTCCCCATTACCAAGGATGGGAAAACAATCGGTTACACCATTTCCTTTACCCAAAGCGCACCGATTACGATTTACAACGGACAGGATGGCAAAGACGGTCAGGACGGTAAACCCGGCGAAGACGGGAAAGACGGCTCTACCCCGGTTATCGGAGTAAAGCAGGATGCCGACGGAATCTATTACTGGACGCTTAACGGCGACTGGCTGACGGATGATTCCGGCAACAAGATAAAAGCAGAAGGCCGCGACGGTCAGGATGGAGAAGATGGTAAGCCGGGACAGGATGGCAACGATGGACAAGACGGCAAACCCGGCGAAGATGGCGAGAACGGACAGGATGGCAAGCCCGGAGAGGATGGGAAAGACGGCATAACGCCTCAATTGAAAATCGAGGACGGCTACTGGTACATTTCCTATAACGACGGTGCATCGTGGGCACAGCTCGGCAAGGCAACGGGCGATAAAGGAGAACAGGGCGAGCCGGGACAAGCCGGAGGTATCTTCAAGGATGTCGAAGAAACCGATGACAGCGTTATATTCACCTTGAATGACGACAGCACGATTACGATTCCGAAAGCAACGCCATCCGAAAAATTGGATATCACATTCAGCAATACGGAATCCATCAATGTCCTGCCGGGAAAAACCTATGAAATCGAATATACGATTATCGGAGCGGATGAAACGACACGAATCGAGGTGGTAGCGCAAGACCTCTATAAGGCGTCTGTTTCACCGACAGATTACCGATCCGGGAAAATCATCGTTACAACACCGTCGGCCGACCTCGAAGCAAGCCGCATCTTGGTATTTGTCTCCAAAGGAACGAATACCATCATGCGCATTATCAATTTTGTCGAAAGCGTCATTATCGTTTCGACAGACACCGTGGAGATTGCCGCAGAAGGTGAAACCGTGCAGGTCGAAGTGGAAACCAATGTAACCTATACGGTGGAAATTCCGGAGGCCGATCGTGTTTGGCTGTCTGTTGCCGAGACACGTGCAGCGACACATACGGAAACGCTCACCTTTACCGCCCAAGCCAATCCGAACACGACCTATCGTTATTCGACCGTCAACCTGAAAGACGATAGCGGATTGGTAGCACAAAGCATTCTGTTCGCGCAAAAGGCTTCGGGATATAAAACGGTTCATGTCGAAACGGCAGGAACATTGGAAAACTACATTTCCGCCGATGAAAAAGAAAAATTGATCGGATTGAAACTGACGGGCAAACTCAACACGTTCGATTACGATTTCATGCGCACCATGCCCGCATTGGAATCCATCGATCTGGCACAAATCGACAATACGACCATTCCGGCCAGTTGCTTCAAAGAAAGTACGGTCAAAACAGTCATTTTACCGCTGAATTTGGAAGCTATACCGGACAATGCTTTCTCTAACAGCAGTATTATATCTATCAATATACCATCAAGCGTTGTTTCGATTGGCAATTCAGCCTTTGATAAATGCTCGTCACTGGCCGGGAACTTACACCTACCCAATGGCTTGCAAAGCATCGGCAATAACGCTTTTCGCCGATGTGGAAAATTAACTGGAGATCTGTGCATTCCTAACAGTGTAATGAACTTAGGTAGCTATGCCTTCAATAATTGTAACTTTACTACGTTAATATTAGGAACAGGTATAACAACTATTCCCGAAGATTGCTTCTCGTATGGTTACAACTTTACAGGAAATCTTATCATCCCGGATCAAGTAGAAGTTATCGAAGATGGGGCTTTTAATAGTTGCACCTTTAATGGATATTTGACGTTAGGGAGTGGACTACAAAAGATAGGCTATATAGCCTTCACAGGCGTTAGTAGCAGCTTCGCTTCTGGTCATTTTAATAAAATCTATTGTAAGGCAACAGAACAACCAGTCCTTTCCACATATCTTGACATAGAAAATAATTGCAAATATCTCGGTGTCCCAATCGGGAGTAAAGCATCTTATCGTGCAACAACTTATTGGAAGAACTTCCAAACTATTGAGGAAATCGAATTTTAGCTGATTATAAAATATGTTATACGAAAAAATAAATGGCAAATTACAGCCGATAACCACCCAACCTAAACAGGTACGAGAATTAATAGGAAACGAACTTGTCGATATTCACCGAAAATTAATAGAACTTATCCAGCAAAAAGGATTCAACCGAAACGGCAAACCGTTCTCGGCAGATGATCTTGTCGGTAAGAATCAGATTGATTGGGGAAAAGATGAAGCTCTGCAAGTTATCATTTTTAAATATCCTAAAGCTCAAAAAGGGCAAAGTTCCATATTAGGCCTTATCTTATATCAAGTATTATTTGAGGATGCATCCACCAATTATGAAATCACAAGGGGAGGGCATAGTGTCCGATATTGTAGTTTCTGATTATTTCGTATACAATCCCGGTCGCGGATAAAGCCCATAGCTGTAAGTTGTTATCCACATCCTTTCCGAATCTTTATCCCGACCGTTCTTAGTTGTCCCGACCTGCCGCAACCCGGCAGGTCGCTTTGTTAAATCCCGACAGAAGATACTGCGGCGCGATTACAGCCCATGTAGTCGGGAACTCGATAAAATTCATTAACCGCCTATTTCGAGCCAATGTATAGGGCTTAAATAAGCAAGCCGCGATGATGGTCTCCAGTACATATGGGCTGAATCGGCCTGCGTATTCAAAGCTGGAATGTATTACCCCAAAAACAAAATCACATGAAAAACAAAGAAGAAATCAGACGCTACCTCGATGCCCGATTCAGCCCATCGGAAGACGACATGGTACAAATTGTCCAAAACGATTTCGACCGCATTTTGAATAACGCGGCATCTTGCGCCCTAATTACGGTCGAGGGCGCAATGCCCGTCTTGGCGGAACAACTCCGCACCGAATTGGAAGCCCTGCACATCGAAGCCGACCTCGACGTGATTGTAAAAGTAAGCTATCATCCCGCATCGGAGATTAGTTTCGACGACCTATGCAGCCTCTTAACCGTTATCCACGAATTTGCACCACAGGTTAATATCGTCTGGGGCTGCGGCATGGATGCAAAACTGACGGAAACCGACTATTCGATTCTGTTGCTGATCGGTTCATCAGCAGAGTAAATTTGCAAGGCCTGCCAATATGTTTTGGCAGGTCGTTTATTTCGTCCCGGCAGAAGATACTGCGACGCGATTACAGCTCATATAGCCACGAACCCGATAAAATTCATTATCCGCCTGTTTGGAGCGACTGTATAGGCCCAAATACAGCAACCACCCAACAACCAAATACTTAACGACTGAGATTGAAATTTTCGGATGGCGACCATTTATGTTCCACTTGTGTACCACCGCCACTTTTTGGACTATATACCACAAAAGAAAAATCCTCGATATTCGATTGAATATCAAGGATTTTCGGTTAGTCGGGGTGACTGGATTCGAACCAGCGACCACACGCCCCCCAGACGTGTACTCTAACCGGGCTGAGCTACACCCCGATGGCGTATGGTGCAAACCCTCGGTCGGTTTTGCGGTGCAAAGATAATTATTTTCTGAAATATTTACTACTTTTGTCCGAATAATTTTCGTAAAAAGTGAAATCCGCCCTCGAAATCCGCCGAGGAATTCTTTTCGGCCTCCTTGCGATCGTCGTCGTCGTGCTCTTCGCCTTCGATCTCGCATCGGGATCGGTCGGCGTGGGCGGCCGCGAGGTGTGGGCCTTGCTGACGGGCGGGCCGTGCGATCCCATGGCGCGCGACATTATTCTGAAAATCCGGTTGATAAAGGCCGTCGTCGCCGTGCTGGCGGGGTTTTCGCTTGCGGCCAGCGGCCTGTTGATGCAGACGTTGTTCCGCAATCCGCTGGCGGGCCCTTTCGTGCTGGGTATCAGTTCGGGCGCGAGTCTCGGCGTGGCGTTGTTTCTGTTGGGGGCGCCGCTGCTGGGCATCGCAGGGCATTCGTTGCTGGCCAGCGTCGGTACGGCGGGCGCCGCATGGATCGGGTCGGCGCTCATCCTGTTGTTGATCATGGCCGTCAGCCGCCGTATCAAGGACATCATGGTAATTCTGATTCTGGGAATGATGTTCGGATCGGCCGTCGGGGCGCTCGTCGAGATTCTCCAATACATGAGCAACGAGGCGGCTCTCAAATCGTTCGTCGTCTGGACGATGGGATCGCTCGGCGATGTGACGATCCCGCAGCTGACGCTGCTCGTGCCGGCCGTGGCGGTCGGTACGGGATTGACGTTCGCCGTTCTCAAACCGTTGAATCTGCTGCTGCTGGGCGAGCGCTACGCCCGCACGATGGGGCTGAATGTCGGCCGTACACGCACGTTGATCTTTCTGGCCACGACGTTGCTGTCGGGTACCGTGACCGCCTTCTGCGGCCCGATCGGTTTCGTGGGGCTGGCCGTGCCGCACCTGGCGCGGATGCTCTTCGCCAGCGCCGACCACCGCGTACTCATGCCCGCCTCGATGCTGCTCGGTGCGGCGATGCTGCTCGTCTGCGATCTCTGTTCGAAACAGCTGGCGCTGCCGGTCAATACGCTGACGGCGCTCATGGGCATTCCGATCGTGGTGTGGGTGGTGGTGCGTAATAAGAATATCGTATGACACACGTCGAATTGCAGCATATCACTATCGGCTACGGGCACCGGGTGCTGCTCGAAGATGTTTCGGCGGCTATCGGCGGCGGACGGCTCGTCGCGTTGCTGGGACGCAACGGCACGGGGAAAAGTACGCTGCTGCGTGCGGTCGCGGGGCTCGAGGCGCCGCTGTCGGGCGGGATACGGCTCTGCGGACGCCTGCTGAGTGCGACGCCGGCGCACGAGCTCGCGCAGGTCGTGAGTTTCGTCACCACCGAGAAGGTGCGCATCGCCAACCTCGCCAGCCGCGACGTGGTAGGGTTGGGGCGGGCTCCCTATACCGACTGGCTGGGGCGTCTGCGGTCCGAAGACCGTGCGGTCGTCGACCGTGCCTTGAATCTGGTGGGGATGGGCGGTTTCGCCGACAAGCCGATGGATCGCCTGTCGGACGGCGAGGCGCAGCGCGTGATGATCGCGCGTGCGCTTGCGCAGGACACGCCGGTGATCTTGCTCGACGAGCCGACGGCTTTTCTCGACATGCCCAATCGCTACGAGTTGTGTACGCTGCTGCGCCGGCTGGCGCACGACGAGGGGAAGTGCATCTTCTTTTCGACGCACGAACTGGACATCGCGCTGACGCTGTGCGACGCCGTCGCGCTGATCGATCCGCCGCGGCTGCACCTCCTGCCTACCGACGAAATGATTCGCAGCGGCCATATCGAACGGCTTTTCGACAACGGGACGGTGGCCTTCGATGCCTCGACGCGCACGGTAACGGTGCGGAGGTGACTGCGGAATAGATTGCGTTTGTTCTTGCAGTGCGTTGATTATCGGTAGATTGCAGTTTAAAATGCGTTTATTTCGCAATTTTTTTATTCCATTTTTTGTTTCGATCGCTTTTTTGCTTATCTTTGCACCGCTAAAGTACGCTGCGAGGCGGAAATAGCGGTGAGTAGGCCCATTCGTCTATCGGTTAGGACGCAAGATTTTCATTCTTGAAAGAGCAGTTCGATTCTGCTATGGGCTACAAACGAGAGGCCGCGGGGCTGTCGGCGCCGGAAGCGGGACGGAACAGAAGTTTCGCCCAGTACGGATCGGCGGGGTGGGCGGCTTTTACGGGTGATACGTTGCAGGAGCGGGTTTTAGCGACCTATCCGAGGGCGGCTACGGCCGTTTTGCTTATTGACGAAAAGTGAAATAAAATAAAAAAACGAAATTATGGCAAACCATAAGTCATCCAAGAAGCGGATTCGCCAGACCGTTACCAAACGTGCGCACAACCGTCTCTATCACAAGACGGCGCGCAATGCGGTGAAGGCGCTGCGCAATACCAGCGAGAAGAGCGCTGCCGAAGCGTTGCTGCCCAAGGTAACGTCGATGCTGGACAAGTTGGCCAAGCACAACATCATCCACAAGAACAAGGCCGGTAACTTGAAAGGCGCGCTCCAACTGCACGTCAACGCGCTCTAAGCCGGATCGGGCGGGATACGCCGCGGAAAAGAAAACGGGAATCGTTTCATAGGAAACGGTTCCCGTTGTTTATCGGAGGGCCGTGTGCTCCTTTCGGTATGTCTGTTGCCCTTCGGGATGTCGGGGGGGGCGTCGTGCCGGTCGGAACGGAGCGGGACGGGCGGAAATCTCCTGCTTGAACGAACTTTTCGGGAATTCACGGAGCAACGTGCCGTGCAGGCCAGGTTTCGGCCTTGCGAAACCCCACAATCCGGCTTGAAATATTGCGGGCCTTTGCGCCGTGCGGGTTGAAGTCTCCGCCTGCGGAGGCCCGCTACCGTGGGCGTGTCCCACGGCCTTCGGCCCGCAGATACGACGTAGCCGATCTTGGCGCCGGAATTCTTTCCGAAGAATCGATTTCTTCTGTCGTGCATTTTCTTTCTTCTTGTGCTTTTGTCTTGATCCAAAAGCACCAAAAGATCAAGCACAGCGAAAAGTAGCGGGTGACGACACCGGCGCTCGCTGAGCGGGCACAAAGGACTCCGCTTTTGCGGCGCAATCCTTTGCGCTGCTTCGACTGCGGCGGCTCGGCAAAGTCCGCAAGCGGCCTCTGCGTTCGCCTGCTGAACGTCGTTTTGCACACCCACTCTTGGCGTTCACCCGGTGCCGTCACTTCATCCGCTACTTTCGCAGTGCGATCCGGCAGGCCGGAGACCTGTTAAAACAGGAGACCAGCAAATAATTATCGTTGCGCGCAGCGTACCGCAAATTCCGCATTGCACCGGAGGAGGAATCAGATCGGACGGAGGTTCGAGCGCCCGGAGCGGGCGTGCAAAACAGCGCAGTCTTTTGTGCCCGCTCAGTGAGAACCTCCGTCCGATCCCGACGAAGGTGCCCTGCGGACACTTTTGGCGCCACCTTTCGGTGACAAAAGGTGGTAAATCCGCTCCTCGCAGGAGACGCCCAATCGGAGGTGCGGGATGCTTCCCGAAGTAAGAATCGATTTCAGTTCCTTTTTTCTGTGCTTTTGTCTTGATCCAAAAGCACCAAAAGATCAAGCACGGCGAAAGTAGTGGGCGACGACATCAGTGCTCGCCGAGCGGGCACAAAAGACTGCGCTGTTTTGCACATCCGCTTCGGGCGCTCGCGCCGATGTCGCCGCTTCTTCCGCTATTTTCGCAGTGCGATCCCGCAGGCCGAGGCCTGCTAAAACTGAGTAAAAGAAATTAAAATCATCGTTGCGCGAAGCGCACAACAGTCTCCGCCATGCGAAAAGTGCGGAAACAGAAACAAGCAGCGACAAGCGTTAAAAAACGGGGCCGGTTTGCTTGCAAACCCGCGACAGGCGCCCGTTTTAGCGAGGCGCTGTGAGTTTCCCGCAGCTTTTCGCCTGGCGGACACTTTTGGCGCCACCTTTCGGTGACAAAAGGTGTGAAAACTGCTCCTCGCAGGAGATGCCCAATCGGAGGTGCGGGATGCTTCCGGATATACATTCAGGATGTTTCCGACGCTTTCACACTCCGATTCTGCTAAAACTAACGATTGTAAAAGATTCGCTCTTCGACTGCGGCCGGAGAGCGGCAGCCCGCAGCCGCCCCATGCGGAGGGCTGCATCGTTCCGCCACAGACGGTCGAAGCATTCTCCGCCGGCCGCAGGCTGACAAACGATAATACAACTACATATTCCCGACGGTCTGCAATCGGCCCTCGCGTCGGAATCCTCTCGGATTTCCTCCTCGGGATGGCGGGCCGATGTAAGAACTCGTTCGTATCGTAAATCGGAACCGCCGCCCCGAGAGGGGGCGGCGGTTTCATTATCCGGCAGCGATCGGACTATCCGATCAACTCGGTATATTGCTCGGCCGTGAGCAGCGTATCGTACTCGGCGGGATCGCTCACCCGCACCTTTACGAGCCAGCCCTCGCCGTAGGGATCCTTGTTGACGATCGAAGGGTCGGCGTCGACGGCTGCATTGAATTCGACGATCTCGCCCGATACGGGGAGGAATGCGTCCGACACGGTCTTCACCGCCTCGATCGTACCGAAAACCTCGCCTGCCGCGACGGTCTCGCCTTCGGTGGGCACATCGACGAAGACGATGTCGCCCAACTGGCTCTGCGCGAAATCCGTAATGCCGACGTAGGCCGTGTCTCCCTCCATACGGCACCACTCGTGGTCGTTGGAGTACTTCAAATTGGAAGGAACATTCATATTTTATCTTTTTTGCATGGAACTATCCGTTTCCGTCGCAGCGGTGCGATCCCGAAGGCCGTTCCGCCGGTTGCACCGGTCGCGCCGTTCCGGCCTTCTGTCCGGCAGGATGATCCGCGTCCCGAATTCCTGCGGCTTGAAGCGCCGGCGACACAAAGATACGTCTTATTTTTTCATTCCCAACTCCTCCGGCGATTTTTTCACCTCGAACTCGATCTCCCTGAAAAGATAGTCGTGCAACGTGCCGTCGGGGTGTTCGACCTGCAACGCGCCCCCTGCGCGGACACCGCGGATCACGCCCGTGAAACGGGTTCCGTCGGGCAGCCGGAAGGCCTGCGGAGCGTCGATCCGGTACATGCGGCGGCGATACTCCTCCGCAAGCGGCGCCCTGTCGTCCGCTTCGAGCGCGGCATACCGTCGCATGAGTGCGGCGTGGAACCGGTCGAGCACCTCTTCTCGGTCGAACGTGCGTCCCGCTTCGAGCGCCATCGAGGTGGGATTGGGCAGCGCGGGATCGAACTCCGTCTGGTTGACGTTGATGCCGATGCCGGCCACCGTGCGGGCGAGCCGCCCGCCTGCGAGGTGATGCTCGATGAGGATGCCCACCAGTTTGCGATCGCCGGCGTAGATGTCGTTCGTCCATTTGATGCGGGCGTCGATTCCGCAGGTGCCGAGGGTGTCGACCAGCGCGAGCGCCACGGCCTGCGAGAGCAGGAACTGCTCGCCTGCGGGAAGGAACGTCGGACAGAGCACGACCGAAAAGAGAAGGTTCACCCCTTCGGGACTCGTCCATGTATGTCCCCGCTGCCCGCGTCCCGCCGTCTGCCGTTCGGCGCAGATCACGTCGCCGTGGCCGTAACGCTCCTCACGCGCGAGGTCGTTGGTCGAAGTCGTCTCCGCAATATGATAGATCATGGCGAAATTGAGAATTTATCCGTTCGTTCTTAGGCTTGGTCGGGGAGAAACACGCCTTCCTTTACACCGCAACGCCGAAATCGCGCAGCGCGTCGTTGAGCGAGGTCTTCTTGTCGGTCGACTCCTTGCGCCGCCCGATGATGAGCGCGCAGGCCACGCTGTACTCTCCGGCCGGAAACTTCTTGGCGTAGCTTCCCGGAATTACGACCGAACGCGGCGGAACGTAGCCCCGGTATTCGACCGGTTCGGCCCCCGTGACGTCGATGATGTGCGTCGAACCGGTGATGACCGTGTTCGAGCCGAGCACCGCCTCGCGGCAGACGTGCGCCCCCTCGACCACGATCGCGCGCGAACCGACGAAGCAGTTGTCCTCGATGATGACGGGCGCTGCCTGCACGGGTTCGAGCACGCCGCCGATCCCCACGCCGCCCGAGAGGTGGACGTGGCTCCCGATCTGGGCGCACGACCCGACGGTGGCCCACGTGTCGACCATCGTCCCTTCGCCCACGTAGGCGCCGATGTTGACGTACGAGGGCATGAGAATGGCTCCCGGAGCGATGTAGGCGCCGTAACGGGCTACTGCATGGGGCACGGCGCGCACGCCCAACCGGTCGTAGTCGCGTTTGATGTCCATCTTGTCGTACCATTCCAGTTCGCCGGCGCGCAGAATGCGCATCTTCTGGATCGGGAAATAGAGGATCACGGCCTTCTTGACCCACTCGTTGACCCGCCACTGGCTGCACGCGAGGTCGACGGGTTCGGCCGTGCGCAGAAGCCCCTTGTCGATGAGTTCCACCACCTCGCGGATGGCGGCTTTGGTCGTATCGTCCTGCAACAGGCTGCGGTCGTCCCACGCCCGTTCGACGGTTGTTCGGAGTTCGTCGTACATAATCTTTACCGTTTTTATGACAGCCAAAGTTACGCAAATCTTCGAAGCGAACGCAGATTTTTCCGAATTATGCGTCATATTTTTTCCGCAATACTCCATTGTGTTGTCCGAAACGAAAAAATTTCCTACATTTGAATCGTCGAATGCCGCATTGGTGGTCGACGACAGACATACAGAAAGTGTTTTCGCACTGTCCTTAACGGAAAATGTAGCAGTTTTTCAAAAAGTAAGAGGACAACGGACAGCACTCATTTCTTGTTTAGATCATGGACCGGTGTACTCCTTGCGCCGTACCCCATATCTATTCGAGTGTGGGGTATTGCGTCGTTTATTCTTACATGGGTTCTGCTACAACCTTCCGTTAGATAGACGAAATCATCTCCACACTTTCTTTATTATAAATAGCCGATGGGAGATGTAAGGCGCCTTATCCCTCTGGTATGAAAAAAATCCTGCCTCTATTCGTGTTTTTTTGCTTCGGCCTATCGATGGCGACCGCCCAAACGTTGGACAAGAGTAAGTTACGCATCTCATTCAACAACGCACGGTTGTTGAGTGTTTTGGATAATCGGAATCTCACGTATGAAGTGCTTACGGTGCTGACCAATTTTTATTTTTCGGAAATGCTGGATGCGCAATACGCCGTCGCATGGATCGATACCCACGCCGATTTCGACCGTAAGATATTGGATACCGAGACGCAAGGTGTTTTCAATATGGAAATCACCAAGCAGGAAGGCTATTATACCTATACTTACTCTGAAAAAGATGACAAATGCTCGTTCGATTTCGGATTTTCAAATCCGCTGGAATACAGTTTCTCCGGGATCGGAAAGATCCGCTTGTCTGCCGACGGTCCGCAGCGTTATACGGTATATACCAAGAAAGGAAACTCCATTTCGCATACTACGGCAATCGGAGGCACGAATTATTACCGTGATATGAAAGTTGTTCTCGATGCTTACGGGCGAATCACCTCGCTGAGTTACATCGTTGAACATATCCCGTTTTTCGCAAGATCAAAAACGGAGTATTCCGTCACCTACGCCGACAATCACAAGATTGCCTCCATATCGACGAAAGAATCCTCGGTCGCACCTGTCAAAAACAAAGAGCAAAATACATGGCGAACCGTTTCCGTCAAGGATGATAATCGGACAAAATACGTCAACAGCAAAGATGAAATAGCCATTTTAGTTTACAATAAGTCCAAATCCAATTATGAGAAAAGAGGCACGTGGAAGAAGATTGCCTATAAAGGTTTGTCGGGAATGGATCTATTCATCGGAACGTCTACCGCGAATAAGGAGTGGCGCAGGCGTATTCTGCTCTATAAAGGTATCGAAGTAGTTGGTGCGGGGAAATTCGACGTGGATTATTATTTTCCGGAATCCGTCGAAAAACGACGGCTGGAAAAGATCCGGCAGGAGGAAGAACGCAAGAAAGCCGAAGAGTTGGAGCGCATCCGAAAGGAGGAGCAGGCAAAAGAGGAGGAACGCAAGTACCAAGCGCAACTCGAACAGCTCGAAATCTATATGAGGAATCGGACAAGAACAGAGCGGAAGGTCCAGTTGGAACGAATCTGCAAGACCGATACGTTGCTTCGTAAAAAGGAGGCGGAATCTCCCTACATCGTGGAGGCATACAGAATTGCTTCCCAGCAAGATCTATCCTCGGTTTATACTTATTTGCAGAATTTTCAACCGGTAACGGATTTGAAGTCCCAAAATCCGATAGATACTGCGGACATGGGCTATTGGAAGAATTTTTCGGATGGGCAACGGCGCATGGTGGCGTTCTTGTCAGATCCGAAATTGAAAAAAGAACGGAAAAAATTGGAGCAGGTTCTTAAAAAGACAAAGACACCGGAGGAGAAAAAGAAAATCTACATTTACTTGACTATACCCCGGTCTCGGTAGGCCGTCAAGACGGGAATCGCCCTCGCTGGATCCGATCCGGCGGGGGTGAAATCGTATGGGAGGAATCGGAACCCTGAGATGTTTTTCCATCCGGATATGGCGGTTCCGATGTATCCGCAGTGCTTCATGTTTTGTGTCTGCTGCTTTTGGGGATGTGTAAACTCCGGCTTTTTGCAACTTTTGCCTGCGTTTTAGATACCGTCGCCTCGGCAAAAATGCAAATGAATTTGACATTGCCCCCGCTTATTCGTATCTTTGGCTGCGCCTTAGATACTCCGTCTCGGCATAATCAAGCTGACGCTTGCTTCTGCCCTCGATTTTTCGTATCTTTGATGTAGTCTGTATATGTTTAATTGACTACGAGCATATTACGAAGGACGCGCATGAGATAAGCTAACGGATAAGAAAAAGGAAAGTGTTCAGAAACACTATATTCTTAATATTCTTATGCTATCAAATAACTCTTCTGCGACAAAGATAGGAATAAAAACCGAGAATTCGAGCGAATTGAGGCAAGAAGGTTGAAAACAAGGGGTTTAGAGAGTAACGGACTGCGCTGTCGTAGCCAAATCGAAGCCATCGAAAAGACAACTGTTACTATCCCGTTACTCTGTTCCGAGTAGTAAAGGCAGTTTCGGACGGATTTCAAAACGCTGAAATACAAGCTCTATTCGTCTTGTTCCGACTGCAAATATAGCCGAAATTCCGTAAGTATACATAGAAATACGTTTTGTATGTGCGCAATATGTATTTCTACGTATACTTATGCAGCAGTAGGGGCTTTATGCCCGTCTGTGGACGATTCAGGAAAAGTCCGCAGGCTGAACCGGATAGAATAACGGGAAGCCCGGATAATAGGCTCCCCCGAAATGAATTTCGTGGCATACAAGCGAAATCTAATCAAAAGGGCATTGGCAACCGTCCAATACAAGAAAACAGTCCCAACCGCCGAAAGCTATCCGATAAAAATATAAGATATCTCAACGACTGATAAAACTTCTATCAAAGATTTTAATGATTGAATTATTTTCAATATCTTTGTTAGCAATCTGTTTTGAAGATAGAGATGAAAGAGGTAAACCGATTGAAAATTATTCTTGCTGAGAAGAATAAAACGGGCAAATGGCTGGCGGAGCAGTTGGGCAAAGACCCTTCGACTGTATCGAAGTGGTGTTCCAACTCGTCGCAGCCGCAGCTGGATACGGTGATTCGTATTGCCGAACTGCTGGATGTGGATATTAAGGAATTGATAAACAAATAACATATGGCAAAAGAACAGGAGCGCGCGGAACTCCACCGCACGATCTGGCAGATAGCCAACGACCTGCGGGGCAGTGTCGATGGCTGGGACTTCAAAAACTACGTCTTGGGAATGTTGTTCTACCGCTTCATTTCCGAGAACATCACTGCCTTCATCAATGCGGAGGAACGGCGTGCGGGAAACGCCGACTTCGATTATGCCGCGTGCTCGGACGAGCAGGCCGAATTCGGGCGCGAGGTAACCGTGCAGGAGCGGGGATTCTATATCCTCCCGTCGCAGCTTTTCGGCAATGTGCGCAGGCGGGCAGCGGCAGATCCCAACCTGAACGAAACGTTGAGCAATATTTTCCACGCGATCGAGAACTCGGCCAAGGGCGCGGCGAGCGAGGAGGATATGAAAGGCCTGTTCGCCGACATCGACGTGAACAGCAACAAACTCGGAGCGACGGTGCAGAAGCGCAACGAGACGTTGGTGAAGATTCTCGATAAAATCGGCGACATGAAGTTCGGCAACCTTGCCGACAACCAAATCGACACCTTCGGCGATGCCTACGAGTTCCTGATGACGATGTATGCCAGCAATGCGGGAAAATCGGGTGGCGAATTCTTCACGCCGCAGGAGGTTTCCGAGCTTCTTGCCCGTATTACGCTCGTCGGCAAAAAACAGGTGAACAAAGTGTATGATCCGGCCTGCGGCAGCGGTTCGCTGTTGCTGAAATTCGCCAAAGTGCTGGGCAAGGAGAACGTACGTCAGGGATTTTACGGGCAAGAGATCAACATCACCACCTACAACCTCTGCCGCATCAACATGTTCCTGCACGACATCAACTACGAAAAGTTCGACATCGCGCTGGGCGATACGCTGCTGGCACCGAAACACTGGGACGACGAGCCGTTCGAGTGCATCGTCTCCAATCCGCCGTACTCGATCAAGTGGGCGGGCGATGAAAATCCGCTCTTGATAAACGATCCCCGGTTTTCGCCTGCCGGTATCCTTGCACCTAAAAGCAAGGCCGACCTCGCCTTTACGATGCACATGCTTTCGTGGCTGGCGACCAACGGCACGGCGGCAATCGTCGAGTTCCCGGGCGTGCTTTATCGTGGCGGTGCGGAGCAGAAAATCCGCAAATACCTGATCGACAACAACTATATCGACACCGTTATCCAACTGCCCGCTAATCTCTTTTTCGGGGTCGGCATCGCTACCTGCATCATCGTACTGAAAAAGAGCAAAAAGGATAACGCGACGCTCTTTATCGATGCCTCGGGCGAGTTTATCCACGAGGGCAACAAGAACAAACTCTCCGCCGCGAATATCGCGCGGATTCTCGATGCGTTCGTCGCCCGCAAGGACGATGCGCATTTCGCCCGTCTGGTCGAAAACGGCAAGATTGCCGAGAACGATTACAACATATCGGTTTCGTCATACGTCGAACAGCCCGACACGCGCGAGGAGGTGGATATTGACGAGTTGAACAAGCGGATTGCCGAAATCGTCGCCCGCCAAAACGTGCTGCGCACGGCAATCGATGCAATTGTAGCCACTTTGTAAGAAAGGATTGAGTATGAACAATAAAGAGATAACGATTCGCAGTTCGGCCGCCGAATACCTGATCTTCGTAGCGGCTACGGGCGAAAATCCTTCCCGTGTGGAACTTCGGTATGAGGATGAAAACATTTGGCTGACCCAGCGTATGATGGCGGAGCTGTATGGCGTGGATGTACGCACCATCAACGAACATATCCGGAAGATTTACGCCGACAACGAATTGTCCGAGGCGGCAACTGTCCGGAATTTCCGGATAGTTCAAACCGAAGGCAGCCGTGAGGTCAGCCGCGAAGTGAAACATTATAGTCTCCAGATGATTATCTCCATAGGCTTCAAGGTCAATAACGAGCGTGCCGTACAGTTTCGCAAGTGGGCGAATGCGGTTGTCAAGGACTATACCATACAGGGATGGGTGATGGACGATGAGCGGCTGAAACGGGGCGGTACGGTGCTTACGAAAGACTATTTCGAGAAGCAGTTGGAGCGCATCCGAGAGATTCGTCTGTCGGAACGTCGTTTTTACCAGAAGATTACGGACATTTACGCTACGGCCATCGATTACGATCCGACGGCAAAGGCCACTCAGCGCTTTTTCGCTGCGGTACAGAACAAGATACATTACAGCGTGCATGGGCACACGGCGGCGGAGTTGATCTATCAGCGCGCCGATGCCGACAAGGAGCACATGGGGCTGACGACATGGGAGGGTGCGCCGACGGGCAAGATCCACAAATACGACGTGAAGGTTGCCAAAAACTACCTCACGGAAGAGGAGTTGCAGACGCTTGGCCGCATTGTTTCGGCCTATCTCGATCTGGCGGAGATACAGGCCATGCGCCATATTCCCATGACGATGGAGGACTGGGAGAAACGGCTGAACGGCTTTTTGTCGCTGATGGATCGGGAGGTGCTTGCCAATGCCGGCCGCATCTCGGCAGAGCTGGCCAAAGCCCATGCCGAAAGCGAATGGGAGAAATATCGCATTGTTCAGGATCGTCTCTATACGAGCGATTTCGACCGCTTCGTGCAACTGGAGGAGCGCGCAGCCGACAAGGAGAAAGGAGGTGAGCAATGAGCCATATCGAGGAGATGATTCGGGAGTTATGCCCGAATGGGGTAGAATACAAAAAGCTGAAAAATACAACTACCATAACGAGAGGTGTGCGCGTTGTTAAAAGTCAATTACAATCGATAGGAAGTTATCCTGTTTATCAAAATAGTTTAACTCCTATGGGTTACTATGATAAATACAATTGTTCAGCTAATACAACTTTTATCATAGGAGCTGGTTCTGCTGGAGAAATAGGATATAGTTCTGTTGACTTTTGGGCTGCTGATGATTGCTTTTTCTTTGTGTGTCCAGATAATCTACAAAGCAGGTTTCTTTATTTTGTGTTGCTTAGTCAACAAAACATTATTCGATCTCAAGTTAGAAAAGCCAGTATTCCACGATTGGGGCGAGCGATTATTGAAAACATTGAGATTCCCGTTCCGCCTCTTGCGATTCAGAACGAAATCGTAAATATCCTCGATAAGTTTACGGAGCTGGAGGCGGAGCTGGAGGCGGAACTGGAGGCACGGCGGAAGCAGTATGAATACTATCGCAATAAGTTGTTGAATTTCAGTAAATTCGTGGGGGGGGGGGTATTCTGAAGGTGTAAAATGGTGTAAATTAAGCGATATAGGCACATTCTATGGAGGTCTCACCGGAAAGAGCAAACGCGATTTTATAGCAGGAAATGCCAAGTTTATCACTTATATGAACGTATACTCCAATATTGCGATAGATGTCAACATGAATGATATGGTTCAGATTGCAGAAGGAGAGAAACAAAATAAAGTCGAGTATGGAGATGTTGTATTTACTGGTTCATCGGAAACACCTGATGATTGCGGGATGTCTTCCGTAATGACTACACGTCCGGATGGGGATTTATATCTCAATAGTTTTTGTTTCGGATTTCGTATGAACGATAGAGCATTGCTATTGCCCGATTTTATGAAATTCTTATTTCGCAGTGAAGAGATACGAAAACAGATAATAAAGACGGCCAGCGGTGTTACTCGTTTCAATGTATCAAAAAAACGGTTTGGGGAGGTTGTCATCCCCATTCCTCCAATGAAAGAGCAGCAACGTATCGTTGCCATTCTCGATAAATTCGAGACATTGGTAAACGATATTTCGGAAGGACTGCCCGTCGAGATTGCCGCCCGTCGGCAGCAATATGAATATTATAGAGATAAACTACTGACATTTAAGCGCAAAGAAGATGCAAAAATACAACCTGGTTGCTGAAAATCCCGAAAGTACGGTCGTCAGTGACTACCGGGCAGAATACCGCACGGAAAAAGAGTACCAGTCGGAGGCCGATCTCGAACGGGCATTTATCAAACTGCTGACCGAACAGGCATACGATTACCTGCCGATTCATACCGAAACGGAGTTGATTGCCAACCTGCGCCGTCAGTTGGAGAAACTCAACCACTATACGTTTACGGATGCCGAGTGGTCGCGTTTCTTTACGGGTTGTCTTGCCAACAAGAACAGTGGAATTGTAGAGAAGACCGCCATCATTCAGGAAGACCATGTGCAATTGCTGACGCGCGACGACGGGACAGTCAAAAATATCTACCTGCTCGACAAGGCCAATATCCACAACAACTCGCTTCAGGTCATCAATCAATACGAAGCAGATAACGGTGCACGCTCCAACCGTTACGATGTTACCATATTGGTGAACGGTCTGCCGTTGGTTCATATCGAGTTGAAACGGCGCGGCGTAGACATCAAGGAGGCTTTCAATCAGATCGACCGCTACCAGCGGGAGAGTTTCTGGGCCGGCAGCGGGCTGTTCGAGTTTGTGCAGCTCTTCGTCATATCGAACGGAACCTATACCAAGTATTACAGCAATACCACACGCCAGAGCCATATCAAGGAGGCTTCGGGCGGTAGCAAATCCAAGAGCAAGCAGACGAGCAACAGTTTCGAGTTTACCTCGTGGTGGGCCGATGCCAACAACCGGCCTATTGCTGACCTTATGGGCTTCGGCCGTACATTCTTCGCCAAACATACGTTGCTCAATCTGCTGACCCGCTACTGCGTCTTCACCTCCGATCGGTTGCTGCTCGTCATGCGTCCTTATCAGGTCGTGGCGACGGAGCGCATTTTGAGTAAAATCGGTATAGCAGACAACTATCGGCTGTACGGCACAGTAGAAGGCGGCGGATACGTCTGGCATACGACGGGCAGCGGCAAGACGCTCACGTCGTTCAAGACGGCGCAGTTGGCGAGCAAACTGCCTTACATCGACAAGGTGTTGTTCGTGGTCGATCGCAAAGACCTCGACTATCAGACCATGCGCGAGTACGACAAGTTCGAGCGCGGAACGGCCAACAGCAATACGAGTACGGCGATTCTGAAACGACAGTTGGAGGATCCGGAGGCGAAAATCATCATCACGACCATTCAGAAACTTTCGGTTTTCATCGGCCGCCATGCAGAGCACTCTGTGTTCCGGCAAAAAATCGTCATCATTTTCGACGAGTGCCACCGTTCGCAGTTCGGCGACATGCACACGGCCTTTACCCGGAAATTCAAACGTTATTTCCTTTTCGGCTTCACCGGAACCCCGATTTTTGCCAAGAACGCCGTAAGCGGCGGCAAGCCGAATCTGCGGACGACCGAGCAGGCGTTCGGCGAGCAGCTGCACACCTATACGATCGTCGATGCCATCAACGACAAGAATGTGCTGCCATTCCGCATCGAGTACGTTCGCACCATCAAGGAGAAAGAGGAGATCGAGAACTCGATGGTATGGGACATCGCCCGCGAGGAGGCTTTGGCGGACAAACGACGTATCGCTAATATCGTCGCCTACATCCTCCGGCATTTCAACCAGAAGACGAAGCGCGCCGCGAAATCGTATGAGTTTCACGTCGTGACCAATATCAGCGAGGTAGCATCGGCAGGTCGTCGCAATAAGGTGGAAGAGGTAAAGCGGCGGACTCGCCTGACGGGTTTCAATTCGATCTTCGCAGTCTCCTCTATCGAAACGGCGAAGATGTATTACGCTGAATTCAAGCGGCAAATGGCGGTGTTGCCGGATGCGCAGCGACTGAAAGTGGCGACCATATACAGTTTCGGCGTGAATGAAGATGCGGACGGCTTCATCATCGACGAGAATCCCGAAGATACGAGCGGGCTGGATCGGAGTTCGCGGGATTTTCTCGAAAGCGCTATCGTGGATTACAATGCGATGTTCGGAACTTCCTACGACACATCGAGCGACAAGTTCCAGAATTACTACAAGGACGTATCGCTCCGGATGAAGAATCGGGAGTTGGATTTGTTGATCGTCGTCAATATGTTCCTGACAGGCTTCGATGCCACGACGCTCAATACGCTGTGGGTCGATAAAAATCTGCGGATGCACGGGCTCTTGCAGGCCTATTCGCGCACGAACCGCATCCTGAACTCCATCAAGACGTTCGGCAACATCGTATGTTTCCGCAACCTCGAAACGGCTACGAACGAAAGCCTCGCCCTGTTCGGAGACAAGGAGGCGGCAGGCATCGTGCTGCTCAAAACCTTCGATGAGTATTACAACGGTTATACACAGAACGACAGGGAGATTCGCGGTTATGCAGAGTTAGTCGAAGAATTACAGGCGAAATACCCCGTCGGAGAACAGATCGTCGGCGAGCAGAACAAAAAGAACTTCGTGCGGTTGTACGGTGCGATTCTGAAACTACGGAATATCCTATCGACATTCGATGACTTTGTCGGACGCGAGATTCTGACTGAACGCGACATACAGGATTACCACGGTGCGTATATCGACTTGTACAACGAGTTCCGCCTACAGAAACACGAGGCGGAGCAAATCAACGAAGATGTGGTCTTCGAGATGGAGCTTATCAAGCAGGTAGAGGTCAATATCGACTATATTCTGTCGTTGATTCGTAAATACCACGAAGAGCATCTACAGGACAAGGAAATTATCGTGTCGATCCGCAAGGCGATCGATTCGAGTGTTGATTTGCGCAACAAAAAGGAGTTGATCGAACGATTCATCGAATTCCTCACGCCCGAATCCGACGTGGACGAAGATTGGCTCGCTTATGTCGAGGAGCAGCGTCGTGCCGAGCTGGATCGGATTATTGCCGACGAAAACCTGAATCATGACGAGGCATACAAATTCATGGACAACGCTTTCCGTGATGGATTCGTGCAAACGACGGGAACGGCTATAACCAAAGTCTTGCCGCCCGTCTCCCGTTTTACGCCCACCGGCGATCGCACGAAGAAACGCGAAGCCGTCATCGAACGACTGACCGCATTCTTCAATCGGTTTTGGGATATAATATCAGAAACAAAAGAATAACAATTGTATGAAACTTTTTTCAGAGAGATACGGTTACACCAAACCTTCGGATGTAATTATTAGAGAAAAAATTACGCCTGAGATACAAAATGCTATTTGCTCTTGCTATGATAAATTAAAAAATAGGCTCTTTTTAGATTCAGGCTTATATTTTGATACAGATCCATATATTGCATTGGAACAGTATTTATGGACTTATTTTTTGAATAATCGAGAGGGCGATTTTCAAGATGGAAGACGTTATTATATCGTTGCAACTGCATTTTTGGAGGATAAAAATAATTCTTGGTATCGAAAATTAGATATAGTCGAATGTACTATTAAATATCTTCAAGATATTGACAAACGATATAATAATTGGAGGACTCCTGTAAACCAAATGTTCATCAAACAACTCAATTTTGAATTTGAGCGTTTGAATTTTGCCTATCGCATTATCGGACAAGAGATTGTTGAGATTACGTCAAAAAGCGAGATTGCTACAATTGAAGATGCAATGGCAAATACTTCTCGCAACATTAAGATACATCTTAATAGGGCATTGGAATTATATGCACAACGCCCTACGGCAGATTATCGTAATTCCATCAAAGAGTCAATCTCGGCTGTAGAAGCTTTTTGTAGAGAAAAGACAGACGAAAACTCTTTGGGAAAAGCATTGAACCACTTGGAAGCCAACGGTATTATTATACCCAAACTCTTAAAGGTTGCTTTTGATAAATTATATGCCTATACGAATCAACCTGATACTGGTATTAGACATGCCTTGATGGACAGTGATGGAGCATATACTCCTGCATCTGAGGAGGCTTTATTTATGCTTGTTTCGTGTAGTGCTTTCTTGAACTATCTTTGCAGGAAAATTAGATAAATGGGCATGGAACTGTTGAATTGGAAATTACTAATAGCGTGTTTCCTCCTTGGAGGATACCTAACTGCCTTTATTATGTTGCTGTTTTTTGAAAATGAACACC
>ENA-UESU01001034-UESU01001034.1-human-gut-metagenome-genome-assembly--contig:-NODE-1034-length-21402-cov-29.132286_pt1 | contig 21402 bp, 17 predicted proteins | sample MGYA00243007_ERZ508008 | MGnify/ENA primary metagenome ERZ508008 (study PRJEB26167, sample SAMN06115399) | human gut metagenome | host: Homo sapiens | place: China:Henan | collected 2016-06-23...
CTGGGTAAGATCATCTTCCTCGAAAACTACGATATGCAGTTGGCTCGTCGTCTGGTTTCCGGTGTTGATATCTGGTTGAATACTCCGACTCGTCCATTGGAAGCATCCGGTACATCAGGTGAAAAAGCATTGATGAACGGTGTTGTTAACTTCTCTGTATTAGATGGTTGGTGGCTGGAAGGTTATCGCGAAGGTGCAGGTTGGGCGTTAACTGAAAAACGTACTTACCAAAATCAGGAACATCAGGATCAATTAGATGCTGCTACTATTTACAGTATTCTTGAAACTGAAATTCTTCCGTTGTACTATGCTCGCAATAAGAAAGGATATTCGGAAGGCTGGATTAAGGTAGTGAAGAATTCTATCGCTCAGATTGCTCCCCATTATACAATGAAACGTCAATTGGATGACTACTATTCGAAGTTCTACAATAAGTTGGCTAAACGTTTCGCTATTTTGTCTGCTAACGACAATGCAAAAGCGAAAGAAATTGCTGCTTGGAAAGAAGAAGTGGTTACTAAATGGGATTCTATTGAAATCGTATCTTGCGATAAGGTGGAAGAACTGAAAACCGGCGATATCGAAAGCGGAAAAGAATATGTCATTACTTATGTAATTGACGAAAAAGGTCTGAATGATGCCGTAGGACTTGAATTGGTTACTACTTATACGACTGCCGACGGTAAACAACATGTTTATTCGGTAGAGCCGTTCAGTGTAATTAAGAAAGAAGGTGACTTGTATACATTCCAGGTGGTACATAGTTTATCGAATGCCGGTAGCTTTAAGGTATCTTACCGTATGTTCCCGAAGAACCCGGATCTTCCGCATCGTCAGGACTTCTGTTATGTACGTTGGTTCGTCTAATTGATTGAGAATAAGATAGGGTAGAGTGATCTTCCTCTATTGCTTCTCTCTATAAAAAAAGAGGCTGTCTCAAAATAAACTTGAGATGGTCTTTTTTTGTTTTATTTCAGATTGAAGTTATTTTGGATTCTTCTCAAAAAAAGGAGTTTACAAGCTTCTTTTTGAAGATTTCATTCTTTCAAATAGTTTTTTTCGTTGCCATAAGCCTCCTAAGAGGCTACTTTTGCAAGATTGTGTGCTATGACCAGCAGGCCGAACTCAATTTCCACCTTCTTAAGTCCACGAAGGTGAAACCTCTTGAAGTGCTTGTTGTTCTTGGGGTTTCCAAATACGGCTTCTACATCCTGTGGCCGCTGACTGCGGTATTTAAGACCTTCCGGTGACAGGAGCTTTTCACGTTCCCTTTCCTTGATTTTTCTCAGGCGGTGATTCACCTGTACTATCCTTTCTGACCGGCTTCTGTGACACCGGCATCTTAACGGGCAGGCGTTACAGTTACATGCCCTGTATCTTGATATAGTCTGCACAAAACCGTTGTCTGTTATCCGCCTTGCATCGGAGAGTCTTTCCATTCTCTGTCCCATCGGACAGTACATGCCGTCGGTTTCTTCATTATAATAAAAGTTGGCAGAGAGAAACGGGTCGTTCCGGAAGTTCCTTTTCTGTTCCTTATGAAAATTGTTGTACTTTATAAAGGTTTCAATGCCATGTCTGAAGGCGTACAGATAGTTCTCCTCGCTTCCGTATCCGGCATCACAGACAGACACGTCAGGGTATCTGCCGTAAAGTGAATGGAAATCATCCATGTGCAGAGGATAAGTGGAAGTATCACCTGCACACTGGTGGAGGGTATAGTTCAGGATGAACTGTTTATTGGTACTGATCTGGGGATTGTATCCGGGTTTAAGCTGTCCGTTCTTCATGTAGTCCTCTTTCATACGCATGAAAGTGGCATCATTGTCAGTCTTTGAATAACTGTTACGTCCGTCAAGTATCTTTCCCTGTGATTCGTATTTCCTCAACTGTTCAGGCCATGACTTCCTTACACGTCTTACCTTCACTTTCATCTTCTTGTCGGCATCCACTCCATTCAGGGTATCATCTATCTGCTCGAGTGCCTTTTCCACTTTCTCAGGGGTGATATCCTGATATGTGACCGGAGCGGAATCACGCAGTTCCTGTTTGGTGAGGGATTCTGCACAATTCCATATATCTTCAAGCTATTCTGCTATTTTAGATATACGGGTATGTATGGACTTGCCCCAGACAAAAGTGTAACGGTTGGCGTTTGCCTCCATTTTTGTTCCATCAGTGAAAGCCACATCCAGACTTACAAACCCTTCCGCCACGAGGAACTTTACAATGGTGGCGAAAACTGTCTTCAGCACATCCTTCAGACGACTGCTGTGGAAACAGTTGATGGTGTTATGATCAGGAGTCACATTGCCGGTAAGCCACATGAAACGGATGTCATTGCGGCAGAACTCTTCTATGCGACGGCTGGAATAGATATTACGCAAATAAGCATAGACAAGAATCTGAAACATCATGCGTGGGTGGTACGCAGAACAGCCTTTAGTGGAATACTTACGGTAAAGTTCTTCAAGGTTTATCTGTTCAATGATACGGTGAACAACCCGGACCGGATCGTTCCGGGGGATAAAATCGCCTAAACATGGAGGTAAAAGCAGATTATCGTTGGATGTGTAACCTTTAAACATTATCTTTGGGATATCTTGACTTGACTCCCTAAGATACAAAAAATTAGGGAGACGGGCAAGTTCTGGCTGAGAGAAGTTAGGGCTTGCCCCATTTTTTTGCAGGCACAAAAAAGGCCGTCTCAAATTTCATTTTGAGACAGCCCTTATTTATTTAAAGTCGGAGACTGTCTTTGCTGAGGAACGACAGGCTTTTTTATTATTTTACGGCTTCTGCTATTTTAGTTTGAAGTTCTTCTCCGTGCAGGCCTCGAGCGATGATTGTACCGTCACCGTCGATCAATACCGTGTGAGGAATACTGTTTACGGCGTAAAGTTGTGCGCCTTCACTTTGCCAGAATTTCAGGTCGGACATTTGTGGCCAAGTCATGTTCAGTTTATTGATCGCTTCTTTCCAGGCAGCACCGTCCTGATCGAGAGATACACCTACGATTTCGAAGTTTTTGCCTTTGAATTTAGCATAAGCTTCCACCAAGTTTGGCATTTCACGACGACAAGGGCCGCACCAGCTTGCCCAGAAATCAACTAATACCACTTTACCCTTACCTACGTAATCGGACAATTTCACACTTTTTCCGTCAGGAGTCTGCATTTCGAAGTCAACAAACTTAGTACCTACGGCAGTTTTTTTCTGCTTGTCGGTCAGTTCTTTGATTTTTACAATTGTTTCATCGTTCTGGAAGTTAGCCGGAATTTGTTGCAGTAATGCTTCGTTTTCAGCAGTAGAGTTGTTGTAGAAGGTCTGTTTGAACAAGAATACGCCGACCGGGTTAGTGATATTGTTTTGTACGCCTTCTTTGATGGCTTTATCATATTGTTCTTCCAGTTGGGCACCCTCTTTTTGCTTGGCTTCTTTCTGTTCATCACTCAAAGAACTGTCACCCATTGATTGGTAGATAGCATTCATTTTTTTGCTGATGTCGTTGATTTGAGCTCTGACAATTTGATATGCATCATTGTTTGCAGTACCGGTAGCAGAATCATTGTCTTTGGTTAAGGCAACGTTAATCTTTCCGTTTTCGAGGAAGAAGTCAATCATTAAAGGTTCTCCGTCCACTTCACAAGTGATATAACGGCTGACAACAGAATCTTGTGTACCTTTAAAGGTAAAAGTTCCTTTTGTGATAACGGCTGTATCGAGTTTGACCAGATTTCTGCCATTGGCTTCCTGAAGATAGACGGTGTCACCGTCACTTACACCTTCTACTGTACCTGTGACAACGTATCCGGCTTTGTTTCCACCGGTACAAGCTACCATGCCCAACGCGGCCGTTGCAATAACTAAATAAGTAAACTTTTTCATGCTTTTGTAAGATTAGTGAATAAATATTTATGCAAAGATAGATTATTTTTCTCTCGGCCACCGAAAAACACTGTTATATTAGATTAACACGTAGGTGAAAACCGCAGAAATGTGTACCTTTGCAACCCAAACTTTAGTATGAATATGCAAGAAGATAAATCCATCATTGAGGTGAGCCATGTCTCGAAATATTTTGGCGAGAAAATAGCATTGGATGATGTGACTCTGAACGTGAAAAAGGGAGAGTTTGTTACAATACTCGGACCTTCCGGTTGCGGGAAGACCACGTTGTTGCGTCTCATTGCCGGTTTTCAGACGGCTTCGGAAGGCGAAATCCGAATTTCGGGTAAGGAAATCACACAAACTCCACCCCACAAACGCCCGGTGAATACGGTATTTCAGAAATATGCCCTATTTCCGCATTTGAATGTATACGACAACATTGCTTTTGGTTTAAAGTTGAAAAAGACACCCAAACAGACTATTGGGAAGAAGGTGAAAGCTGCTTTGAAAATGGTAGGTATGACGGATTATGAATACCGTGATGTCGATTCTCTTTCCGGCGGTCAGCAACAGCGTGTGGCTATTGCTCGGGCTATTGTCAATGAGCCGGAAGTACTGCTTTTGGATGAACCGTTGGCTGCACTCGATCTGAAAATGCGTAAGGATATGCAGATGGAACTCAAGGAAATGCATAAATCTTTGGGTATTACATTTGTATATGTAACTCACGATCAAGAGGAAGCATTGACTTTGAGTGATACTATCGTCGTAATGAGTGAGGGAAAGATTCAGCAGATCGGTACGCCGATTGATATTTATAATGAGCCTATCAATTCGTTTGTGGCGAATTTTATCGGAGAAAGCAATATTCTTAACGGTACGATGATACATGACAAACTGGTACGTTTCTGTGGTACGGAATTTGAATGTGTGGATGAAGGTTTTGGTGAGAATACTCCGGTAGATGTAGTCATTCGTCCGGAAGACCTTTATATCTTCCCCGTTTCGGATATGGCGCAGTTGACTGGTGTTGTTCAGACCTCTATTTTTAAAGGTGTCCACTATGAAATGACCGTGCTTTGCGGAGGTTATGAATTCCTCGTACAGGATTATCATCATTTCGAAGTAGGAGCCGAAGTCGGTCTGTTGGTAAAGCCGTTTGATATTCATATTATGAAGAAAGAACGTGGCTGTAACACGTTTGAAGGTAAATTGCTGGATACTACTCATGTGGAATTTCTGGGATGTAACTTCGAATGTGTTCCGGTAGAAGGAATAGAATCCAATGAGGATGTCAAAGTGGAGGTAGACTTTGACAAAGTGGTTCTTCAGGATAATGAAGAGGACGGTACATTGACAGGTGAAGTGAAATTTATTCTTTATAAGGGAGATCATTATCATCTGACTGTTTTTTCCGATTGGGACGAGAATGTGTTTGTAGATACGAATGATGTATGGGATGATGGTGACCGTGTAGGTATTACTATCCCCCCGGATGCTATTCGTGTAATTAAAATAACCGATTAACAGGAAAGGAAGTGAATAAGAGGTTTTTAGTCTTTTTGTCATCACGTAAGAGTTGGACCCTCCCTTACATTATTTTTTCGGCGATCTTTGTGATTATACCGTTGGTCCTAATTGTTGTGTATGCTTTTACTGATGATAACGGGCATCTGACGTTTGCCAATTTTCAGAAGTTTTTCGAACATCCCGAAGCAATCAATACCTTCGTCTACTCCATAGGTATTGCCATCATTACTACACTTATTTGTATTTTGCTGGGTTATCCCGCTGCCTGGATACTTAGTAACAGCAAACTGAACCGTTCTAGAACAATGGTCGTATTGTTTATCCTGCCGATGTGGGTAAATATTCTTGTGCGGACTCTAGCTACTGTTGCTCTGTTCGACTTCTTCAGTGTACCGTTGGGTGAAGGAGCATTGATATTCGGTATGGTGTATAACTTTATCCCTTTTATGATTTATCCTATTTATAATACGTTGCAAAAAATGGATCATAGCTATATTGAGGCGGCGCAGGATTTGGGAGCCAATCCCCTGCAAGTTTTTCTGAAAGCAGTGCTTCCGCTTTCCATGCCGGGCGTGATGAGTGGGATCATGATGGTTTTTATGCCGACTATTTCGACGTTCGCTATTGCCGAATTGCTGACGATGAACAACATCAAACTTTTTGGTACGACCATTCAGGAGAATATAAATAACAGTATGTGGAATTATGGAGCAGCACTTTCGTTGATAATGTTGTTGCTGATAGCCGCTACTTCACTTTTCAGTACAGATGATAAAGATAACTCTAACGAAGGAGGTGGGCTATGGTAAAGAAAATATTTGCACAGACTTATTTGTGGATATTGCTGTTGTTGCTTTATTCTCCCATCGTAATTATCGTCATTTATTCATTTACTGAAGCTAAAGTTTTGGGTAACTGGACAGGCTTTTCTACTAAATTATATTCTTCGCTTTTCACAACAGGTGCACATCACTCTTTGATGAATGCACTGATTAATACGATTACTATTGCTTTGCTTGCTGCAACTGCATCTACATTGCTGGGAAGTATTGCCGCTATCGGTATCTTTAATTTGAAATCCCGCTCACGAAAGGCGATTGGTTTTGTGAATAACATACCTATTCTGAATGGTGATATTATAACCGGTATTTCTCTTTTCCTTTTGTTTGTTTCGTTGGGAATCACACAGGGATACACGACAGTTGTATTGGCACACATTACATTCTGTACACCGTATGTCGTATTAAGTGTTTTGCCCCGTTTGAAGCAGATGAATCCGAATATTTATGAAGCTGCCCTTGATTTGGGAGCTACTCCCATGCAAGCCTTGTGGAAAGTAATTATTCCGGAGGTTCGTCCGGGAATGATTAGTGGCTTCATGCTTGCATTGACACTCTCTATTGATGATTTTGCCGTAACTGTATTTACTATCGGTAACCAAGGCTTGGAAACACTTTCTACTTATATATATGCTGATGCCCGTAAAGGTGGTTTAACGCCGGAGCTTCGCCCGCTTTCCGCTATTATTTTTGTGGTAGTGCTGGCTTTGCTTATTGCTATCAATTACCGTGCCGGTAAAACGCAGAAGAAAGATTAATAGAATATTAAAATGTGCTACGTAAATAATATGAAAAGAATAATTCCTGTTATCCTGTTTTTACTGACTTTGACCGGTTGCTACAATTCCGGTGAACCGCGTGAGCGGGTCCTTAAAATCTACAACTGGGCGGATTATATCGGGGATGGTGTTCTCGAAGATTTCCAGACGTATTATAAGGAGCAAACCGGTGAAAATATACGTATTGTTTATCAGACATTCGACATAAACGAGATTATGCTGACGAAGATTGAAAAAGGCCATGAGGATTTTGATGTGGTCTGTCCTTCGGAGTATATTATCGAACGTATGTTGAAGAAACATCTACTACTGCCTATTGATACGAACTTTGCGTATTCTCCTAATTATATGAACAATGTGTCTCCGTTTATTCGGGAACAGATCAATAAATTGAGTCAGCCGGGTGAAGAAGCCAGCCACTATGCGGTATGCTATATGTGGGGAACTGCGGGAATCCTTTATAATCGGGCTTATGTTTCTGATTCGGTTGCGTCGTCTTGGGAATGTCTTTGGAATAAGAAACATGCCGGAAAAATACTGATGAAGGATAGTTATCGCGATGCTTACGGAACAGCTATCATCCATGCTCATGCCAAGGAACTGGAGCAAGGGACAGTTACGGTTGAAGAATTGATGAACGACTATTCTCCGCAGGCCATGGAACTTGCGGAAAAATATCTGAAAGCCCTGAAACCTAATATTGCAGGTTGGGAAGCTGATTTCGGAAAAGAGATGATGACGAAGAATAAAGCTTGGCTGAATATGACTTGGAGCGGCGATGCAATATGGGCAATTGAGGAAGCGAATGCGGTAGGAGTAGACTTAGACTATGAAGTTCCCGATGAAGGTAGTAATATCTGGTATGACGGTTGGGTGATTCCGAAATATGCAAAGAATCCGCAGGCTGCCAGTTATTTTATAAACTTTATGTGTCGTCCGGATATTGCTTTGCGCAACATGGATTTTTGTGGATATGTAAGTTCGATAGCTACTCCTGAAATTCTGGAAGAAAAGGTAGATACTACCCTTGATTATTATGCTGATTTGAGTTATTTTTTCGGACCGGGTGCGGACAGTATTCAGATAGACAAGATTCAATATCCGGATCGTAAAGTAGTGGAACGGTGTGCTATGATTCGTGACTTCGGAGATAAGACGAAAGAAGTTCTTGATATTTGGTCACGTATCAAGGGGGATAATTTAGGGGTGGGCATTACTATTCTTATCTTTATTGTTGTTGCTTTGATGAGTGGTTGGATGATTTATAAGAGGTGGCAGCGATACAACCGCCAGAAACAACAGAGACGCAGACGCAGACGAAAAAAATAAAAAGGAACTAATCTATTAGTTCCTTTTTTATCATAAGTTGCTTGTAATAGAAGCGTTATCGTCTTTTCATTGTACGGAGGGTGTCTTTTGTTTCCTTATTTATGCGGAGAGATTCGATTGTTTTCTGTATAGCCTTGTTGTAAGTCCAATCGTCCAGTTTGCTTTGTTGCAGGTATTTCATTGTCTTTTGCGGAAATTTAATAAAGCAGATAGAGATCATCCATGCCATAGCCATGCGTGCGTAATAGGCTTCATGCTTAAATAGATCGGCATATGCTAATAATGAATCAATATGCTCTTCGTTTATATAATGGAATAACATTACAATGCCGAAACGTATTTCAAATTCCTTTTGTGATTTCAGATAAGGCTGGATAAATTGCCATACGGTTTCTTTTCCTTTTCGTACGGCTGTTTTAAGTTCACTGCTAAAAATATCGCATACTGCCCAATTGTTGATTCGAGGAATAAACAGGCTTATATAGTTAATCTGTTCGTCAAGGTTCATTTTGGCTAAGCCAATAATCATTCCCTGAAGCATTGTTTCTTCATAATAATTGGTATTGGCTGTTTCGACAAATGGACGCCAATCATCTTTCTTGATTATTTCTTTTGCCATTGTCCGCAGTTGAGGTATACGCACACCAAGAATATTGTCGGTTCCAGGGAGTAGGTAAGAGTGGAATTTTCGATATTTCGGATCTGCTAGTGCTTTTAGTTCTTTTCGAATGTTTTCAGCTGTAGTTGTTTTCATATAGTTTGTTTTTTACAAAAATAAGAAAAAAGAGTGTGTTTTGATTATATGTCCACTCTCTTTCTTATTTCTTTTGTCAATAATGTAGTCACTCTATTCCTTTTTTATAGATTCACAGGGTGTTATTTTGAAATACTCTTTATATCTGTTACGAAAGTTTTTTAAGTTTCTAAGTCCGATCATCTCCGGCACTACATTTACAGGACATTTTCCGCTTTCTAACAGTTCGCGGGCTTTTTCCATGCGGATACGGTAGATAAAGAATTTGGGAGCTTCTCCTGTCAGTAATTTCCATTTATTGTAGAAAGCGGTTCTACTCATACATAATTGTGAAGCTATGTCGTCAATAGTCAGGTCCTCTCTGTCTATATTCTCTAAAATGAATTCTTTCACTTTGTTAATAAATGTGCAATTGGCGTTATCTAAGTTTTTTGTTGTCTGTATCCTTATAAATTGTTCACCGAATATTTGTTGTAAAAATGCTTTTCTAAGGAAACGACTATTTCTGATAAGAACAGTTATTTCTATTTTTAAATCTTCTATATGGAAAGGAATATACAGAAATGTATCAGCCAGAGATGTCTCTCTTTTGTGACGTCGGTCTATATCAATGTGGGAGCCGTAAAGGATAATAGGAATAATGGAAGTATCTCCGGATGTTTTCAATCTTGACGATAGTTCATTTCCACTCATCCCGTGCAGTACGGTATCGCTAATGATTAAATCCGGATGTTCCTCCTTTATACTTTCCAGTACTTCTGAACCATTTTCGAAACTCTTTATAATGTAGTCTTTTGATAAATGCGCTTCCAGATAAAACCTGAAATTTTCATTACTGTCAGCAATGATAATAGTAGGCTTGGTTGAGCCTCTTTGGGGAGGAATCTTGTGGAATAAATTATCTATTTTTTTCTCTTCTTGATTTTCATTGATATGTATTCTAGGGCGTTCGGGTACATTTTTGTATGAATGCTTTAGTGGGAAATTCAATGAAACATTGTGGTTTAAATGATTGATAAGAATCTTCCCGTTGCATAATTCTGTCAGTTTTTTGCAAAATATACTTTTTGCAAAATCATATTCAAGTTCTTCCTTCCGTTTGAGCAACGGATGTCTTTTGCATTTATAGCATTGTATCAGTTTTCTATTTTCGAAGTTGTTTATGCTGATTTTCCAGTGTTCTGTACTTAGAGAGATTGAGAGTATAATTGTTTTTTTCGGTTCGGTATAGTCGATAGCGTTCTTAATAAATTTGTCGATGACTGGAGATATTTTACTTTGGTCGATCCATGCACTGGCATAATGAAATTCAGTTTTAACTTTTAATTTTACCTGCTTATTTGCGGCATGATCTTTTAGTGAATTGACTCTGTCTTTAAGAAAATATCCTAGTTCATACTCTGCAATATCTATGCTTTGGGGATGAATAAACAATTGTTTTAGGTTCATTAATCTGTATAGATGCTCATTGAGACAATCTATACTGCGTAATAGTTCCTGTCTGATTTCTTCAGGGTAATGCTTGTTGCATATCATTTGCAAAGAGATATGAATCTGAGTAATAGGAATACGTATGCTTTGAAAAGAATCTATAAAATACAGATTCTCTTCCTTCAAAAGATTTGTTTCTTTTTGCATGGTGATAAAATAGGATAAGGACCAGTATAATGAGACTCCTCCTGCTGTTAATAGAAGAATGGAGTTTAATAGATTGGGGATAGCTATTACTATAATGATAGAAGTGAGGAGTGACGTTGTTATTAAGTATTTCATATCAATTCGTTTTTTAGAAACGCCACTTAGTGGGAATTGACCCACTCCTTTTGTTTGAGAAAAAAGAGGAAGCTCACTGTAACTATGATCTCATAGTTGTACATTGATAAACTCGAGTAGAATAATGTTTGAGATTATTTACTTTTTGAAGGTCAATATCTGGAAAACGAGGTCTATATGTAGAGTCTAAATCCTAACATTTTGAATCATTTTTCAAGGAATGGTGAATTTCCTCCAAGTAACAATAATTAATAAATCAGTTTTTCTTATTTGTTGAATGTCGCATATTATGAATGCGGCACGATGTGGGAGGTGAGCGTATTGTTTGTATGGTGCTATTGAGAGAACTCCTAATTAGCACCTGTTTGCGTTTTCTCATATATAAAGTGAATAATTATGTAAAACGTCTTTTTGTTGTCAGAAGGTATCTATTGTTACTTCGGTGTAAAAATAATGATAAGTAATAATAAAAGGACCGTTTTATTATAGTAAATGACTGAATTTGGTAATATGGTATTGTAAAGGTGGTGGTTGGTGTTGTAAAATTATGTTTTGTTAATACTGTATTCCTATCATGTTTTGTGATATATAAAAAAGAGCGTGTCATATATACGTATGACATGCTCTTTGATCGTTTTATAGCAAATAAGTATTTACCTATTTTTTGCTCATATCGAAGTTGAATGTAGTAATGGGGAACTCATCTAAAGTTGTATTACCCACTTCTACCTTTGTCGCTTTTATAGCAAATTTTAATGTTTTTCCATTATAGGCAAAATCTCCTTTTTCGTCTGCCTGAACAGTTACTATCACAGTAATTTCGGTTGGTTCTTTTTCATTTGCTGTTAGTTGAGTCGAAGGATCAAATTTAATTTCTAGAGGTTCGGGTTGAAGTTGAAGTAAGATGTTATCTTTGTTTTCGTTGAAAGTAGCTGTGTAGGGAATTTTGTAATTGATATCTCCGATAGCTTTAATAATAATTTCAGCTTGGTCCGGATCTTCGATGATACTTTTAATCAGGTCGTCAACAGGAAATTTATTGATAGCAATTTCGTTGTCTTTTACTTCTGCGTTTACTTCAATTCCTACTGGTTCTTCACTTTCACCAGCATTTTCTGTGGGGATGACAGGGGCTGATTCAGTTGTCATTTTACCCAAGTAGTTTCCTTCTACGTCTTTAAGAGAATATACAGGAATATCCTCATCGTCATCATTACTACACGAAGTAAAGGTGGTAGCCAAGCTTAGTACCATTACGAATAAAACGAAACGATTAAAACAATATACTTTTTTCATTTCAATTAAAGTTTTCATACTGTTAAAAATTAGATTGTTAATTTTCAAAATTAAGGTGTACGTACAATAAGTAAATACTTGAGATATTGAAATACTGCATGAAGATAATAAAAAAGACAAATAAGAATAGTGACACTATTTTCTGAGGAAGGTGTCACTGTTTGAGTGGGATAGTGAGGCTGTCTAACAACAAAAAGATAGATGGTCTCTTTTTGGTAAAATCATCTTCTATGGTCTATGCAAATAGTAAGAGTTGTCTCATCGGTCTTTCGATAACACTCCGGAAGGGGTTCAATCTTTATTGGATTTGAGAGCTGGTTATCGGCTCTCTTTATCCGAACTCTTGTCTGTGCTGAAAACATGGTAAGTTATGTTATTGCCTGACAAAGACTTGGTGAGATTTTGAGGATGGATTATTATACGTGACAACTTGGTCAAGCAAAAAGTATTAAGCATAAAGTCATTGGAAACATTCTCCCAAATGGCTGAGTTCGCTGCTTACGGAGGGAAAACACAAAGCGTCTGTAATCAATGTTGTAAGAGCCAATATCATAGCAATGTCTTTTTCCGTGATACGAAAGTAAATTCCATTCTATTGGTCGTATAATAAAAAGTTCTTAATTTTGAAAATGTCTTATGTTTAGGAAGTAGCTATATACTTCTGATGAGCAGTTACTTGCATATACAAACTTACCCAAGAATACGTTGATGTTAGTAAACTTGGGTAAGATTTTATAGATCTGCTCTGATACTAAAGAATATCAGTTTAAATATCAATATGTATCTATTATTTCTTTAATACTATTCATGTTGTTTATCACTTTTCTTTCCTCAAAAATACCAAATAAAAAGTCGTTTGTCAAGTGTTTCAGAAGAAAAGCTGATTATTCATTGAACCAATCTATTTTCTTTGAGAAATACATCACCATTGCCAGGATAATAAATAATCCCAAGCTGCCTGTCAACAGAGCAAAAGTCTCTAACTGGATAAGGACAAATATATAAAGATAGAGTACTCCCAATAACCCAGACATGATTAATGAAGGTTTCTTTCTCTTGGTGATGCCAAACATATATCCGCCTACCAGTATAATAGTCAGTGTAGCAGATAACAGATAGGCAGGGTTGAAGCCGATGTGTTCGGAGAAGGAGAGGAGCAAACTGTAAAATAGACAGAGTGCCAATCCCACTAACAAATACTGTAAAGCATGAATACGGGTTTTATTCATAATTTCAGTGAAGAAGATAACGCCGAATGTCAACAGGATAATCAGGATAGCATACTTTGCGGAACGCATGGATTGCTGATACTGCTCTACCGGAATCTTGAAATTGACACCGAAACTGGAATTATCTATATTTTTAATATTAAAATTGGTATAGTCAATCATTACTTGTGAGTAATTCCGGTTCAAGTTCAAGACTTGCCATTGTGCCGAAAATTCTTTCTCGGTAATATCCCGGTTATTGGGTAAATAGCTTCCTGTAAAGCTCGGTGTGTTCCAATTGGCTTTCAAGTCGACGCGGGTTGTTTTACCCAATGGGATGAAGTTAATGGATTGCGAGCCTTTCAGTTTGATTTTTACTTCGTAAGGCAATTTCTTATTGTTCTTCAGTTCCGATAAATCCGCAATGGCATGTACGCCCGTATTATCAATCCCTCTGTTATCCATTCCCGGCTCAAATACATAGACGGAATCTCCGAAGGTGATACTAATCTGTTCGCTGATACCACGCATGTCGGTCAGATTCAGACAAATAGCGGCTCTGTCGAATTGCAGTTGCCCCATATCTATTCTGCTCTTTATCAGTTCTTCCGAGCTGAAAGAACCTTTCAGAGTCAGTTCCGATTGATACACATTGACTTCATAGAGACTTCTTTTCAGGATTTCGGTCTTAAGTTGCCCGTTAATCAAAAGCTCGTCGGGGAAAAGTATCAGGTCTTTGATTGACACCTTCTTTTCTCCGTTGTTCTCTGTAACCACCGGATATTGAATATTCAGATAAGGGCCGGTGACGGTCTGTGCGAGACTCCATTTCTCGCTTACCTCATTGATTGCTTCTTCCTGCGTGCGTCCCCGTTCGGAAATAAGATTTTCAATCATGAACATAGGAATCATCAGAAGAAGGATTAATCCCCCGATAATGACCACCTTGATTGTTTTCGAGAAACGGTGAAGGCATCCCATAGGTTGCTGTGCCTGTTGCTCGTTTGAATTTTCATTGAAACCGTCCATAAGCTGATAGTGTTTAGATGAATGAATTATTCTGATTTTAGAAATTGCTCCAGAGCTTCAATATGAGATTTGAAAGCTTCCCTGCCTTGCGAAGTCGCTTGAAAGGCAGTTCGCGGCTTTCGTCCGACAAAACTTTTGTTGCATACGATATACCCCAGTTCTTCCAGGGCACGGGTGTGACTGGCAAGGTTGCCGTCGGTCAATGCGAGCTGCTCTCTCAGAAAATTGAAATCAGCTTCCTCATTAACCATCAGAACAGCCATGATACCCAGTCGTACCTTGCTTTCGAATGCTTTATTAATATATTGGAATGATTCTATCATTTATGATTTCTTTCTTTCGTAATGTAAATAGAACAATATGCCATAGAGGATATGGAAACCACCGAAACCTATCGTCCAGAACAGAAGTGAATGACCCGCCCAGAAACAGTCGACAGCGCCCAGGCAAATAAAAGCATATCCTAACCATGCCACACTGGAATAGGTAAACTTGGATGTATTGACCAATGCCAGTCCGTAGAATAGAAGCATGACAGATGCCAGAATATCATAATATTCGTGCATCAGGATAGAAATACACACAATACCGCCTGCCAGCATCGGAAGTGAAAAATTCCATAATGCCCGATAGGTGAGCCGGCTGAAAAAACTCTGTCCTGTCTTTTTGGATTTACAGTAAGACAGGATACCGGCAGTAACGGCTGCGGCTGCCAATACCGATAAGGCTATTATAGCCATAAATTCCAATGTGACGATTAAATGCGTCTCTGGTGTGATAACTTGTGTCGCGATGTACGCGCCAGCCAATGCGTAAATGCCTGCCAGGATTGCGGCAAGCCCACTAACAGAGATAAACTTTGAGGACTTTTCCATCAACTCTTTTATCTCATTTACCGATTCTAATGCTTTATCTTTATTCATGTAAAAAGTACTTTGTGGTACAAAGTAAAATAAAACATTTAAGATGAACAAGATTTTATCTGATTATTTCAATAAATAGGTTCAAAAAAGAAGTTGGATAGATGAAATTAGTCAAATATTTGACTAATTCGACGAAGATACGTATCTTTGCGCCCGAAAAGGTAAAAACGATAATAAAAATGAGAGAAGGAGCGGAGTTCAGAGAACTCATGTTGCAGGTTGTCCGTACACGTATGGCTTTTCGTCGGTCTATGCAACGAACATTAAAGAAGAATAATGCAGGTATTACATTTGAGATGCTTCAAGTATTGAGCAGTTTATGGCACGAACAAGGCATCAGCCAGCAGATATTGGCGGAGCGTATAGCGAAAGATAAAGCATGCCTGACTAACTTGATGAACAACCTGGAAAAGAAAGGATACGTCTGCCGGAAAGAAGACCCGAACGACCGTCGTAATAAACTGGTATTTCTGACTCCGGCGGGTGAAGAGTTTAAAGAGCAGATTCGTCCGGTCTTAGACCAGGTTTATGTATATGCAGAACACATTATCGGTATTGAAAGTATTGAAACCATGTTGTCTGAATTAAACAGTGTTTATGATGTTCTTGAAAAAATATAAACTATATCCGGTCATTTTATTCAGCCTGTTTTCTTTTCCCCAATTGATGCACGCACAAACAGACTCTTTATTTCTTACTGTCGACCAGCTCTTTGAACGGGGCGTACAATATAGCCTGCAACTTCAGGCGGATGCAATGAAAGAATCTATGGCGCAGGAACGGACACGGACTGCAAGAACTGCGCGACTACCGGAACTACAGATTGGACTGAAAGGCGGATTCGTCGGTCAACCCGTCGTTTGGGAACGGGGACTGTCCGCACCTCTCTACCCGGACGCACCGGACTGGTCACAAAATTATGCGATTGATTTGGCGCAACCTCTCTATCAGGGCGGTAAAATCCGAAGTGCTATCCATAAGGCGGATATTGAAAAGCAAGTCGCCGAATTGCAGACTTTGATCGACCGGGCGGAGATTAAACTGAAACTGCTGAATCAGTATATGAATCTCTTCAGCCTCTTTAAGCAGCATGAGATACTGATGCGAAACATTGAAGAATCGGAACTTCGGTTGTATGATATACGGCGGATGAAAAAGGAAGGGCTGATTACTAATAATGATGTATTGCGAAGTGAGATGCAGTTGACTAACGACCGCCTGTCTTTGCAGGAAACGGAAAACAGTATTGTGCTTGTATCGCAGCAACTCGATATTCTGTTGGGGCAGGACGAGAATGTATTATTGCGGCCGGATACTGCCCTGCTTTATCAAGCAGTTGCCTTGCAATCTTATGATGATTATATCGTTCAGGCTTATGCGAACAACCCGGTGATGAAATTGCTTCGTGCACAAACGGAACTGGCAAGGAATGAAATCCGTTCAACCAAGTCTTTCTTATTACCCGGTATATCGTTATATGCATCGAATACATTGGCACGCCCTGTCTCGCGTACCTTGGCGGATATGTACAATAACAACTGGAATGTGGGCGTATCGGTTTCTTATCCTTTATCTTCATTGTATAAGAACAATCATAAAATAAAAGAGAGCAAAATGAGGATGTCTTTGCGGAAGAACGAGGAAGAGCAGAAAATGCAGGGAATCCGCATGGAAGTACGTTCCGCATTCTTACGGCATCGGGAAGCCATGCAGAGGGTAGAGGCTTTGAAACTATCCGTCCGGCAGGCGGAAGAAAATTATCGTATCATGCAGAACCGCTATCTGAATCAACTGGCTATCTTGACTGACTTGCTCGACGCAAATTCCGTCCGTCTGAATGTCGAGTTGCAGTTGGTTACTGCACGCACCCGTGTGATTTATACTTATTATCAACTTCAGAAGGCTTGTGGCCGTCTTTAATATACAAAACAGATATGGCAAATCAATTGAAAGAAAAACAGAAGAAGCTGAAAAAGCTCAGAACCCGCAATATTATTTTAAATTTGGTATGTATCTGTCTGGCAGGTTCCGGCCTTTGGTGGACTGCCACTTATTTTTGGCGTTATGTAAATTATGAAGTGACGAATGACGCTTTTGTAGACCAATATGTAGCGCCCCTGAATGTACGGGCTTCGGGCTATATAAAGGAAGTGCGTTTTAAAGAGCATCAATATGTGCGTCAAGGCGATACTTTGCTGGTGCTTGATAACCGTGAATATCAAATTAAGGTGAAGGAAGCGGAAGCAGCTTTGCTGGATGCGCATGGTTCGCAGGAAGTGCTTCATTCGGGCATTGAGACTTCCCATACGAATATCGCTGTGCAGGACGCTAACATTGCCGAAGCAAAAGCGAAACTCTGGCAACTGGAGCAGGATTATCATCGCTTTGAACGTTTGTTGAAAGAAGAATCCGTCCCGGAGCAACAGTTTGAGCAAACTAAAGCTACCTATGAAGCGGCAAAGGCGCGTTATCAGGCATTGGTTGCTCAGAAACAGTCGGTACTCTCGCAATATACGGAAACAAGCAAGAAAACAACGAGTGCGGAAGCCGCCATTTTGCGCAAGGAAGCAGACCTCGACCTGGCTAAACTGAATTTGTCTTATACGGTTCTTACAGCTCCTTATGACGGATATATGGGCAGGCGGACTTTGGAACCCGGTCAGTATGTACAGACCGGACAAACCATTTCTTATCTGGTACGCAACAAGGACAAATGGATTACCGCCAATTATAAAGAAACGCAGATTGCCAATATCTATATCGGCCAACAAGTGCGTATAAAAGTGGATGCAGTGCCCGGAAAGATTTTCCACGGAGAAGTTACTGCTATCTCCGAAGCGACAGGTTCCAAATATTCATTAGTTCCTACGGATAACTCCGCCGGAAATTTTGTAAAGGTACAACAGCGGATACCGGTACGGATTGAACTGGAAGATGTCTCTTCGGAAGAAATGGCACAGTTGAGAGCCGGTATGATGGTAGAAACAGAAGCTCTGCGCAAATGATAACGATGAAAGAGTTGGAAGCACCTATCCGCCAATGGGTGCCCGATTGGCTCGGACTTGTCAGTATCTTCGTCGTGATTCTTCCTGTCACTATGCTCAATGGTTCTTATACGGGTAGTATGCTTGAAGTTTCGAATACACTCGGTACGAATTCGGAAGATATAACAATGGGATATTATGCCGCTTCGGCAGGCATGGCTATCGCGTATCCCATTATTCCTAAAGTCCTGGCTGCCTTTTCCGTGAAATCGCTGTTGTTGATTGACTTGATACTGCAATTCTTCCTGAGTTGGGTTTGCGCCCGTACGCAGAATACTGATATTCTGATTGTTTGCAGTTTTGCCGTCGGTTTCCTGAAAGGTTTTCTTATGCTGTGGTTTATCCGTTACGCCCAAAAGATTTTCAGCCGGAAGAATGTGCGTAGCGAGTTTTATTCTTATTTTTATCCGTTAGTGTACGGTGGGGGACAGGCTTCGATGTTGGTAACCGCTCTGTTGGCATATCATTATAACTGGAAATATATGTATTACTTTATGATGATACTGATTTTGATAGCTATCTTGTTTGTTATCATCTGTTTCCGTCATAACCGCCCCATTAAAGCCGTTGCCTTGTCCGACTTGCATATTCGTGAGATGTTTGTTATATCGACCGGACTGTTGATGTTGATGTACGTTATCAATTATGGAAAAGTGCTCGATTGGATGGCATCCGGTAAGATATGTGCATATATCATCATAGCTCCTATGCTGATTGCCTTGTTTATCTGGTATCAGAGCCATTCGGAGAAACCTTATGTAAGTCTTGCACCCTTATTTCAGGCCAAAGCGATTGTCGGCTATCTTTATATGATGCTTGTCATGTTTTTCAGTACATCAACCACTTTATTGACTAACTATCTGACTATTATTCTGAAAGTGGACACTACGCATACCTATTCCCTTTATATCTATCTGCTTCCCGGGTATATAGTCGGTGCGTTTATCTGCTTCTGGTGGTTTCGCTGGCAGCGTTGGCGTTTCCGCTTTCTGATAGCGGGGGGAATGAGTTGCTTTGTGATTTTCTTCGGTATCCTGTATTTCGGCATCTCTCCGAATAGCACTTATGAAATGTTATACCTGCCCTTATTCTTTCGTGGCTTGGGAATGTTGACTTTGATTATAGCTTTCGCCTTGTTTGCCGTAGAAGATTTGAATCCGAAATTCTTATTGTCGAATGCTTTCTTTCTGATTATTTTCCGTTCCGTATTGACGCCCATTATGGCTACTTCGTTTTATAGCAATGTACTGTACCGGCTGGAACAAAAATATATGTATTCTTTGTCGGAGACTATAACGACTGCCGACCCACTGGCAGCGTCACGGTATAGCCAATCTTTGAACAACGCACTGGCGCAGGGGCACGGAAATGCCGAGGCGGCACAACTGGCTACTAATTCTTTATATACCACCTTGCAACAGCAAAGTCTATTGCTCGCACTGAAAGAAATACTGGGCTATCTGCTGGTTATATCAATCATCATTGCTGTTGTTTCCCGTTTTATTCCGTTCCATAAGACACTCCGTGTCACATTTAAAAGAACAGGCGACGATATGGTTTAATTTGTCCTTCGCGGATTTTGATGAATGGTAATGTAATGATTGTTAGTGAATTTTTATATCTTTATGGCAAAATCTAAAATATGGAGACAAAGAAAATAATCTCAAAAAAGAAAGGCTTTTTCGAACTATTGCTTGTGACTGATGGGCAAGGATATATGATTGATCGATATTGGGAACGTGGTGGTATATTCGTTCTTTTACTATTTATATTGTCAGTACTGCCATATTCATCGAAAGCCCAGATGTCGTCTGATAGCCTCGTCCAAAAAATAGCCGGATATATCGATGCTATACAGAATTTTGGGGATGTACTGCCGCAAGAAAAAGTCTATTTACACTTTGATAATACCAGTTATTATCAGGGAGATCCTATTTGGTTTCAATGCTATGTCGTCACACCCGGACTGAACCATCCGACGGAGCTAAGTAAAACACTCTATGTAGAATTGTTGAATCCTGGTGGTGAGATAATTTCAAAACGAGTATTACCTATACGGAACGGTCGTTGTCACAGCAGTTTCGAATTGATGCAACTTCCTTTCTATTCCGGTTTTTATGAAGTCCGTGCCTACACGAAATATATGTTGAATTCTGGGGAGGAGATTATTTTCTCACGCGTTCTTCCTGTTTTTGATAAACCTGCTAATCCGGGTGAATATAAAGAGAAAAATATACAAAAGTATGCGGTTTACAAGTATCCGCAGACCAGAAAGAAAGCAATGAAGGCAAAAAAGGTTAATTTAAAGTTCTTTCCAGAAGGAGGAAATTTGGTAAAAGGTGTTCCTTCACAGGTTGCTTTTGAAGCAACTGATGCTTACGGAAATCCCATAACGCTCTTTGGTAGGATTATCAATCGGAGAAAAGAAGAAATCGGTCATTTTGCCACTATACATGAAGGGCGGGGCGTATTTACTTATATACCTACCGGTGAAGACGCTGACAAAGCCGAAGTGGAGCTTGGTGGAAAGAAGTATCGCTTTGACTTAGTGACCGTAGAACAAAGAAAGAGTTGCTATCCGGTTCAATACATTATTGAATGGGGATAGCAACTCTTTTTTATCTATATCGGTGATCTTTTTATAAAGTAACGCCTGTCTTGAAGATAGCTATTTCGCGATAACCTTTCTTTTCATTGTTAACGAATTCACCGCTCGCCACTTTGATAACGTAGTCGATAAAACGTTCGCAAGTCTTTTCCATTGGTTCGTTCTCAACGATTACTCCTGCATTGAAGTCAATCCAACCCGGTTTGTTCTTCGCTAGATTTGAATTGGTGGAAATCTTCATTGTCGGGACAAAGGTACCGAAAGGCGTGCCACGTCCGGTAGTGAAAAGTACCATGTGACATCCGCAAGCGGCAAGGGTAGTAGCGGCTACCAGGTCATTGCCCGGAGCAGAAAGCAGGTTAAGTCCTTTCTTTTGCAGGCGTTCGCCGTAAGGCATTA
>ENA-UESU01001042-UESU01001042.1-human-gut-metagenome-genome-assembly--contig:-NODE-1042-length-21240-cov-23.249823_pt1 | contig 21240 bp, 19 predicted proteins | sample MGYA00243007_ERZ508008 | MGnify/ENA primary metagenome ERZ508008 (study PRJEB26167, sample SAMN06115399) | human gut metagenome | host: Homo sapiens | place: China:Henan | collected 2016-06-23...
CTACATCTACGTCTTCGAGTTCAAGCTCGACGGCTCCGCCGACCAAGCCCTCGCCCAGATCAACGACCGGGGATACCTCATTCCCTACACCGTTGACGGCCGGAAACTCGTCAAAATCGGTGTCAACTTCGACCCCGCCCAAAGAAACATCGGCGACTGGAAAAGAGAAGATAAAAACTAAAAACTACCCCCTCTAACTCCCCCTTACACAGGGGGAGAACTGAAATACTACCTGTCTTCAGGAAGTTTCACCAGCTCCTCCTCTGTTCATAGAGGAGGTGGCTGCGAAGCAGACGGAGGAGTTTTTTGAGGATAAAATACCTTTTGACACACCCTCCCAGAGGGGGTTCAATCTAAAATCTAAAATCCAAAACCTCCACCTCATCCTCCAACCCAATCATCGCGTTCACCAGCAACGCCCGTCGGAAACGACGAATATCCTCCACCCGGATCGGACACGCCTGAATCCTCCCCTCATCCAACAAACTCTGCCTCCTAGTCCCCTCAAGCAAACAAGTCTCCGGCGTGTAAAGACCTCCCCCCGCATCCTCGAACACCACGTTCGTAAAAGAGGTATCGGTCACCCATCCATCCCGCACGATCAACACGTCATCACACTCCCCCCGCTTTTCCAGCAAACGGGCAAACACCGACCGATCCGTCGATTTGTAGCGGTAGTCCACGCCATCCCCGTTCACCAATCGCAAACTCCTGATCCGCCTCATCACGTAAGGCTGAAAACTCACCTCCCGGACCTCCGAATCATACACCACCCGACACTTCACCAACCCGGAACACATCGCGGCCGGAACAACCATCCGCCCGACCTCCCACGCGAGAGGCTTCCCGAAAAAGGCCTCCGCCGTCGCCCTTGCCCTTCGCTCGTGGGCTTCCAGATTATAAAACTGCCCGTCCTGCACCTTGATCGTCTCGATAAAACGCTCCATAACAAATTTATTTAGAAACTTATATACAAATTCATAGCAAATTAACTCCCTCCCGGCTTCGCCGTACTCCCTCTATAAACAGAGGGAGAGCGAAGTAACTCTCCGTCTTTAGGATGAAGAACCAGCTCCTCCTCTGTTCTCCCTCCCCATCCCCCCTTCGGGGTACTTCCCCTCGGGCAGGGGAAGAAGGAGGTGGCACGAAGTGACGGAGGAGTTTGAGCATGATTACTTATCGAACGGAAGATACACCTTTGCCAGCACCTCCTCGTACTCCGCCCGGCACTCACTGTTAATCGTGATTCCCCCGCCACTACGAAAATAATACCGTCCGTCACGCACCTCTATATAGCGAATCATCACCGCCGAATCCAGCCTCTTCCCGTCAAAATACCCGAAGACACCCGTGTAAAACCCTCTCCGTTCACCCTCTGCCCGGGCAATAATACGCAACGTCGAAAGTTTCGGCGCTCCCGAAATAGACCCGGCAGGCAACATCCCGAAAACCACCTCCCCCAAACGGGAATAATAATCCCCCGTCAACCGTCCCGTCACCTCCGAACTCACTTGGAGAATCTCCCCCCAGCTCACCCGCAAACGATCGATATACCGGAAACGCTGCACGTCCACCCGTTCCGCCACCCGGTTAAGATCATTCCGGATCAAATCCACGATCGTGTTATGCTCCGAACGCTCCTTGTAATCCTCCAGAATCACCCGCCCCGCATCAGGCACCGAGGCATCAATCGTCCCCTTCATCGGGTAAGAAGAAATCACCCCCTCGTCCACCCGCACGAAAATCTCCGGCGAGAAACAGACAAATCGCCCCGGAACCAACAAACGGTAAGGCGACCGGGCCCGGTGGAAAATCTCTTCCAACGTCCAGTCCGTCTCCAACCCCGTTGCCACCGTCAGGTTCAACAAAAAAGAATCGCCACGAGCCGATCCCCTTACGCACCATATTCACATCGGCACCGACAATCTCGCAGAGGTTCGCCACATCGTTCATAAAGCTGATACGGGTAGCCAGCATGGCATTGGCCGCATATTTCGTCATCTCGGCGGATGGTACATCCATGAAAATCACACGGAAGTTGTTCAACAGGAACGGACGGTACAAACGAGTCATCAGCTCCTTTGCACGTTCGGATTCGACACCGACGACCACACGATCCGGACTCATAAAATCCTTGATGGCCGCACCTTCTTTCAGAAATTCAGGATTCGAAGCAACATCGAACTCAAGCGGCAAACCCCGTTTATCCAGTTCTTCCTGGATCGTCTCACGGACTTTACGGGCCGTACCTACCGGAACGGTGCTCTTCGTAACGACAAGGAGATGTTTGGTCATGTTGCGACCGACGGTACGGGCTACTTCGAGCACATACTTCAGGTCGGCACTGCCATCTTCGTCGGGCGGAGTACCTACGGCACTGAAGAGGACTTCGACCTCGTTCAGGCATTCTGTCAAATCGGTTGTGAAATGGAGACGGCCGGCTTGCTGGTTGCGGTGAACCATCTCTTCAAGGCCGGGTTCGTAGATAGGGATGATACCTTGTTTCAGGTTTGTGATCTTTTCGGCATTTACGTCAACGCAGAAAACTTCGGTTCCCATTTCTGCAAAACAAGTACCGGTGACAAGCCCCACATAACCTGTCCCGACGATAGCTATTTTCATGATTTTATAATCAAATAAAAGTTACGATTAAGTGTTTCCAAATAAAGTTTCGGATACACAAAGGTCCGTCACTCCCACACAAGGAACAACGAAAACGCCACAAAGATAAGAAATTGGAATCATTACACACCTTAAAATCGAGTTATTTGTACAAAAGGACAATACAGAGATAAAAGCACAATCCCTTTCATTCCATCGACAAACCATTACGATCCGTTTCAATTCCGATGCAAAATAGACGCCAAAGATTTTATGGGCTCAAGGAGAGAAAACATTTTCTTCTTGCCAACCGGCACTAAAAATGAATTAATTGTGTAAATTTGCCGTTCAAACTAAATGACCGATGAGCGTAGTAATTAAAGAAGTTACCAGTAAGAAGGAACTCAAAAAGTTCGTAAAGTTCAATATCGAATTATATAAAGGCAACCCGTATCATGTGCCCGGCCTGATCGAAGAAGAGATGGTGACGTTGGATAAAAAGAAGAATCCGGCGTTCGAAGTGTGTGATGCCATCTACTTTTTAGCATATAAAGACGGGAAGGTTGTGGGACGTATCGCAGGGATGATCAACCGCCGGAGCAATGAGACGTGGAATCAGAAACATGCACGCTTCGGGTTTGTCGACTTTATCGACGATATTGAAGTAGTGGATGCTTTGTTCGGTGCCGTAGAGAAATGGGCGAAAGAGCAAGGCATGGACGCGCTGCACGGGCCGATGGGTTTTACTGATATGGACCACGAAGGAATGCTGATCGAAGGGTTCGACCAGATCGGGACGATGGCGACCATCTATAATTATCCTTACTATCCGAAACAAATGGAACGTATGGGATATACAAAAGACCAGGACTGGCATGAGTTCAAGATCTATATACCGGACGGTGTACCGGAAAAACATCTGCGTATCGGCGAGATCGTAAAGAAGAAATACGGACTGAAGGTTATGAAGTTTAAGAACGCGAAATCGATCATGCCGTACGCGCAGAAGGTGTTCCGGACATTGAACGAGTCGTACGCGCCGTTATACGGCTTCGCACGTCTGACTCAAAAGCAGATCGACTACTACATCAATATGTACATTCCGATGCTTCGCTACGACCTGGTGACGCTTATCGTCCGTGAGGAAGACGACGAAGTGGTCGGTTTCGGAATCTCGCTTCCCAACCTGTCCAAGGCTATGCAGAAAGCGAAAGGGCATCTTTTCCCGTTCGGTTGGATTTATCTGCTGAAGGCTTTGAAGAGCAAGCCGAAAGTGATCGACCTTTACCTGACGGGTGTCTTGCCGGAATATCAGAGCAAAGGCGTGAACGCATTGCTGTTCAACGACCTGATACCTGTTTACAAGAGTGTCGGAGCTATTTATGCGGAAAGCAATCCGGAACTGGAAACGAACAATGCCGTACAGGCACAGTGGGATTACTTCAAACGCGAGCATCACAAGACAAGAAGAGCATACATTAAACAGTTGAAAGGGAAGAGTTGAAAGGGGAAAGTGATTCTTTATTCTTTTATTCCCAGTCTTTCAATTTTCAACTTTCAATTTTCAACTTTCAATTTTCAAAATGGACGAACTAAATTCAACAATGCAACAGCCGACAGCGTACAATGATGACGATATCAAGACGCTTGACTGGATGGAACATATCCGTCGCCGTCCCGGTATGTATATCGGGAAATTAGGAGACGGTAGTTATGCCGATGACGGTATTTATGTATTGCTGAAAGAGGTGCTGGATAACTCCATCGACGAATATATGATGGGTTACGGTAAAACCATAGAAGTGACCGTCGAAGAAGGCACCGTCTCCGTACGCGACTATGGCCGCGGCGTTCCGCTGGGCAAGGTAGTCGATGTCTCCAGCAAGATGAATACCGGAGCAAAGTACGATAGCAAGGCTTTCAAAAAGTCAGTCGGATTGAATGGAGTCGGAATCAAAGCCGTAAATGCGTTGAGCAGCTATTTCCTGATCACCAGTTACCGGGACGGCGAATGCAAGCGGGTAGAATACAACAAGGCAGTCATCACGGAGGAAGCCCCGATCTGCCCGACGGAGGAGGCAAACGGGACGCTCACCTATTTCATCCCGGACAAAGAGATATTCAAGGATTACCAGTATAAAGACGAATATATCGAGAGTCTGCTGAAGAATTACGTGTTCCTCAACTCCGGACTGACAATTGTCTTCAACGGCAAGAAGTTCCATTCACGCAACGGCCTTGTGGACCTGCTGAACGAGAACATGACGACAGAGCCTTTATATCCGATCGTCCACCTGAAGGGAGAAGACATAGAAGTGGTCATTACCCACAGTAACCAGTACGGAGAAGAATATTACTCGTTCGTCAACGGCCAACATACAACACAGGGAGGTACGCACCTTTCCGCCTTCCGCGAAGCGTTGGGACGTGTCATAAAGGAATATTACAACAAGAACTTCGAATACTCGGACATTCGCGCCGGCGTGGTGGCAGCCATCAGCATCAAGGTGGAAGAACCGGTGTTCGAAAGCCAGACAAAGACCAAGTTAGGCTCGAAAGACATGGGGCCGGACGGACCTTCGGTCGGCAAGTTTGTCGGGGACTTCATCAAGAAGGAATTGGACAACTACCTGCACAAGAACGCAGAGACATCGGACGCCCTGCTGCGTAAGATCCAGGAATCGGAAAAAGAACGCAAAGCGATCGCCGGTGTGACCAAGCTGGCCCGCGAACGGGCAAAGAAGGCCAACCTGCACAACAAGAAACTGCGCGACTGCCGTATCCACCTAAACGACACGAAAGGCGACAATCTGGAAGACAGCTGCATCTTCATTACCGAGGGAGACTCGGCAAGCGGTTCTATTACGAAAAGCCGCGATCCGAACCTGCAAGCGGTTTTCAGCCTTCGCGGCAAACCGTTAAACAGTTTCGGACTGACGAAGAAGATCGTATACGAAAACGAAGAATTCAATTTGCTACAGGCTGCATTGAACATAGAGGATGGATTGGAAGGCTTACGTTACAATAAGGTGATCATTGCGACCGATGCCGATGTGGACGGTATGCATATCCGCCTACTGCTGATCACCTTCTTCCTCCAGTTTTTCCCGGATCTGATCAAGCGGAACCATGTCTATATCCTGCAAACACCACTGTTCCGTGTACGCAACAAGCAGAAGACCTGGTATTGCTACAGCGAAGAAGAGCGTGTGAACGCAATCGCTGCCGCCGGAAAAAACGCCGAGATCACCCGGTTCAAAGGTTTGGGAGAGATCTCACCGGATGAGTTCAAGCATTTTATCGGAAAGGATATCCGCCTGGACCCGGTAACCATGAAGAAAGAGGACCTTGTGAAAGATATGCTGGAGTTCTATATGGGCAAGAATACGATGGAACGACAGAACTTTATCATAGATAACTTAGTTGTAGAAGAAGACGTTATCAATTGATAATTGACAATAAATTGAGAATATGGATAATACGATAAAAACAGGGGAGGGACAGGAATCGACCGATAATTATCAATTGTCAATTGCCAGTTGTCCATTAAAAAGGATCGCTCTTTTCCCCGGAACGTTCGATCCTTTCACGATCGGGCACGAATCGTTGGTAAGCCGAGGACTCGAACTGGTGGACGAGATCATCATTTCGATCGGTATCAACGACACGAAGCGAACCTATTTCTCACTGGAGAAACGGCTGGAGGCGATCCAAGAGCTCTACAAGGACGAACCGCGCGTACGGGTCATGTCGTATGACTCCCTGACAGTCGATTTCGCCCAACAGATGAATGCCGGGTTTATCCTGCGCGGTATTCGTACGGTGAACGATTTCGAATATGAAAAGAGCATAGCCGATGTGAACCGCAAGTTGAGCGGGATCGAGACATTTATTCTTTTTACGGAACCGGAACATACGCATATCAGCTCCAGCATCGTGCGGGAGTTACTGCGTTACGGCAAAGATATTTCCCAGTTTGTGCCGAAAGGGACAAACCTTTATTAAAAAATAAAAACAATGAAACGAATTTTACTTCCACTCCTTATATTGAGTATATTTGCCGCCTCGATGTCGGCACAGCGCGGTAACAACATAGATGCCCGCAAGCTCCAGTTGGCCCTGTATGCCATCTCCAACCTATATGTAGACTCTACAAGCGAAACGAAGTTGGTGGAGGACGCCATCGTCGGCATGCTGGAAAAGCTGGACCCTCACTCTACCTATACGGACCCGGAAGAGACGAAAGAGATGACGGAACCGTTGCAAGGTAACTTCGACGGGATCGGCATCCAGTTCAATATGCTGACGGATACTTTATACGTGATCCAGGTAATTCCCGGCGGGCCTTCGGAAAAGGTCGGCCTGATGGCTGGCGACCGCATCATCATGGTGGACGACACGCTGATTGCCGGCGTCAAGATGAAGAATACGGATGTGATGAAACGCCTGCGCGGTCCGAAGAATACGGAAGTGCGGGTAAAGGTCCTGCGCGGCGGAGTGCCCGACCTGATCGAGTTCAAGATCACACGTGGAAAGATTCCGGTATACAGCCTGGATGCCGCTTACATGGCGGATAAGACTACCGGATACATCAAGCTGAACCGCTTTGCCGCTTCGTCGGCCGACGAATTCCGGGAAGCACTGGAGAAACTGAAGAAACAGGGAATGAAGAACCTGATCCTCGACTTGCAGGGGAACGGCGGGGGATATCTGAATATCGCGATCGACCTGGCCGACGAGTTCTTAGGCAAGGACAAGCTGATCGTTTATACCGAAGGAAACAAACAACCGCGCGAGGAAGCCAAGTCTTCGGCCCGTGGAGGGTTTGAAGAAGGACGTTTGGTTGTGCTGGTAGACGAAACATCCGCATCCGCCAGTGAAATCCTTTCCGGTGCGGTGCAGGATTGGGACCGTGGCGTGGTCGTAGGCCGCCGTACGTTCGGAAAAGGGCTGGTACAGAAACCGATCCCGATGCCTGACGGCTCGATGATCCGCCTGACGGTTGCCCGCTATTATACGCCTACAGGCCGTTCTATCCAGAAACCGTATGTCAACGGCAACCAGGAGCAATACAACCATGACTTGATCGACCGCTACAACCGGGGGGAACTGATGAGTGCGGATAGCATCCATTTCCCCGATTCGATGAAGTACAATACGCTGGAGACGAAACGCATCGTGTATGGCGGCGGCGGTATCATGCCGGATGTCTTTATCCCGGTCGACACGTCCCGCTATACGGATTATCACCGTAGTGTGGTGGCGGCCGGTCTGGTGAACCGCATCGCCATGAATTATCTGGACCGTCATCGTGCCGAACTGAACAAGAAATATCCGAAGTTCGCCCAATACAAGCAGAACTTCAACGTGACAGACGACATAATGCAAGAACTGGTCACACTGGCTAAAGACGACAAGATCGAGTTCAACGAAGAGCAATACAACCGTTCCAAGCCGCTCATCATGCTCCAAATCAAGGCGCTTATCGCACGCGACCTGTATGATATGGCCGAATACTTCCAGGTCATCAACGACGACAACGAAAGCTTCCAGGAAGCCTTGCGCCTCATCAACGACGAACAGCGGTACAAAAAAGAATTGGGACGGTAAACCTATTATCGATAATACTTCCTATATTTGTATTCATCAACGAAAAGAAAGGAACACAAAAGATGGACACAACGATGAAAACGATAGAACTTACTTTGCCGGATTCGGAATTGCCTTTCATTAAGACAATAGCGAAGAAATTCGGATGGACTCTGACAACCAAACACACAAAAACTCAGAAAAGTCTTGATGAAGGCATTGCCGATATCAAAGCCGGGCGTGTTCGCGAAGTTTCTACGGATGAATTAAAACAAATGATGGGATTATGAGTTCATACACGATCCTAATCACTAAACGATTTGAAAAGGACTTGGAAATATGTAAGAAGAGGGGACTAAAACTTAGCCTCCTCTATACTGTAATAGAGCAACTCAAATTGAACGGGACATTACCAAAACAATATCGTGCCCACAAACTAAGTGGTAATTATGCTAACTATTGGGAATGCCATATTAAAGGCGATTGGTTATTAATATGGGAGCAAAACGATGATGAACTCATTTTGATATTAACCTCAACCGGAACACATTCAGATTTATTCTAAAGGATTATGTACTGGACACTTTTTCTGACATTCGTCAAAATAGGGACTTTCACTATCGGAGGTGGGTATGCAATGCTGCCCCTGATACAGCGGGAAGTGGTAGATAAAGGATGGCTTTCGAAGGAAGATTTCATCGACCTCTTCTCCGTAGCCCAGTCCTTGCCCGGCATTTTCGCCGTGAACATCTCTATTTTTGTAGGATATAAACTGAAAAAAGTGCCAGGTGGTATTGTTTGCGCTTTGGGAAGCATCCTTCCCTCCTTCTTCATCATTCTGGCTATCGCACTGTTCTTTACACACGTGCAGGACAACATATGGGTAGAGAAGGCGTTCAAAGGATTGCGTCCGGCGGTCGTCGCCCTGATTGCCGTGCCTTGCCTGACAACAGCACGTTCGATCAAGATGAGTTACAAAGAGCTGGTTATCCCTATCGCTGCCGCACTGCTGATCTGGCAGGGAGGGTTGTCTCCTGTGTGGATTATTCTGGCGGCTATCATAGGAGGACTTGTTTACGGACTGAAAATAAAGAAAGACTGATATGATCTGGTTGCAATTATTCTATGTATATCTGAAAATCGGGATATTCGGTTTCGGTGGCGGCTATGCGATGCTCTCCCTGATACAGGCAGACGTGGTGGACCGCTACGGATGGATTTCGTCACAGGAATTTACGGATATCGTCGCCATCTCGCAGATGACCCCCGGGCCGATCGGGATCAACAGCGCCACCTACATCGGATATACAGCCATCCACAATGCCGGCTATTCGCCCGCGATGGCCGTATTAGGCTCCTGCCTGACGACATTTGCCGTCTGCCTGCCCTCTTTCCTGCTAGTGCTGGCCATCTCATACGCCTTTGCCAAATTCAGGAACAACAAATATGTAGCAGCCGCGTTCTACGGCCTCCGTCCGGCTACGGTCGGCCTGATTGCGGCAGCGGCTTTGCTATTGATGAATAGCGAGAACTTCATCGACTATAAAAGTTTCCTGATCTTCGGGGCTGCGTTCATCCTCACCTGGAAGTTCAAGATCAACCCGATCCTGATGATTATCCTGGCAGGAATCGCCGGGATAGTTCTCTATTGGTAAATTTTACCGCAAAAGTCAAGACTTTCGTAACAAGAAGTCAGGACCTTCAGAGTAAAAAACCTGGACTTCCACAATCAATATTCAGGGCTTTCTCTCAAAAAACACCCTTATTTCAAGTCAGGCTTTCATCGATAGAAAGTCCTTCTTTGTCGAGGAAACGCTCCTCTTTTTCTAATCTGATTGTGTAGGCTTTCATCCTGTTGTAGTTTTGCTTTCGAAAAAAGGTAAAAAGATTGTCAGGTTACAAAACGAAAGCATCATGAAACAGATTTCTTCCATACTTCTCTCCTGCCTGCTTCTCCTGCCCACCGGGATGAATGCGGAGGAAGACACACCCAAACAATGGACGCTTCGCGATTGCATCGATTATGCACTGGAGCATAACATCACCATCCAGCGGAATCGCATCAGCGCCGAGAGTGCCCAAGAAGACGTAAAGACAGCCAAGGCGGATTTCCTGCCTTCCTTGAGCGGGAACATCAGCCAGCGCGTCGTCAACCGCCCGAACAGTGCAAGAGGCACCATCATCAGCGGCGATAACATCACGACAAGCGAAAGCAAAACCTCGTACAACGGCAGCTACGGCATCGACGCCAACTGGACCGTGTATAACGGCAGCAAACGGGTGAACACCGTCAAGCAACAGAAGCTGAACAACCGCATCGCCGAACTGAACGTGGACGAAAGCGAAAACTCGATCGAGGAAAGTATCACCCAACTGTATGTACAGATCCTCTACTCGGCCGAAGCTGTCAAAGTAAACGAATCGACACTTGAAGTAAGCCGGAAAGAGTTTGAACGGGGACAGGAATTGTTCAACGTCGGCAGTATCGCCTCAAGCGATCTCGCCCAACTGGAAGCGCAGGTCAGCAGCGACAACTACCAGCTGGTGACCTCCCAGGCTACCCTGCAGGATTATAAGTTGCAATTGAAACAGCTTCTCGAACTGGACGGGGACATCGAAATGGACCTCTACCTGCCGCAACTGAGCGACAGCAACGTCCTGATCCCGCTTCCCGAAAAAGACGATGTCTACAACACCGCCCTCAGCCTGCGTCCCGAAATAGAAGCAGGAAAGCTGAACGTGGAGAGCTCGGACCTGAGCATCAAGATGGCACGTGCAGGATATCTCCCGACCTTAAACCTCAGCGCAGGCATCGGAAGCACGAATGCCAACGGCAGCGACTTCAGCTTCAGCGAACAGGTCAAGCAGAACTGGAACAACTCGCTGGGACTGACCCTCAGCATCCCTATCTTCGACAAGCGGCAGACGAAAAGCTCCATCAACAAGGCCAAGCTGCAAAAGCAGACCAGCCAGCTGGACCTGCTGGACAACAAGAAGACACTCTACAAAACCATCGAAAACCTCTGGCTGGCCGCCAACAGCGCACAACAGCAATACGTGGCAGCTTCACAGAAGTTGAAGAGCACGGAAACCAGCTACTCTCTCGTCAGCGAACAATTCAACGTCGGCATGAAAAATACAGTAGAATTGCTCACGGAAAAAAATAACCTGTTAAGCGCACAACAGGAAACGCTCCAGGCCAAATACACGGCCATACTGAACGCAGGCTTGTTGCGCTTCTACCAAGGAGAAGAAATCAATTTATTCTGAAACATGACATTAGGGGTGAACCGCTAATGAATATATTCACTCTCTTTTTGTTTCGGAGGATGTGTCAAAATCTCCTTATCTCCGCGCTTGACGCAGGAACAAGGCACTTTTGGCACACCTCCCTTGCAAAAGGGATCGACATCCGGAAAGAAATAAAAACAGATAAAGATATGAACAAGAAGAAACTAATTATCGGTATAGTAGGCGTATTGGTCGTGGCCGGAGGCATCTGGTTCTTCACAGGCAAAACGTCGAAAGGCGGTATCCGGCTCGAAACCGCCAAAGTGGGCCGCAGTTCCATTTCGAACACGGTAACAGCAACCGGAACAGTCGAGCCGGTAACGGAAGTCGAAGTCGGCACGCAGGTGTCCGGTATCATCGACAAGTTGTATGCAGACTATAACGACGTGGTCAAAGCAGGGCAGTTGATCGCCGAAATGGACAAGGTCAACCTGAAAGCCGAACTCGCATCCGCCGAGGCACAGCTGGCAAGCAGCAAAAGCGAATTCGAGTACCAACAGAAGAATTACGCCCGCAACAAGATCCTCTTCGAAAAAAAGCTGATCAGCGACTCGGACTATGAAACGTCCACATACAACTATGAGAAAGCAAAAGCCGCCTACGAACAAAACCAAGCGGCAATGGTCAAAGTGAACCGCAACCTCGAATATGCGACGATCACCAGCCCGATCGACGGTGTCGTGATCAACCGCGCAGTTGAAGAAGGACAGACCGTGGCCGCCGGCTTCGAGACTCCGACCCTGTTCACCATCGCGGCAGACCTGACCAAGATGCAGGTGATAGCCGACGTGGATGAAGCCGACATAGGTAACGTAGAAAATGGGCAACGTGTCTCCTTCACCGTCGACGCCTACCCGAACGACGTATTCGAAGGCACGGTCATGCAAATCCGCCTCGGCGACAGCGAAAGCACCAGCAGCTCTTCTTCCACCTCGACCTCGACGGTCGTTACCTACGAAGTGGTGATATCGGCCGATAATCCCGACCTTAAATTGAAGCCGCGCCTGACAGCCAACGTGACGATCTTCACACTGGAACGCGATAACGTGCTGACAGTCCCGACCAAGTCGCTCCGCTTCGTACCGGATGCCGGGATGTTGACGCAACTGGGCTACATCGTCTCCGAAGCCGGCAAGGAAACCCCTGCCGGGAAACGTCTCGTATGGATCAAGAACGGGCAGGAGCTGAAGCCGAAAGCCGTTACCGTCGGTTCCACCAGCGGAAACATGATCGAGATAACCGACGGCCTGAACGAAGGTGAAGAATTGGCTGTCGATCTCGAAGCCTCCTCCATTACTCCGGCAGCCGAAGCCGAAACGGAAAGAAGCCCGTTCATGCCAGGCCCTCCGGGAAGCAATAAGAACAAGAAGAGTGCCAAGTAGGGGCAGGCTTTATATATCTGCCCTCCAAACAAGGAGTACAACAATATGAAAGAGATAATCAAATTAGAAAACATCAAGCGTGACTTCAAGGTCGGAGACGAAACGGTCCATGCCTTGCGTGGCGTCTCCTTCACGATCTACGAAGGCGAATTTGTCACCATCATGGGGACATCCGGCTCAGGAAAGAGTACCCTGCTGAACACGTTAGGTTGCCTGGATACACCGACCAGCGGAGAATATTACCTCGACGGCACATCGGTCCGCACGATGGGTAAGAACGCCCGCGCCACCTTGCGCAACCGCAAAATCGGGTTCGTCTTCCAGAACTACAACCTGCTGCCTAAGACGACAGCGGTCGAGAACGTGGAGCTGCCCTTGATGTACAATCCGTCCTACAGTGCAGCCGAACGACACAAGAAAGCAGTCGAATCGCTGGTTGCCGTAGGTCTGGGCGACCGCCTGATGCATAAAAGCAACCAGATGTCCGGAGGACAGATGCAACGTGTCGCCATCGCCCGGGCGCTGGTAAACGACCCCGCCGTCATCCTCGCCGATGAAGCGACCGGAAACCTCGATACCCGTACCTCCTTCGAGATACTGGTTCTTTTCCAGAAACTGCATGCCGAGGGACGTACCATCATATTCGTGACCCACAACCCGGAGATCGCCCAGTACAGCAGCCGCAACATCACGCTGCGCGACGGGCATGTCACCTCCGACACGGTCAACCGGAATATCCTGAACGCGGCAGAAGCGTTGGCGCGGCTGCCGAAGAATGACGATTGATCTTGCCACCCTTCCGCGGGTGCCCCTTTATGCGAATACCGGAATCATCCGATATAAGCGGAAGGAGGCAAAGGTGTTTAAAGAGTAACTTATAAAACAACAAAAACAATGAACGGAACAAACCTAATAAAAATAGCTGTCCGGGCACTCGCCAATAACAAATTGCGCGGCTTCCTCACGATGCTGGGTATCATTATCGGCGTAGCCTCCGTGATCACGATGCTTGCCATCGGACAAGGCTCGAAACGAAGCATACAGGCCCAGATCAGCGAGATGGGTTCCAACATGATCATGATACATCCGGGGGCCGACGTGCGTGGCGGTGTCCGGCAGGATGCCTCCGCGATGGAAACCCTGAAACTACAGGATTACGAGGATATAGTCGACGAAACACGCTTTGTCTCGGCCGTTTCTCCTTCCGTCAACAGCAGCGGGCAGGCGATCTACGGCGCCAACAACGCCCCGACCACGGTCTACGGCATCAGTCCCGACTATCTGGAGATACGGCGCTACAAAGTCGAGGACGGCGACATGTTCACCGAACAGGACATCCAGACAGCCGCCAAAGTATGCGTAGTCGGCAAGACCGTCGTCGACAACCTCTTCCCCGACGGCAGCAACCCGGTAGGCAAGGTCATACGTTTTCAGAAATTACCTTTCCGCATCGTAGGCGTGCTGGAAAGCAAAGGATACAACAGCATGGGAATGGACCAGGACGACCTAATCTTAGCTCCATACACAACTATTCAGAAAAAGGTCCTGGCCATCACCCATCTGCAAGGCATTACCTGTTCGGCCCTCAAGGAGGAATACACCGACCAGGCCATCGACGAGATTTCTGAAATACTCCGCCGCAACCATAAGTTGAAGGAAAGTGACGATGATGATTTTACCATCCGTAGTCAGCAGGAGTTGAGCACGATGTTGACAAGCACTACGGATATGATGACCGTGCTGTTGGCGGCTGTGGCGGGTATTTCGCTGCTCGTAGGCGGCATAGGGATCATGAACATCATGTATGTCAGCGTGACGGAGCGTACACGCGAAATCGGCCTCCGTATGAGTATCGGGGCAAAAGGCATCGACATCCTGGCACAGTTCCTGATCGAGTCCATCCTGATCAGTGTGACAGGCGGTTTGATAGGTGTAGTCTTTGGAGTGGGCGCAGCCCTTGTCGTGAACGGGGTCGCCCACTTTCCGATCTACATCCAGCCCTGGAGCGTCATCCTCTCGTTCGCCGTATGTACCGTCACGGGTGTATTCTTCGGATGGTATCCGGCCAAAAAGGCGGCACAGCTCGACCCGATAGAGGCAATACGTTACGAATAGCAGGCGGGAAGCATCGAGGGAAGAAGACGCTCTGCGTCAAGCATGCCTCATAGGTATGAGGCAACGTACCTCAAAGATATGAGGCAACTCACCTCATAGGTACGAGGCAATATACCTCATAGTGATGAGGCATGCTCGACGCAGAGCCTCTTCCATGACCGATGCTGCCTGGCGTTCGACAGAGAAACAACACTTCTTCCATGCCCGATGCTTCTCTGATATATAATAAACAGTATCTTTGCATAAATGGGAACAACAGAGACAATGCACACATTACCGGCTCCCCCCTTCAAAGGCATGGGGAAGCTGATCCATATCGCAGCCTGGGCCATCCTCTTCGGGCTGCCGTTCTTCTTCACCGGACGCGAGTCGCAGACGGTGACGGTCCTGAGCTACGTCCGCTCCATGATCGTCCCGCTGTCGTTCATGCTGGTGTTCTATGCCAACTATTTCGTGCTGATCGACCATTTCCTGTTCGCCAAGCGTCCCTGGAAGTTCTTGCTATGCAATGTCGTACTGATCGCTGCCTCGATGGGGGCCGTCCATCTGATGTTCGAACTGCTCCCGCATCCCGAATGGGAACATCCGAGGCCGGAAAGGGAATGGCAGGAGACGGTCGGTTTCTTCATGGTGAACGCCATGCTGTATATGCTGGTGGCAGGGCTAAGCGTCGCCATCAAGATGACCGGAAGTTGGTACGAGATGGAATCGTCCCGCCGGGAGTTGGAGAAAAGCCGTGCCGAAGCGGAATTGCAGAACCTGAAAAGTCAGTTGAACCCCCATTTCCTTTTCAACACGCTGAACAATATCTACAGCTTGATCGCTTTCAGCCCGGAGAAGGCGCAGGAGGCGGTACACGACCTGAGCCGCCTGCTCCGCTACGTGCTCTACGACAGCAGCCAGCCGATGGTTCCGTTGGAGAAGGAACTCGATTTCATCCGGAACTATGTGGAACTGATGCGTATACGCCTGCCGGAACATGTGAAACTCACGACCGACATATCGTCCGCCACATCTGAAACCCAGGTGGCGCCTCTCCTTTTCATCTCCCTGATCGAGAATGCTTTCAAGCATGGGGTGAGCCACAACAAGCCCTCGTTTATCGACTTGAAGATTCACCAGGAAGGGACACGGATCGTCTGCTCTATCCGCAACAGCGACTTCCCGAAAGACAACGGACAGGACAAGAGCGGTTCCGGCATTGGGCTGCAGAATCTCAGCAGGCGGTTGGAATTGCTGTATCCGTCGCATCATATTTTCACGTACGGGCAAAAAGGAGACGAATATGTTTGCCTGTTAGAATTGCAGGCATAAGGATTTATTATATTTTTGTCCGGTACATCAATACAACAAATTATGACGTTAACATGTGCAATCATCGATGACGAACCACTGGCCATCAGTCTGCTGGAAAGTTATGTAAACAAGACTCCGTTCCTCCGCCTCACAGCAAAGTTCAACAGCGCCCTTGAGGCATTGCCCGTATTGAGCGCCCAGCCGGTAGAGCTGCTTTTCCTCGATATCCAGATGCCGGAACTGAGCGGCATGGAATTTTCTCGGATACTGGAGGCAGATACCCGCATCATCTTTACGACGGCTTTCGAACAGTATGCCCTCGACAGCTACAAGGTGAACGCCCTCGACTATCTGCTGAAACCGATCAGTTACCCGGATTTCCTCAAGGCGGCCAACAAGGCGTTGCAATGGTACGAGCATATGCAAGCGCCTGCGGCAGAGATCGAGTCGATCTTCATCAAGACTGAGTATAAGCAGGTACAGGTCGAACTGCGCAAAATACTCTATATCGAAGGGCTGAAAGACTATGTCAAAATTTTTATCGAGGATGAACCGCATCCCATCCTTTCACTGATGAGCATGAAGTCGCTGGAAGAGATGCTACCGGCAAGCCACTTTATCCGTGTACACCGTTCCTTTATCGTACAGCCTGAAAAGATCAAGGTGATCGAACGGAACCGGATCGTGTTCGGAAAAGAATATATCCCGATCTCCGACAACTACAAACCGAGGCTTGTCGAATTCCTGGCGCAACGGTCACTCAATTTCAATTGACAATGGACAATTAACTTTGTTAAGATGATACGGCGTAGCCCAATTCTCAATTAATTAAAAAAGTTGTAACAGCAACTTTTCCAAAGCCCTAGTCATCCGGCTCATCGGGCAAGAATAGTTATTCGAGAAAACGGCTACCGCATACGTCTTTCCATCTTTCGTGATATAGCCGGCATAGCTCCTGACACCCGTAATGCCCCCGCTTTTCAGGTGGGCTTTTCCCTGCAACTTCGATCCTTTCAAGAAATTGCGCACTGATCCCTCTATCCCGGCTTGTGGTAAAGAGGCTATGAAAGCATCCGAAACAGCAGATTCCGTCGCCATATAGACCAACAGCTCTCCCATAAATCCGGCCGACACCTTATCTGCCGGAGCCAAGCCGCTGCCGTCGTTCATCCGGAGCGGAAAGACATCCAAACCTTTCTTCTCCCAATATTCTTTCACGACCTGCACACCACGACCGAACGAGGAGATCATCTCGTTCCTTCGCGGTTTGTATTGCAATCCGACCGTTTTGACCAAAGCATCCGCATATAGGTTATGGCTGACATGGTTGCATATGCTTGCTATCTCCCGCAGCGTGGGCGAATAGGTCGTGACAATCTCTTTCCTCTCTCCCTTCTTCCACCGGTTTTCCTCCACCTCGATACGGTAGCAGGAAGGGGACCCGTCCACCCGTATTCCCTTCTGCTGAAGCTGGTCCGTCAGATAGCGTGCCAAATATAAGGCAGGATCGGGGATATCTCCTTTCAAGACATACGCCTCCCGGTTCGCAGGCAGGACACCATACAGGTAGCGCACGTCATCGAGCGGAGCACCGATAATATAAGCGCTGTCCGAAGAAACCGGAGCGGCTTTCAGGTAGTTCTTAAACCGGATAAAAGGGATATCCGGCTCTGTCCCCTTTAGGACCGGCCGCGTCCCGGCAGCCCCAGTCTGCAAGGATAGCTTATACATATTGTCGAAGATGGAAATACCATAACTTCCGGGGGCATAATAATTTCCCATATCTTCCCGGAGCCATTTAATAGAGACGCCTTCGGTGTCGAAAATGCTTTCGTCCGATATGACCGATCCTGTTATATGCTTGATGCCGGCTTTCTGCAAAGCAGCTATCCAGGTTGACAAAAACTTGTTCTGCCCCGGTGCGAAATGCGAAGAGCCCAAGGAGGGATCACCGCTTCCTTTTATATAGAGGTTTCCCTCCAACGTGCCGTTTTCCAGTATTCCGTCATATTCCAACGTGGTCGGATAGCGATAGTCTTCTCCCAATATCTCAAGCGCTGTCGCCGTGGCTACCGTCTTCAACACCGAAGCGGGCGATTGCAGCCGGTCCGTATCATAACTGTAGACCGTTCTTCCCTCCTGCACATCTTTCACTACCAGAGAAAAAGAGGCTCCCCGCATATAAGGGGCCTGCAATAACCATTTGACGGGGGCGGGAGTCTGTGCACCGGCAAGCAAATGAAGGCAAATCAACAGGCAAAGCAGTACTATTTTGTTTCGTATCATCCTTTCTATTCAACTTTATTTTATCTTTGCCATAAAGGCGAAGATAAGTCGGTTTGCATTATCTTTGCCTGCAAAGATAAGAATTTAATATGAACCCATTGTTTGATAAACCGTTCACATTCGACAGGGTGGCACGTATTCTGTTCGGCCTGGCTGTTATCAGTGGTATTATCTATCTGATCGCCGTCCTGCGAAATGCTTTGTTACCATTCCTGATTGCCTGGCTGCTGGCTTATATGATGCAGCCGTTCGTCAAGTTCTTCCAGTATAAAGTCAAGCTGAAAAGCCGTTTGCTGTCTATCCTGGCCGTTCTCGTGTCTACCCTTCTGGTGATCTCACTGGTGGGTGTCGTGATCGTCCCCTCTGTCACCCAGGAGTTCAACCGGACTTTGGAACTGATGCAGGAACATAACAGTGGTTACGGACATATCCCGATGATTCCGCAGTCATGGGCAGAGTATCTGGAAAAGAATATCGATCCGGACCAGTTGGCACAGCTCCTGAGCAAAGAGAACATAGAAAAGGCGGTCAAACAGATCGCTCCCAAAATGTGGATCGTACTGACCAATACTTTCTCCATTCTGTTCAGTATTACGATCGTGTTTGTAATCTTCCTTTACTTCATCTTTATCCTGTTGGATTATGAACGGATTGTCAACGGTTGGATCCGCCTGATTCCCGAACGTTACCGCCCCTTTGTCCAAGGGTTAGCCGACGATGTCGAATATAGTATGAACCGCTACTTCCGCGGACAGTCATTGATTGCCTTATGTGTCGGCATCCTCTTCGCCATCGGATTTAAGATCGTCGGTTTCCCGCTGGCCGTTATCCTAGGGCTATTCATCGGTTTCCTCAACCTCATTCCTTATATGCAAACGATCGGTATCATCCCGATGATCTTGCTGAGTCTCCTCAAAGCTGCGGAGACCGGAGAAAACTTTTGGCTGATCTTCGGATCGGGAATTCTCGTCCTTTGCATCGTGCAGTGCATACAAGACTTGTATCTCACTCCCCGCATTATGGGAAAGGCTATGGGACTGAATCCGGCCATCATCCTTCTTTCTTTATCCATTTGGGGAACTTTATTAGGTTTTATCGGCTTAATCATCGCTCTCCCCCTGACAACTCTCTTCCTCTCTTATTATAAACGTTTTATACTTATGGAAGAGGACCAGTCTCTTGTAGAGAAGCACGAGTTATCAAAGGTCCAAAAGAAAAAAACATTCCCAAAAGAATAAAAAAACCTGCATCAGCTATTGCATATATAAAAAAAAGCCCTACCTTTGCACCCGCATTACAGAAGTAACGCACAGGATGATTCGCTAGCTCAGCAGGTAGAGCACATCCCTTTTAAGGATGGGGTCCTGGGTTCGAACCCCAGGCGGATCACTGAAAACAAAAGAAAAACCAAGCAAATCCCTGATAATCAGACATTATCAGGGATTTTTATTTTCTCCAAATACTGCATTTCACCGCAAAAAACAGTGATGATCACAGGTGAAATAGGTGGACTTGACATCTACCTGAAAAAGTCCACCGAATTAGATCATATTTCATTGATTTTCCGATTTTTGCGCGGTTCGAAACCGACTCGTAAAAATTAATTTTGTAACATCATTTTTTTGAGTATGGCTATGCAGAGAAACTACTTTACGATTCTTTTCTTCATCAAGAAGTCTAAACTCCTAAAAAACGGAGAGGCACCCATTTGTATGCGTATAACGGTTAACGGGCAACGGGCCGAGATACAGATTAAAAGAAGCGTGGACATTTCCAAGTGGAATTCCCAAAAGGAATGTGCCATAGGTAAGGAAAGGAAATCTATGGAATTGAACCATTATCTGGATACGGTCCGTATGAAAGTTTTACAGATCCACAGGGAACTGGAGCAGGACGGGAAGCCGATCACGGCCGATGTCTTAAAAAGACGTTATTACGGGGAGAGAGACTCTCCGAAGATGCTGCTGGAGGTTTTCCAGGAACATAACCGAAAGTACAGGGAGTTGATGGGCAAGGATTATGTCGCCGGGACTGTCCTGCGCTATGAACGGACCGCGAGGTATCTGGGTGAACTGCTGCAAAAGGAATACAGGATGAACGATATACCTTTGAAAGAGATAAACCATGAGTTCATCGCCCGGTTTGAGCACTATGTAAAAACAGAAAAATCATGTGCCCAGAATGCCACGGTAAAATATCTGAAAAACTTCAAGAAGATAATAAAAGTGGCGCTTGTGAACAAATGGATAACGGACGATCCTTTTTTGGAGATTCATTTTAAACAAACAAAAACGAACCGGGCGTTCCTTACGGAAGAGGAATTGAACATACTTCTGAAAAAGGAATTCACCATTCCCCGCCTGCAAACGGTCAGGGACATATTCGTGTTTTGTGCGCTGACCGGGCTGGCCTTTACCGATGTACAGCACTTGCGATATGAACACATAATAAAGGATGTCAATGGCGAGTACTGGATAAGAAAAGCCCGGGAAAAGACGGACAACATGTGTGACATTCCACTGTTGGACATTCCACGGATGATTTTGGAGAAGTACAAGACACATCCGGAATGCCTGAAAAAAGGAGTGGTCTTGCCGGTACCCAGTAACCAGCGGATGAACAGTTATTTGAAAGAGATCGCTGACATATGCGGTATCAATAAACCACTGAGCACGCATGT
>ENA-UESU01001060-UESU01001060.1-human-gut-metagenome-genome-assembly--contig:-NODE-1060-length-20971-cov-32.048387_pt1 | contig 20971 bp, 16 predicted proteins | sample MGYA00243007_ERZ508008 | MGnify/ENA primary metagenome ERZ508008 (study PRJEB26167, sample SAMN06115399) | human gut metagenome | host: Homo sapiens | place: China:Henan | collected 2016-06-23...
CCCTTATTAGTTCTTCATGTACTACTTCATTGTAATAATCTTGTATATAGTCCAAATAATCATCAAGAAGAATACAATAGGTGAGATTGCACACATAACAAGTAACAAGATAATCCAAGATATAACGATTAATAATGCTTGTAACATAATCTTTTGAGTATTAATAGGTAATGAATAATAAAGGGACACCCTTATTATATGGATGTCCCTTTTAAGTACTCTGTAATACCACTAACTAAGAAACCACTGATATTTGTCATCACCATGTAAAGCGGAACATATACCCGTTGCAAGTTCTGTAGCATTATAGGCTCTATCCAAGAATGAATCTATATAGCTACTCTTATTTGCACCTGTGAGCAAGTTGTAGAACTTCCACATAGACAAATCATTTCCCAAGCTGCCAAAGTTCTCATCATTGATATACGCTTTAGCCACATTGTTAACCTGTGTATCAGTAAGCAACATTTTAGGTATATCTTTCTGATAGCCTTGCGGTAATGACTGATAAAGTCTCATTCTTCCAAGTAGTTGGCAGAACTGATGCTCTGTCATACTGGTATTGCCTAAAGACTGCATCAAATGTATGTGTTTGGCTGCATCGTATTTGTGGAACATTTCCAATACCGCTTGATATAAATCCCTTGTATTGGTAACTTCCAAGCAACTAAGATAACCGTCTGTAGATACACATAGATTTGTGCAAACCTTACAAGTAAAGCCAATAAACACTTTAAACCGCTCCGCACCTTTCTTTGAATAAAGATTGGTATGGTTATAAGCTCTGACACCACCAATAGTAAGTGTTAGCCTGTTACCGTGTACTGTCTCATAGATTGTAGGAACTTCAATAACAAAAGCGCATCTTTCGTAGTAGATAGTCTTATCACTCTCTAGTAACTGATTGGCTGGCTTATGAATTGCTTCGGGAATCCTACCCTTGATTACATGAGAAACACGAATATCTGGCGATTCAATTTGTTCACCGCTAAAGAATGTATTGGTTGCATCCTGTACCGCTTCAATGAAAGCCACATGAGATAATGTAGCTTCGTTGTCCTTTGCGAATACGGGTATAATACAATCATTCCTTAGATGCTCCAAACTGGCTTCAATCGTATTAGCTTCAATGAATAGAGGTCGTTTCTGCTTAATAACAGGCTCTTCAATTATTACCGCTTCTTCTGCATATTCACCAAAGTTTCTACTAGTTCTCTGTACTGGCATAATCTGTAATGTTGATTCCATAATCTGTAATTTATTAAGTTAATATTAGAAATTCCTCTGTCTGAAAGCTAAGCAAGCCACAATCAGTATTAATAATCCAATAAAGAACTGTGGCACTAAGACTACTGGCACAATTAGAATTATTCCAAACGTCAATAAAATCTTTAAATTCTCCATACGCATAATAATAGATTAGTAAATAGTGTATTTAAGGACAAAATGAGGGCTTAACATGAAGTACTATTCATTCACTTATCTTTGTGCATCTTTATATGTAGACATATACAAATCGTTGATAAGTCCGCACATTTAAGAAGTTCAAAAGGTTTGTGGGCTGAATAGCAATTCATGTCATCCTTTCTTTTTCCTAATGATTGGTATGGGGGTGTTAGTAGTTTCACAGAAGCTTAGCGCACGATATACATCTGATACGCTCACAGACAAATCAAATATTTTACTTTATAGCTGCATAAAGTCTAAATAGAAACACTACCTAAATCTAAAGGGCGGGGGTATGATTTTAGATACTACCAAATTTGAGTTAGAGTATATGAGTTTAATAATAATTTCTTACTATTTAATTAAAATGATTTGCTATATTTGTAATTCGATGTTATCAGATACCTTTGGTAGATGTGATACATATATCTGATTTATTAATAATAACTTAAACTAATTTTTGAATTTATATGGAGATACAAAGAGAATTAACACAGGAAGAGTATGAACAAATAATAAAGGTGAATCAAGAACGAATGGCTAAGGATTTGGAGAATTGGTTTAACAAGGAGGAGATTAATGATGAGGAAATTTGTGATATCTTGATTACTTATGCCGGAGGTCATAAGAAGTGGGAATTATTTTGTAAATTAGTAGAGAGAGCCAATCTCACCAAGAAGGCTTTTAATGTAGGACTTAAAGAAGCTTGGATTGGCGGTTTGGGTAGCAAGGATTTCTTGGCATATATGTACTTTGAGGAATCTGAACCTCAACTAATAATGAATGAGGAAGAATTGACCTATTACGATAGTCTTCCACCTACCGTTACTTTATATAGAGGGTGCAGTAAGGATGAGGTAGAAGGTAAGACGTTTGGGTTCTCTTGGACTACAGATAGGAAGGTGGCGGAGTTCTTCGCATTTAGACATGAACAAGAGGATACTGCTGTCTATTCAATAGAAGTTCCTAAAAGATTTATATCAGCCATATTCTTAGAGAGAAGAGAGTTTGAAGCTATTTATCTTTATGCCAATGAGGAAGATGATTTAAGTGTGAACCTTGTCACAGAAGTTCCTACCGAATATTATGACAATTTTATAAAGGAACAAGAAGAAGAGAAGGAACAGTACTTAAGGAAAGTAGAGGGAAGTGTATGAGTTCCCTGTATATGGTTTATTCTCAACATGAGAAGGTAAGTTTGTGGTAAAAATTCCAACTATAGATAAAGGATGCCTTACCCGATAGGGAAGGAGTCCTTTATTTAACTTGTAAAGCGACTTAAAATCAGAATTTGTATTGGTATAAAACTTCTTGAAAGAGGTTATATATGTCCCCTTAAGAGTTTCGTACCAACTCCGATTTAAAACGTAGAAGTTTGTATGAGGGCGGATTATGGCTGTTGTGTAAAGTGAAATCGAAATAATCACCAACTGTGGCTTCGGTAATCTTACACATTGTATCGCTCTCTTTTTTTCCGTCTCCACGAACCTTAAAGGTAATACCGTTAGCTTCAAATATTCGTCCAAGCCTTTCCATGAAGTCAGACTTGGCTACATAAGATTGACTTCCGACTTCTTCCCGGAAATCTTCTTCTATCTCTGCCAGTACCTTCGGGCTGAAACGCAACTTCTCACCTTGTTGAAGGTTGTATGCTTTCAATTCCTTCTCAATCTTACTCTTTGAGTAGTTGGCTGTTTCAATCGGAGCTTTACCAATCTTCAAGTAGGCATCAATGATAAAGTAGTGTTCACTGTGCATGGTTTCCAGTAGCCGGACTTCCGCATCGAAATCGAAATTGGGAATCCGCAGTTTATTGCGCTCCAGCCGCTCCAACTGACTGACAAGATACTTCCATACATCTTTAGTTGAAAGCTTCTTCAACGGCAGGTAGTCATCCTCTCCAACTCCCTGACTGTTATCTATTACTTGTAATCTGAAATGCCCGGTTTCATTGTAGGCATTGACTAGTGCTTGTGGAGATTGATAATATCCTTTGACCCGTTCTTCATTGAACGCATGGTCGATTGATTCCTCTGTGAGTTCACCTTCATCATTCAGAAACTCATTAAAGCTAAGCTTCGTCAACTCTTTCTGAAGAACCTTCCTTGTAATCTCATCAACCGAATTATCGTATTTGTCCTTAATGGTGACATAGCTTTCGAGTTTGGTTGTAATCTCCTTTTCGACTTCCTTGTCACTCTTGACTTCCAGTTTGTCGTCAGTGTTGGTGATAAATGTCAGAGAGTTGTATCTTCTGTCTCCGTCCAGCTTGTTGCGGAAGCGTCCTTGTATCTGAACAGCTTCGGTAAACGGGTCAATCATCGTGTGCATGGCTTGCTTGTAGTTGCTAAGTACAAGTATGTCCACCAATTTGTTAATCTTAATATCCACAGCCGAGAAGAAGCGTGCGGTGAATAAGTTAATCTTAGCCAGTGGTAATTCCAAGCGGTCATGTGTATAATGCAGCTCCATTCCCTTCAACTTCTTCACGCTCTTATCCGAACAGAATATTTTGTAATCTTCGTCCTTAATCAGTCCTTCCGCCAATAGTTTCTGTATAATGGCAGCGATACCGTCAGTACTCTTATAAAAGATACAGATACATTTGGACGTAGGCAGCAATCTTCTCAATTTTTCAAACAGGGTTCTGTTGAATGAGCGGGTGACAATCAAAGTTGCTTCCTTCTTGTAATCGTAGTCCGGCACAATTCTCAACCACTTAAAGCCGCCCTCTAGGAACTTCCGATTACGTGTTCCTAATGGTGTAGCCGACACGTATGCCTTGCGTTCGTAATCAAAAAAATCATCAATGCGGATTCCCGGTCTATACCCTGTGTCTTGTACCAATTTCTCACATTCATCATACAGGCAGAAGTAATCCTTATGCCAGTCGATTTTCAACTTCTCAAATGTAGGTATTAACTTCGCCTTATACCCTTCGGGGGTAGTGACCAGCTTCTTGGGCGCATATTTATCGTTCAGCAGGTAGCTTTCTATCATCTTCTTGGTAGTCTTCTCATATATTCCCAAGTAGTCAGTACCTTCCGTCTTACCTATAATTACAGGCACAGCAGGTTCGGTAATAACAGAATTGCGTTTACATTCCAATTCGGCATAGGTAGCACCGATACCCGGCTCGACCTTCTCAATAATACGATTTGTCGGAGTGCCGTTATCGGGATAGCCTTCCCGTTTATAAAGGTCTAGGAGTGTTTCTCCTTTACTGATTGTCAGTTCTTCACGCTCAAGTCCAATTATATCAAATGATAATTCCATAATCATTTAATTTTAAAGGTTTGAAAGTCTTCAAATGTTACTTATATAGACACTTGAAGAGTTTTATACCAACCGGAATTGTCCGGCTACAATACTACTTCAAGTGCTTAGTTGGAGAAAAGGAAGAGGCGCAATACCTCTCCCTAATCATTTGAGACTTCTAAATAAATTCTTTCCTGTTTATGAATCCCTTCTCGGTTAAGAACTTATCAATACTCTCGTTTCGTGGAATGTTGAATTTCACTACTCCCCGGAAGAATTTGTAATATCCTCGGAAGTAGGTCACTCCGTCCTTTGTTACGGCTGGCTTCTTGTAAAAACACTTCCTCTCGTTCATCATGCGTTCAAGTAATTTCTGCACAAAGGCTTCATCCTTGACTACGGGATGTTCGGTCGCAAGGTAGTCCGGAGTCTCCCATTTCCCTTGAAGAAGGTTGAAGACTACCTCTACCGTATCTTCATCGACATACGTACCGTCCTCTTCCGTACAACCGTTCGGGAATTTTGCCACAAAGTAATAGTAGGGCATACCTTGCGTTACATAAGGAACTACAGTGAGTTCAGCGAAATTCAATACTGCATTTACTGCCCATTTAATTACAGCTTGGTTGACAGCACAGTGTTGCGTTGCCGTACTCACACGAAGAGTTTCATTCTCTTCGATAAGTGTAAATTTTCTTTCGTTCATATTACGAAATTATTTAAAAGTTAATTAAATAGGTGCGGGCATAAGAAACGGCTTCCACAGCTAAGTTCATTGCTTACAATAGAATACACTTCACCCATGATTAAACTTAAGTGATATGTCATTCTAAGTTAAGACTTCCGGAATGAACCGGACAACTTAGTTGCAGAAGCCGCTACGTATTGTAGATAGATTTTACTCTAATTGCTGACTAGCTTCTTATAGAGGTTATACCTCGGTGTGAGCCTTTATATAATATGGAACATATATGTTCACAGGCTCTTAATTAATTGTGGAAAGCGATTCCACCTACACCAAACTCAATGCGTTTGAGTTTCGCTGCAAAGGTAACAACTTAATCGTAAATTCCAAACAAATTCCATACAATATTTACGGTCTATCCCCAAATACGTACTTCACGACCTTAGCATTAGCCTTGTTCTCATTGACGAAATCCCGTTCAATGTAGATGTCCGTTACCCTCATTGTTTCATCAACATGATTTAACGCTGCATGGACTGTATATTTGTCAATTCCCACTTTATTGAGTGCTATGGTAGCCCATGAGTGGCGGGCTGCATAGAACTCCAAATCATCTACTTTCAATATCTTGCCAATCTGCTTCAATCCAAGGTTAATGGCTCTGTTGAAGTTGTTGGCGGTATTGTACATCTGATAGAATCTGAACACCCGCCTGCCTGTATAATCCTTGTACTTCTCCATGAGGAAGGAGAAAACAGGAAGAATGTTGACCTTCATCTTCGCTTTGTCAAGCCTTCTGCCTGTTGTCTTGCTCCGGTAATAGGTGATAGCATTATCTTTAATCTCATCACAACTGTGTAAATCAACGGAGTTCATTCCCATAAGACAGAAGGACAGAATAAAACAGTCCTTGGCTAAATTGAACGGGCAGATTCTTTCCTTGCCATTGGCGTTACAAATATAGGGCAGCTTCAATATCTGATTAATTGTTTCTGCCGACAATGCCCGTTTACGTGTGGCTTCCTGTTTGGGAACTTCGACATGCTCAAATGGAGAGTGAGGTATCAGAATGATATTCTTATCATAATCGTTATACTTCTTCTTGGCTTCATTGAAGAGATGCCTTATGCTTCCCAAATAGAGTGAAACTGTCCTGTTAGAAGGTATTCGTTTACCCTGCTTCTGTAATTGAAGCACCAGTTTTTCTCTTTTGAGGTTGAGGTGAGCTTTGAAGCCATTTAGAAGTTGAGAGGTCACTTCATCCGTCTTTAAATGCTCCTTACCTAAATAGCTTATGAAGGAATTGAGGGCAGACTGATAATTCTTCTTTCCTTTGATGTCTGTCGTCTCCAACCACTCCTTACAATATTGAATGAAGTCTATGGACTGCGTCTGCTCCCGTTCCGATTTGAGGAAGGAAAAAATATCATCCAAAGTGTAGTGATTTACCTCTAATTGAAGTTTGGCGCATTTCTCTTGGTAGGTACTGATTAGCTTATCCACTTCTCTCTTTACGGTAGTACCTTCCTTGAAATTGAAGGACTTGGTTAAATCCTTAGAGGTTACAAACAGGCTGCTCGATAGCCTTTTAACCTTTCTGTCCTGTGTAAATCTCACCTTGACGTTGTAGGTACCGTCACTCCTTTGTTTGTCCCGTTGGACTTCTGCTTTGATTGTCAGCATCTTAATCTATTAATTTGGGGTCAACAATAGGTCAACAACAAGGAAGATTAAGCAATATTTAGCATGATTTCAGTCTCCAAATAACCACTACCAACAAAAAGAAAACCCTCATAAGTACCTGACTTACAAGGGTTTTTGTTGGGTGGAAGACCGGACTCGAACCGGCGACATTCAGAACCACAATCTGACGCTCTAACCAACTGAACTACATCCACCATGTCTGCGTTTCTCTAACGCGGTGCAAAGATAGATATTATCTTTAAATCTCCAAAGAATTCTATTACTTTTTTTTATAAAAAGTGTATTCTTTTATTCCCCGATTGTGCTTGCTGAAAAGGGATCGCGCATCATTCGTGAAGATTTTCAACGAGTTACGGGCTTTTAAAGGAACTAACTCTATCGGTAAGTTTACCGGAAGTAATTGGTGATTTTTTTTCTCAGATTGAACCGGTCGTGCTGTCCATACTAAGCTATACTCGCAGTTGTTGAGGCGGACGGTACTATCCTTTACCAGTTCCATTTTTACCATGAGTCCGCCGTCGGTACGGCGGGCGGACATATTGGAAATATAATTTCCCAAAGAATATACGACAAGATGTTTGTCATTTGTCAGGCTATCCGTACGGACTTCAATTGGTTGGACAACGTGCGGATGTGAACCAATGACATGGTCTACTCCTTTTTGAAGAAGCCAGCCGGCAAGGAACTTTTGCTCTTTATCAGGAAGGGATTGATATTCGATTCCCCAATGCATACAGGCGATAATGGCATCCGGATGCAGTGTCTTGCTCACTTCGATGTCTTTGGCGATAATAGCCGTATCAATATAGTTCACGATATTGGGAGGAGTAACGGCGATTCCGTTGGTTCCATACGTATAGTTGAGCAGGGCGATACGGAATCCGTTCTTTTCTAACAGGAGCGGATATTTCTTTTCGCGTTCTTCGGCATTGGTGTACGTACCGGCATGAGGGATATTCAGAGAGTCGATCAGAAGAATAGTACGTTCCAATCCTGATCTTCCGCGGTCGAGACTGTGGTTGTTGGCTGTCACCAGTACGTTGAAACCGGCGTCGTGAATGGCGGTGAGGAATTCGTCGGGTGCGCTGAAAGCAGGATAACCTTTATAGGGCTTTCCACCCAAAGTAACTTCCAGATTGGCTATGGCAAGATCTACACTCCCAATTTCTTCTTTCACGTATTCAAAGCAAGCGGAGTAATCATAAGTCCCTGTTGCGGTACGCGCAGCATTGATCTGTCCTTGATGTTGCATGAGATCGCCTACGAAAAGAAGCCGCAAGGTGTCGGCAGACATGATGCTGTCGGGTGTCGACAGAGTATCAGATAAGGTATTAATAGAATCTCTCCTTGCCTGCGACCGGGAGGTGCAGGACAGGGAGAGAAATAAAATCATCAGAAACAGTGCATGTCTCATTGATAAATGGCTTTCTTACCGGCTAAAAGTGTATTTTTCATTAACGATACTATCGTCATCGGACCAACGCCACCCGGTACGGGGGTGATGTAAGAACATTTTGGCGCTACTTCGTCGAACTTCACGTCACCGGTCAGCTTGAATCCGGATTTCTTGGTTGCATCCGGCACACGGGTAGTACCTACATCAATTACGACTGCACCTTCTTTTACCATTTCAGCCTTCACAAAGTTGGGCTGTCCCAAAGCGGCAATGATAATGTCGGCTTCCTGACATTCTTTTATCAGGTCTTTGCTGCGGCTGTGACATACGGTGACGGTTGCGTCTCCCGGATAAGCCTTCTGCATCATCAGGGCAGCCATAGGCTTGCCGACGATATTGCTTCGGCCGAGTACGACACATTTCTTGCCCGAAGTCTCAATTTTGTAACGCTTCAGTAGTTCGAGGATACCGTTGGGAGTGGCAGATACATAACACGGAAGTCCGATAGACATACGTCCTACATTAATAGGGTGGAATCCGTCTACGTCCTTACGGTAATCAATCGTTTCGATAACTTTCTGTTCGGAGATATGTTTCGGTAACGGGAGTTGGACGATGAATCCGTCTACGTCACTGTCTTCATTCAGTTCACGTACTTTGGCAAGCAGTTCTTCTTCGGTCACGTCGCTTTCGTAGCGGATGAGGGAAGATTTGAACCCACAAACTTCGCAGGCTTTTACTTTGGCGGCTACATAAGTTTCGCTGCCACCGTCGTGTCCCACAAGGATAGCTGCCAGGTGGGGACGTTTACCGCCCTGAGCCACAATTTCGGCTACTTCGGCTGCAATCTCTTGTTTTACTTGTTCGGAAATGGCTTTTCCGTCTATCAGAGTCATATTTTCAGAGTATTTATTGGTGATAGGCAAAAGTAAAATAAATAACTGAACTCTCCAAAAGGATTGTTGTTTTTGTCGGGATACAAAAAAAGCAGAGGCTCTATTTAGGTGAAACAGAGCCTCTGTTTACCCCAAATAGAGCCTCCATTTGATGCAAATAGAGCCTCTGTTCGGAAACAGGCTAAAAAGGACTTTTTCCTGATTAGATTTCCATATTCTTATTCGTTAATAGCTGTCCTTTGTACTCTCCGGTCAGTGTGCGGAGGAAGGCTACAATCTTATCTACTTCCTGTTGTGGCAAATCGATGCCCAACTGATATTTAGCCATTGCACGGACTGCGTCATCCATAGTAGCCATGCTGCCGTCGTGGAAATATGGAGCGGTCAGTTCGATATTCCTCAGACCGGGCACTTTGAAGCGGTGGCGGTCACGTTCTATTTGAGTCTGTTTGAAGCGGCCGTTGTCTTCTTCAGTCATTTCTGCCTGTCGATCGGCAAAATAATCGTGCTGTACGCCTATCAGTTCATAAGATTTCCCTCCCAGGATTTCTCCTACATGGCAGGTTGCGCAATCATACTTCTTGAAAAGTTCGTATCCGGCGATTTCGTTTTCGGTGATTGCATCTTTTTGTCCTTTCAGATAGCGGTCGAAGCGTGAGTTGGGAGTCAGCAAAGTCTTTTCAAACTCCTGAATGGCGTCTGTGATATTCTTCTCACTCAATCCGTCGGCATACACTTCGTTGAATGCGGATACGAAATCTTTGTCTTCAGCCAATTTATCGATAATCTGGTCGAATGATTCGCAAGCCATTTCCACCGGATTCAACGGAGGACCGGCAGCTTGTTCGGCAAGAGTTCCGGCACGGCCATCCCAGAATTGAACGAAATTGTATGCGGCGTTGTATACTGTCGGGGCATTGACGCCACCAAACTGTCCGCCTACACCTTCGGAATATTGTTTGTTGTCCACGCCGCCTGTATCCAACCCGTGGCAACTGGCACATGATACGGTATTGTCAGCAGATAAACGTGTGTCATGATACAACAAATTACCCAGAACGACTTTGCGTACATCCACTGCGATAGAATCGGCAATGGGACGAATGGGTTCGTTGGCAAATTCCGGTGCTACTGTAATGTCCGTATACATTCCCATACGGTGACTTTTTACCCAGTTCAGTGCGACTTCCTTTTTTGCGTCATTGAAGGAAGCCCCCCAATGCACAAGGTAATATTTTGCCTGGGGCATTTTTCCGTCGAGGATCACTTTTTCTATTTTGGCCAGGTCTGCCGGATTGAGGGGCTGTCCTGCTTCCAGATCTGCCTCCATTTGGGTCATGTCGAAGGCACGGTATGCCTTGCTGACGTCTTCCATTACAATTTTTCCGGCCACAGGCATGCTTGCATAGAACGGTAGGTCCGGTGTTGAGGTATGACATCTCAAACATCCTGCATCCGTAATAATCTGCTGCATCTGCGCATTTGCTTCCAGATCGGCAGAAGGTACGCGGTGCATAAGTCGATAAGTGACTGCTAATGCCGCTACCACTACCAAAAGTGCCACAATTAGTTTTGTACTTTTCTTCATTTCACATTTGTTTTTTTAGATTAGTTATTACGATTATATAAGTGTACGCTTTGTTGAGCCGCCGGTAAATAATTTACTCCGTACCAGCACATCTGCAAAGCCAGGAAGGACATGATGAGCAACACATAAAGCGTTTTCCGTCCCGTTTTCCGAAAAAGACGGAGGTGTACGTAAAGTAAATACCCTGCCCAAGTGATGACTGCCCAAGTCTCTTTCGGATCCCAGCTCCAATAGTTTCCCCATGCTTCTTTTGCCCAAAGGGAACCTAGCAGCATACCAATGGAGAGGAATGCTATTCCCGCATAAACCAAATTGTCGGCTGTGTGCAAGTATTCTTCCTTATGGCGGAACAACCCGGTCAATGCGATTATAAAAGCACAGCCCAATACAGAGTAAGAGAACATATATACGGTGACATGGGGAATGAACCATATGCTTTGCAGAGCCGGCATTAGTGACTGGTCGTGTATCTCGGGTTTCATCAGATTGATAATGACAAAGACTGTGGCGAGCAGTGCCGAGAAAGAAAGAATCCAACGATACTGCCATCTGATATAAGTCAGTAGTCCGGCTATGCCCATGAAGAAAGAGTACCACAAACGGGTTTCCCCCATAGTGCGTAACGGAGGACGTTGCAGGAAGAGCCATAATCCGGTAATGAATACGGCCAGAACGATAATTCCGCCTGACGTAAAACCGATTGCTGTCTTACTTCTTGTTGACGAGCGAAGGGCAAATACTGCTCCTATCAGCCATAAGCAGATAGATACTGCTGCAAATACATAGAAATTATCCCAGTTTATCATCTGTTTTAGGTCCGTTAATGAATAGAAGAATAGCTCCCGCAAGCATCATCAGGATACCTGCTACTATTATATATTTCCAGGGTTGTTTTACTACCTGCAAGATGCAGTACTCACTCTCGTTGCCTTTCGTTACGTCATAGCCGGTGAGGTAAATATCTTCTCCCAACCGATAGGCGTATGGGTGATTGACCTCAAGCAATGCTTTTTCATTTCCCAGACGTACATTGGCGGCAAAGCGGGAAGGACGCCCGTTCGGGTAGTATTCTACGGCAAAAGAGTTGAGTTCGATTTCATAATCCAAATAATGCGATGCACCGTTCATGTCGAATGCTTCGCGTGATGGCTCACCTTTATATATAGGTATACGTAAAGTCTGTGTGTCACTGCTTCCTAGAAAACCGGCAAATAGAGCCAGCCATAGCCCCGCGTGATTCAGGATGAATCTCCAACGTGCCTGTTTGCGGTAATGATAGGCGTGAATGGTAATCATTGCCAGGTTACTTAATAAGAACAGAAGTATGGCGATGAATATCCAGGAAGTCATAAAGTTATAGCAACCTAAAAAGGCTGGAAGCCCTTCACGCATTTTTGCTTCCGCATCGGATAGTTGAGGGAAAAGACCTATTATCAGGCAACCGCAGATGAGTAATCCGATAGATAGAATACTTGCTTGGGAAGAATAGAGGAATCGGGTAAATTTTGCAATTTTATATTCCTTATACAACATCCATAACAAGAAAAGCCATAGCGCCGCAAAAACAAGATTGAGCGGAAAGGCGAAAAAGGAAACCGGAAAATTTCCCGTAAGTAGTTGCATCGCAACTGCCAGTGAAATATATACCATTACGTAGACGTAGTGCATATTCGTGCTTTTGTTCTGTTATTTTTTGCAAAGTAAACAAATAAAAATGAATATACATATAAAATCTATGTAAAATTGTAATCATTACAATCGAGTGACAGAGCTGATGTGATTATAAGGAGAAAATCACATAAAGTAGATGTAGGAAAGGAGAGGAGGGGTTTAAAAAAATAAAGAAAGGAAGCCGGAAGCTTCCTTTCTTTATTAGAATTTGAAACGAAATCTTTTATTTCTTCATCTTAGGCATCATCTTACCCATTTTGCTGCTGGTTACCATTTTCATCATTTTACGAGTCTGGTCGAATTGTTTCAACAGGCGGTTTACTTCCTGAATCGTTGTACCGCTACCTTTCGCGATACGTGTGCGGCGTGAACCGTTCAGGATTTCCGGGTTGGAACGCTCTGCCGGAGTCATGGAGTAGATGATAGCTTCGATACTCTTGAAAGCATTGTCGTCGATATCAATGTCTTTGATTGCTTTTCCTACTCCCGGAATCATGGAAGCAAGGTCTTTCAAATTACCCATTTTCTTGATTTGTGCAATCTGGCTGAGGAAGTCGTTGAAGTCGAATTGATTCTTGGCAATCTTCTTCTGTAAACGTTTAGCTTCTTCTTCGTCGTATTGTTCCTGCGCACGTTCTACCAACGAAACGATATCACCCATACCGAGGATACGGTCTGCCATACGGGCAGGGTGGAACTGGTCGATCGCGTCCAACTTTTCGCCTGTACCTACAAACTTAATCGGCTTGTTGACTACCGAACGGATAGAAAGCGCCGCACCACCACGGGTATCACCGTCGAGCTTGGTCAGTACCACACCGTTGAAGTCCAGACGTTCATTAAATTCTTTGGCCGTATTCACAGCGTCCTGTCCGGTCATGGAATCAACCACAAACAGAATTTCGTTCGGATTGATTGCTTCCTTGATAGCGGCAATCTCGTTCATCATCTGTTCGTCTACTGCCAGACGTCCGGCTGTATCGACGATTACGAGGTCGTATCCTTTGGCTTTAGCTTCCTGGATAGCGTGTTGCGCGATTTCTACCGGGTTCTTGCTTTCCAGTTCGCAGTACATCGGTACGTCAATTTGCTCTGCCAACACACGCAACTGTTCGATAGCTGCCGGACGGTAAACGTCACAAGCTACCAGTAATGGCTTGCGGTTCTTCTTGGTTTTCAGCATCCGGGCCAGCTTACCGGAGAAGGTAGTCTTACCGGAACCTTGCAAACCTGACATCAGGATTACTGCCGGGCGGGCATCAATATCAACTTCGACAGTCTCGCCACCCATTAACTGGGTCAGTTCGTCGTGCACGATTTTCACCATCAACTGGCTTGGTTTCACTGCTGTAAGTACGTTCTGTCCAAGAGCTTTTTCTTTCACGGTATCTGTGAAATTCTTTGCTACCTTGTAGTTTACGTCGGCATCAAGAAGTGCCTTGCGTACATCTTTCAGCGTTTCCGCCACGTTAATTTCGGTGATTTTGCCTTCACCTTTCAGAATCTTGAATGACCGTTCTAGTCTTTCACTTAAATTATCGAACATAGTTATTTAATTACGAATTAATATTTTGAGCCTGCAAATGTACAAAAATCTCTTGTATTTATATCTTTTTATTCTGCCATTTTGCTTTTTTGAGATAAATATAACTCGTTATCAATAACAAGGTATAGTACACAATCTCAATGGTAAAGCAGATTTCAATCGGTGCTTTGAGCCACATCCCGATGAAAATGATATACGAGCCGTAAATGATAATTGTAATTGTTTCGAGCAGTAAGGCGGCTTGTGTGTTTCCTGTGCCCGAGATACCGTTGAACACAACATTGGCTACCGATGCGATCAGCATGGCGATACAAATCACATAGACTGAAGGGACGGATTCTGCAATCAGTGCTGCCTCACTGGTATAGACGGACAGCAGTAGTTGCGGGAATAGTGCTGTGACTGCTACCAGCCCCAGCATAATAAAGAACGAGAATCTCGCAATTTTATTAATAAGCGGCATTACGTGCTTGATACCTCCCGCACCGATAGCATTACTGACAAGACTGTTTGTGGTGGTTGCCAGTGAATTGACCGGAATCAGCAATACGACGTAGATACTCCGGACTATGTTGGCAATCGCCAGTTCCCGTTGTCCCAGCCGTTCTACGGCAACAAAGAATACGAACCATGTAGCCATTGACAGGAAGTATTGGAGCATGGTGAAGCAGGAAATGCTGAGAATCCGCATCAACAATGCAGGGTCGAACGAACGCAGACGGTTCAGTCCGTATTTCTTTAAGTCGATAGTGACATATGTGTAGATGAGGAAGAATAGGATAGAGGAGGCTTCGGCCAGTACGGAAGCAATGGCGGCTCCCTTGATACCCATTTCGGGCAGACCGAATTTTCCGAAGATCAGTGCGTAGTCCAGCACGACATTGGTCAATGCCATGACGACTGCGTTAATGGTCAGCACTTTAGTACGTGTGATTCCGATATACAGTGCCCGGAACATAACATTGATGAATGAGAAGAAGAATCCGTAGATACGCCAGTCCAGAAACTCCATTGTCCCTTTGTAGATTGATTCCGAGGAAACCAGCAACCGCATGATGTTGCCGCCGAAAGCCTTGGTGAAACCGAAGAGTAGTAATGCCATTACAAATAGGAACATGACTCCCTGAATCATCACCGGACCTACATCTGTGTAGCGTCCTTCGCCGTTACGTCTCGCAATGACGATTTGCGAACCGGTACTGAATCCGAATGCGATGGTGAATACACATATATAGAATAGTCCGCCCATAGCAGAAGCTCCCAAGGCAACTTCACTTACGTGACCCAGGAACGCCGTATCGGTGACATTGATGACATTTTGTGCCAGCAAGCTGAGTAGTATCGGGTAACTGACACTCCAAATCTGTTTGTTGGTATACATATTAAGCGTTTAAGTTTACATTTTGCAAAGATAGCGCTTTATTCCGAATCGGAAGCGATCGGGTAGGTGAAAACAATTTCCGGACCCTCCGGGGTTTGGGTATTGATTTGATAGGTTCCTCCGAAATGTGTCAGCAATAATTGGTTGATTTCGTGCCGGATGACAGTTTCCTGTGAGACAAAGGTTGTATCCGCCAACGGCGAATTAATGATTTGGAAATGAAGCATTTCATCTTTCCGGCTGAGTATGAAACGGATGACGCGTTCCTGTTTTTGGTCTTGCTGGTATTCATGCGGGTAAACCAGTGTGCTAAGTATCATCTGTGTCAGGCGGGCGGTATCTGTGCGGACGGGCTGTGACTTCGTTTCTGTGTAGAATCGGACTTGGATGCCTGTCGTTTCATTCTTCATACGTGCCATATAACATGCTTCGTTGCATAGTTCGACAGCATCGTAAACTTGTATTTGGAATTTCATCATTTGAGCTTCCAGGCGTGATAAGTCGAGCACATCGTTGACAAGTCTCATTAACTTTTCAGAGCTTTGGTGGATTATGTTCGAATATTCCTTCCTTGTTCCTTCATCAATATTCGGTTCGCACGCTATGAGTTGCGAGAATCCTACTACGTTATTGAGCGGAGTGCGGATGTTATAACTCATGTTCGAAAGAAAGCGGTTCTTTATTTCATTCGTTTCCCGAACGGTTGCGGCGGCTTTGCGGATTTCGTTTTCCGAACGTTTCAATGCCTTTCGTACCATAGCCAGACGGAACATGAAAATGAATAATACAAATAAAACAACGATAATCACAGCCAGAAAGATGAGGCGAATCCGGTTGTTGTGCCGTTGTTGTTCCATATTGATTTTATCCAGTTGATAACTGCTCTTTATTTGTTCCATTTGATTGTTTGCAAGCGACATGGAGGCGGAATCTTTAATGGCAAGTGCCTTCTGATATAGTGGAACGGCCTTTTCGCTATCGCCGGCCTTTACCCATATTTTAGCTTTCACCAATAACTGTTCGGCATAGTCGCTGGCATAGTTGTCTTTCAGCATGACTAATGTGGTGTCGATATAATCTGAGGCTTTTTGATATTCACCGATATATTTGTAATATCTGGCGTAGGTGTCGAAATAAAGTACCTGATACATGAAATAGTTGTTTTCGTTCTGATATTCCTTAGCTTTCACCAGATGTTCATAGGCTCTTTGCGGCTGTTGGGTATTCAGGTAATAATAAGCATAGAACAATTCGTTGAACAGAAATACGTCAGAGAAACCGTCTTTAAGAGAAGGATTTTCCTTGATATGTTTATAGAGTGTGCTTTCGAGTTCTTGCAGGTATTTAAACAGCTTGCTGTTATTCTTCATTTCTTTGGTGACAGATACCAATTGCGACAGTACCGAGATGCGAACTACCGGATTAGCGTCCGGAGCAAGTAGCTTGTAGGCTTCTTCCAGTGCTTTGATGCCTTCCTCCCAACGTTGACTGCCGATGTAGGCATTGCTCAGACACTGATGAGCGGCTACCAGTCCCCGATGATTGTTTTTTTCGAAAGCTTGTTGCTTCATCTTGTTTGCCTCGCTAATGGCACGCTCGTATTCTTCGTTGTAAGTGTACAAGTCGATCTGGAAACGTTTGGCGTCGAAGAAATAATCCCATATACCGGATTTGTGGACGTGTGGTTCCATTTGTGTAATCCATTTCGCTACGCTGTCTGTTTTGTTGTGGTTATAATAGTACAATAGGTGATAATAGGCTGCCAGTCCTGCGTATTTATCATCCTTCTGAAACAATGCTTCTTTCATTAAAGTGTCCGAGAACTGGATGCATTTAGGATTGTTCTGTTCTATTCTTATAATGTTGTTTAAAGCTACAAGACGGGTTGAGTCATGAGGCAGGTTTTGAAACACCTGTATCAAACTGTCCGTGTTCATTTCATAATCGGCTTTTCCGACAAGAAAGCAGCAACAGACTATGTGCAGTAGTATTAATCGTTTCATCTTGTTTCCTCCTTTCCTTGGTCGCTTTTGTCAATAGGATGTGTAAACAAGAAACGTGAACCTTCTTCGTAATCGGGGTCGATCCAGATACTACCTCCCAGTTGTTCGATGATGAGTTGGCAAATCGATAGTCCGAGCCCCGTACCTTGGGCATTTTCATTGAGCTTCTCGAAACGGTTGAATATCTTTTTCTGTTTTTCTTTAGGGATTCCTGTGCCGGTATCGGTGACAGAGAAAAGTGCCGTATCTTCCGTTTGTTGCTCAAGTTGCAGAGTGATAGAGCCTTGTGAGGTGAATTTAGTTGCATTGATAAGCAGGTTGATCAGTACCTGTTGCAGGCGGGCACTATCTGTCAGTAGTTCCAAGGAATCGAGAGGAGTGGAGAAGCGGACGTCTGCATGGGTCTGCTTTATCTTTTCCACCATATCAATGACGTTTCTGCATAGTCCTACTGCATCGCATATTTTGAACTTGAATGTCATCTTTCCAATTTCAAGGCTGGATAAGTCAATCACGTCATTAATCAACTTTAGCAACAGTTCCGAATTTTGCTGGATAATATCATTGCACTGTTTCCTCGTTTCTTCATCAATGGATTCTTCCGTCAGAATGGTGGAGAAGCCGGATAAGGCGTTGAGCGGAGTACGAATCTCATGACTCATGTTAGAGAGGAAAAGGCTTTTAGTGCGAATCGAATTTTCTGCCTGTTTCTTTACTTTTTCTTGTTCTTGTTGCGATTGGATCAGACGTTTGTTGTTCCTTTTGATGCGGAAGATGAAGAATATAATTAAGGAGAGGACAGACAGGATAATAAACCAGCTCCAGTATAAGATTTTCTTTTGCCTGTTTATGTTGTTTAATTCATTCTTGTCAATCTGATAGAGAGTATGCAATTCATTGATCTGGCGCAGATAGCTATTGGCGTCAAGTGAGTCTTTGCGTGCGTTAATCACTTCATATTCCTCACATGCTTCTTCGATACGTCCCATTAATGAAAGAACTTTTGCCCGTTCTTGTGATATCTGTATGTCTTTGTACGAACCGGATTCTTTGACGTATGGCAGTAATTCATCATACGATTGCAATGCCTGGGTATATTCTTTTGCGGCGATATGGTAGGAAGCATATAAGTATTTGATTAACAGAAGAAAATATGGATACGGATGTTTGGCATAGATTCGCTCCATTTTTTGCAGATGTTCCAATGCCGAAGGGAGTTTGTCTGACTGTATCTCATAAAACGCACGGCAACAGGGAAGATAAAAATAGCAAGGTGAATCGGGCCTTTTGTCGCAAAGAGCTTCCAGGTAGTTGATATCTTTCTCAATTCCTGCCATTTGCCGGTTATTGAGCTTAATAAGTATCATTTGAGATAACGCGTTTTTTAAATAGATGTCGGCTTCGGGTATCTGTTGCATAATCTCTATTGCTTCTTCATAAGAACCTATGGCAACTTGTGGTGTTGATGAGCTTAAATATGTATTTCCGATTGCACGTAGTGCAAGAGCTGTTCCTAGCGGGTAGTCTATCTCTTTAGCTTTCTTATACATTGAATTGGCGTTGTCAATAGCCAGGCTGATATTTCCTTCTGTTATTGATGACTGAACCGCCATTGCTTTGAGCTGGAATAAGATGTCGTATCGTTGCTGCTTTTCAAGTTCAGGTGTTAACAGCTTCTCCCATAAGATAATACTGTCTGTGGTGACGCCGGTGTTAAAAGCAAGGTCATACTGAATGAGCGGCTGTAATAAAGACAGACGTTCTGCATTAGTATGTGCAGCGTACAATGTTACCGATATGAATACCGTTATAATTGTAGTAATTATGTGGTGTAAGTTTCTATTCACCGGATGTTTGTTTGCAAGGTTTTATGCAAAAGAAACAAAAAGAGCGAAGACTGACAAGAATCTTCGCTCTTTTTTTCTAATTTATTTTCTTTTGATAATATCACGTGCGCTAGGGCCTTCGTGGTTGGGGTAGCCGGGAGTATGATTTCTGCATCTCGGGTCGGCGTCTACTTTCAGACTGCGGTAATTATCTTTTGACCGGGTGATGTAGTCGTCGAGCATGGCACGGTGTTCTGCAAGAACCTTGGCATATTTGGGATTCTTGGCGAGGTTCTTACGTTCACCCGGGTCGTTCTTCATGTCATAGAGTTCTTCTCCGTTGCCTTCCAAATAATGGGTGTACTTGTATCTGGGGCCACGTACCATACGTCCGGGAGTAACTGTGTATTCATATTCACTATGCCATTCGGATACAACATATGGATGAGTCTTCTTTTGTTTTTCTCCTTTTAATGTCGGTGCGAGGCTGATTCCTGCCTTTTCTGCGGGAACAGGAATGCCGGGGCGTACAGATAGGAAAAAATTAAGGTATGTTTCTTTTTGTAACATGCCATATGCCGTATATGATCAGAACCGAACCAATAAAGGAGGACAGACCAAAGGGTTCTTTAAGAAACAGTACTCCTGCAAACATGGACCACATGGTCTGCAGGTTGGAGAAAGCAGCAAGCCTGCCGACGGACATTTTTCCAGCTGCATAATTTACCAGGATATTGCAGGTAACAGAGCAGAAGATACTAAGGATCAGTACCGGGATGATAAAGCCGGGGATGGTGGCGTAGTGAAGCAGTTTCATGGCATTACCGCCCAGTTGGTGGACTGCATTGGTGGTGAAAAAGAGACAGGAGCTGCAAATAGTGAAATAAGTGCGTTCAAATGCATAAAAATTTACAGCTGCTTTCCTGTTGATCACACGCTGGGTTGCAGATAAAAAGCAGGCAGAAAGAACAAAAAGGATGCCCACCGGCTGGATTGCGCCTGAGGAGCTGCCGGCCAATATGATGATGACTACACCGGCTACCGGGAGAAAGCTGAAAAGGATCTGGCGCAGAGTTGGAAATTCTTTTAAGAAGAGAGCAGAAAGTCCCATTGCCAGGATCGGGATCAGGGAACCGGCCTCGACATATTCAGAGGCTGCTGCAGGTTTTGCGATCACAAACTCCACATGTCCGCCTAATGCCGCTGTGATCGCGTCACCGGTAGAATCATAGGTAATGTAAGTCAGCAGGTCTTCGGATACTCCCAGTTCTGCAATCAATGCCTGATAGGTAGCAATATCATCACCCTTTGAGCCTCCGATCACTACCTTATTGCCTGCCTTTACTGCGTCAATGACATCTGCAAAGGTATCGTATTTTGCGTCTTTTCCCTTGAATAAGAGCTGCTTGTCCACTGCCATAACCGCAAGAATACGGAAATTAGAGGAACGGTTCTTGGTATTGGTCACCATCGGCATCAGATCGCCGCTGTTGAAGGTCAGAAGCTGATAATCCGCATTCTTTTTCAGACCTGCCACTTCATTACGTCCTACCTCACCGGAACCAGATCGG